>Ga0207655_1001072_pt1 | contig 27156 bp, 17 predicted proteins | sample KBSM44metaG_FD_184398 | JGI IMG/M metagenome (GOLD analysis project Ga0207655, IMG submission 184398) | Miscanthus rhizosphere microbial communities from Kellogg Biological Station, Michigan, USA - KBS M4-4 metaG (SPAdes) (version 2) | ecosystem: Host-associated > Plants > Roots > Rhizosphere >... | reverse complement strand
TGAAGTTGTTGACTACTCGACAATGCTACATTAAACATGGATTGTAGAACAGGTTGTTTATTTTTTAAATTGTCAACCAACATGTCAAGGCCTGCTAATACATTAAAAATACAGTGAATTTGGTCTGTATTAAATGGCTGGTTTTGTTCAAGTTGTTGTTGAACAAATTGAGCAGTTTGAAGTAAAGCATCTTGTTGAATTGTACTTCCTAGAAATTCGGCTGCGCCAGCTAGCTCTTTTAATGAACCTGCAATTGCTTCAATATCTTGTGTCTGATCATTTGCATACAAGGTAAGGCTCTGACAAATAAAATCAATTAAATTTTTTGTCTCGGTGAGTAAGGCTTGATGTGCCTCATCAAGGCGATCTAAAGAAATATTTGTATTGTTCACATTAAGCTGTAAACGACTAGACGTATATTGGCGTACCAAAATACCAATTGAGTTCATGGCAGACAAAATGCTGTCCATAAGCTGCTGAGCATAGTTTTCATTACTTAATATATTGAGCTGACTTAAACTATTTGCCTGTTGAGATAGTTCAGATGCAGCTTCATCAAGATTAAGCAGTTTAAATGTATAGGCTAATTGCAAAAGGCTCGTTTGTAATTGTTGTGCTTTTTCAGTCGACATATTTTGATAGTTATATTCGATATCATTACGCACTTTGTTCATTTCGCTCAATATTAATTGGCTGACTGTGTGCATAGTGTCAAAGTCAGGCCCATAAAGATGACGGCTTAAAACGAGCAATTGAGTGTCTGTAGGTATTTCTTCACCGATATGGAGTTGGTTGCGAATATGGTGAGCAACCTCATCTTCTTGAGCGATAACTATACCTAAAATATCTGCAAGTGCAGCCAAATCAGGCTTAAAAGTTTCAGGATTCGCTAAGAACTGACCAATATAACTTTCAATATTAATGAGTACACGTAGGCGTGAATCATTTAAAAGCAGGTTATCAATATGGCCGAAAGCATAATTCACGAGTTGCCAATATTGTTGACTTGGCTGATGGTTTGCCATGCTGACCAAATAGGTCCCAATAAGTTTAAAAGCTTGAAAATTATGATTAGCTTCTGTCTTGTTTAAAAATTGATGTAGAGATAGTTTATAGAGTTGATGGATAAACTGAGTTTTTTCATTAATCAATACTTCTGGTAATGGGAGTTCAAGCGCAGTATTTGCAAGTAAAGGAGCAATCGCTTGTCCAGAAGATGTCAGTGGTTTATTTAAAGCTAATTCTAAATTGTTTAATGTATTAAGAAGAAACTGAGGTACTTGTAATTCACGCAAACAGATAAACTCAATATACCGTTTTACCATGGTCGTGCCTTCACTCAGTGCAACCACATCGTTCGTGTTAATTTGCGTTGGCTTCGCAATAATTTTTTGCATCAGCTCAGTTGAGTATTGAGTGATTTTTGCAAGATAGGGGATATCAATTAAACGGAGGACTTGAGTGCATTGCTTAAATTGTTCTAATGCATCATCAATACCGAAAGGGAGTGTTTGTTCCTCAATTAAAGTACTTACTGCGCCTTCAACCAGTTTTATTGAACGATCAATTTCATGTTTAATGATGAGTAAAGCTGTTGGATCGAAATGAATCGAAGTATGCTCAGACATAAACGTTCCCCTTTGCAAAAAAATCAATTGTTATATTCGTAGTGCTCGGTAATTTGAGCTAAAAATCTATGTGACTAATATAACTTAACTTACAAAGGGGAAAAGCTAAAAACGCTAAAGAATCAAAAATTTATTTTGCAAAAAGGCAAGGTTCTCCATGCTTTTTCTCAAATTCTTTGACCCAAGTCTCATGTCTATTTAGCTCTTCTTCGGAAGGAAGAATAACTGGTAGTTCAATTTGAACTCTGGTTTTATTTGCTGTGTTCAGGCTATTTTCACTTTGAGATAAGGCATCTATATCAAAAGAAACTTGCCCACCTGTCATTGCTAGGTAAACATCTGAAAGAATTTCAGCATCGAGTAATGCACCGTGGAAAGTACGGTCACGTGCTGGAATTTCATAACGTCTTACAAGGGCGTCAAGCGAGTTTTTTTGTCCGGGATGTTTGCTTTTCGCTAAAGCTAAAGTATCTGTTACCTCACATACTTCGGAAAGCGCAGGAAGGCCTGCGCGTCTAAACTCCATATCAAGGAAGTTCATATCGAAGGTTGCGTTATGGGCAATAATCTCTGCGCCTTTTAGATAATCAAAGAGCGTGTCAGCAATCTCTGCATAGAGCGGTTTATCTTTTAAGAAATTATCACTGATACCATGGATATTTTCTGAGTCGCCCACTGGTTTTTGAGGGTTAATATAAATATGAATTGAGCTACCGGTGAGTTTCCGGTTAATCATTTCAATGGCGCCGACTTCAATAATGCGATCACCATCTTGGAAATAGAAACCAGTGGTTTCTGTATCAAGAATCAGTTGTCGAGGCCCTTGTAATTGTAATTTGGCTTCGGTCACAACAACTTGAGGGTGAATGTTATTGATTGGCTGCTTACTTTCTTGCTCAGCAGCTTCAACTTCAATAACTTCTTCTTCCACAATAATCATCTCAACTTCTTCGGGCTGTTCAAGATCAATATTATCTTCTTCGGTTACTTCTGCCATATCAAACCCAAAAGGGTCATCAAGCAACCAATCCTCTTCAGGCTTTTTTATATCTTGCAGGGCAGTCGCTTGAACTGTTTTTTTTTGCAGGGCAGTTTGATCAGCTCCGATATTTGCAAGCTCATCGGCCATTTCGTTGCCTGCATGTCCAGCATGGCCTTTAATCCAATGCCATTCAATATTTCGACCGGCACAGACAGCATCTAATTTTTGCCAAAGGTCAGGATTTTTTACATCCTTCCAGTTTTTCTTTTTCCAGCCATGAATCCATTCAGTAATCCCTTGCTTCACATAATTTGAATCTGTCCAGATAATTAAATGAGCATCGGTTGGGCAAAATGAAACGCCTTCAATCGCAGCAGTGAGCTCCATGCGGTTATTGGTTGTATCCAGTTCACCGCCAAATAATTTATGTTCACCCTGCTCGGTAATGACATATGCGCCCCAACCACCTAAACCCGGATTGCCACGACATGCACCATCAACATACAGTGTGATTGTTTGAGACATAAATCGAAACCTAAACTAAAAGAAAAAGAACTGAATATGGTGTATTGTATACGCAAAAAGTTCGGTTCCATCGTAACAAAGCAAGGTTTTTTTAATTTCTTGTAACATTTCCATGCAAATGACATCAAATTATTGCCTTGTCTATCTTGCAGGCTTTAATACAATGGCATCGAAGACCTAGGGTTTGTGGCCAAACCCCAAAAAATATTACGCGAGTTGTTTGGAAGTTTTTATGTATAAACCAACCACATTTGTGTGGCAGCCATCTGCGGCATCATTGTTCAAAATTACCGTACTTAGCTCTGCTTTAGCTGCGTTGGGTATTACAACAGGCTGTTCATCGACTCCGCAATCTGCAAAAACCTCTAAATCGAAACAGGTCAGTGGTGCAGGTTATCTAGATGCGAGTAGTCTTGACTCTTTGGAAGACTTACTTTCAGCAACCGATATGCGCGCTGTAGAAGGTGATCGTCTGCTTATTTTGAAGCATGGTGATGTCTGGAAGCGTATGTCCGTTGGTTTCAAAATGGACTTGAATCACTGGGATTCACGTATTGAAGCTCAGCGTAGTTGGTTTATTTCTCGTCAGCCTTACCTTGATCGTTTAAGTGCTCGTGCCAGCCGTTATTTGTACCATACTGTGAAAGAAGCAGAACGCCGTGGATTACCGACAGAACTCGCATTATTACCGGTAATTGAAAGCTCTTATGACCCAGCTGCAACAAGTAGTGCAGCAGCAGCAGGGCTATGGCAGTTCATTCCAAGCACTGGGCGTATTTATGGTTTAAAGCAAACAGGTATGTATGATGGGCGCCGCGATGTGGTTGAATCAACTCGCGCAGCTTATGAGTTTTTAGGAAGTCTCTATAACCAATTTGGTTCTTGGGAACTTGCATTAGCAGCCTATAATGCTGGTCCGGGACGTATTCAACAGGCGATTAACCGCAACCAAGCTGCGGGTTTACCAACTGACTATTGGTCATTAAAATTACCTCAAGAAACAATGAACTATGTTCCACGTTTCTTAGCTGTTGCTCAAATTATTAAAAATCCAAAGGCTTATGGCGTAGAACTACCACCTATTGCAAATAGACCCCATTTCCGTGAAGTGACTTTATCAGCACCTTTAACGTTAAATGAAATTGCTTCTACAGCAGGATTAAGCCGTGCAGAACTTTATGCATTAAACCCAGGATATCGTGGTGAAGCAGTAGACCCTGCGAGTCCAATGCGTATTTTGATTCCAGCAGATTTAAGTCCTTCAATTGATAATAAATTAAGAGGAACAAAATCGGGTGGTGGCTCAGGTTGGTGGGCAAATGTAACTTCACCGTCTACACCGACAACTGTTAGTCCTACTACTACGGTGACAACAAGAACAACTCCTACGACGCAAGTTCAGCCGGTTAAACCTTCTTCACCGGTGAAGAATACTTCAACGATTTCAAAATCTACACCACGTGGTTCTGATGCGTTAGCTGCCTTTGCTGCATCGGCAGATGTACCGAGTGCGCCGCGTATTCCTGTAGCTGTCACCAATGCAGCTAACATTACGAAGCCTGTTAAAATGGAGCCACCAATTTCGGCTTCTGAACGTGAAAAGATTTTAGCTGCAGTTCGTGCTGAAGGCGCAAAAGAAACTGTAGATCAAGCTTTACAACCGCAAGCAACTCAAGCTGAAAAAGATCAAGTCGTTGCTGAATTAAAAGCAATTGCGCCGCAAGGAACTGAAATTGTCGATCCTTATGATGGCAAAATTAGGTTAACCGCAATTCAGACGAGCCAGTCAGTTGCAGAGCAACAAGGTAAAGAGGTAAGTAGAGGTTTTGCTTATCCAAAAACTTTAGCTGAAGACGCGACTGTAGCTAACTCTGAAGATGGAGAACGTAATAAAGATAAGCCTTATATCAAAACTGATACTGATGTTGTAGTTGTACAGCCTAAAGGTAAGCGTAGTACTTATACAATTCAGCCAGGTGATACTTTAGCAGTTATTGCCATGAAGAATGGTGTGAACTGGCGTGATGTTGCTAAGTGGAACCAGATTGATCCAGAAAAGACTTTGTTTGTAGGAACTAGTCTTTATCTTTATGATGCGAAACCACAAGAAACTCAAAGTACTCCGAAAAGTACGGCTAAACCAGATACGTATGTGGTTCAGGCCAACGATAGCTTAAGCGGTGTTGCTAACCAGTTTAATTTGTCAGTAAAGCAATTAGCCGAATATAACGATTTATCAGTAACTGATGGTTTATTTGTTGGACAAAAACTACAGTTAAAAGAGCCGAAGAATAGTCGCTCAACTGCTAAAGCAGAACCAAAAGTAGTTCAGGCAAATACACGACGTATTGCAACTAAGAGCTATACCGTTAAACGCGGTGAATACCTTAAGTTGATTGCAGATCGTTATGCGCTCTCTAATCAGGAGCTTGCTGAATTAACTCCAGGTTTAACTGCGGGCAGTAACTTGATGGCTGGCCAAAAAATTAATGTGCCTACACAAGATATTTCGGTAGATGAAGTCGCTGAAACTAAAACTTCTAGTAAATCTGAGAAAGCGACGCTAAGTGTTTCTTATAAAACTGAAGGCTATAAAGTACAGCGCGGTGATACTTTATCGAGTATTGCAACTAAATCAAAAATTAGCCTAGCTGAGTTAGCTGAATTAAATAACTTAAAAGCGAGTAGTCATGTACAGCTTGGTCAAACTTTAAAAGTACCAGCTGGTCTAAGTGTGCCTGAACAATATGTTGTACAGTCGGGTGATAGCTTAAATGCTATTGCTGGTAAATATAACTTGCAAACAAGCTATTTAGCTGACTTAAATGGTTTGTCGCGTACATCAGGACTTCGTGCTGGTCAACGTTTAAAACTCACAGGTAATGTTGAAGAGGAACCAAGTAAGCCTTCTAAAAATACTAAAGAAGAAACACCTGAGAACTACACAGTTAAATCTGGTGATAGCTTAGGTAATATTGCTAACCGTTACCACTTACAGTTGGATTATCTTGCTGCATTGAATGGTCTTTCACGTAACAGTAGTGTTCGTGTAGGGCAACGATTAAAGCTAATAGGTGATGTGCCTACAGTAGAAACAGCTAAAGCTGATACCAAGTCGTCAACTAAAACAGTTGCGGCTGGTAAAAACACTGAAAGATATACTGTTAAATCTGGTGAGTCTTTAAATAGTATTGCGAGCCGTGCGGGTATTTCAGTGCGTGAACTTGCTGAAATGAATGCATTAAAAGCGAGTGCTAATTTACAGCGCGGTCAAAATATTGTGATTCCAAAAACTGTTGTGGAATACAAAGTGAAGCGTGGTGATACGTTAATTGGCCTTGCCAGCAAATATGGTTTAGAAACCAATTTATTGGCTGAACTGAATGATTTGACGCCGTCTACTCAGCTTCGCATTGGCGACGTCATTAAAGTGCCTAATTTATAAAATAATTAGTAACTTATGCATAAATCATATTTTCAACTGAGCCTGCTAGTCGGGCTCAGTCTTGTTTCTCATGCTGTTTTTTCTGCACAGCAAACCACCTCATATATAGCGATTCATTCCAAGCCTAAATATTTGGGAATGATGGCTATGCCATATGCAAACCCTAATGCACCTAAAGGTGGTTTGTTAAGTCAGGCGGCTCAAGGAACTTTTGATAACCTCAATAGTATGAATGGTAAGGGGAATGCCACAGAAGGCGTTAATTATCTTTTTGATACATTAATGACCCAATCGCTAGATGAGGTCGGGGTTTTATATCCTCTTTTGGCAGAGAAAGTTACTTATGATCCAGAAAAAACGCAGTCTGTTACTTTCTATTTAAACCCTAAGGCGCGTTTTAGTAATGGACAGCCAGTCACTGCGGCAGATGTTAAATTTAGTTTTGATGCGTATCAGACTAAGTCCAATTTAGGTTTGCAGATGTACCTTGCTGATTTGGCAAAAACAGAAGTAATAAATGCCCATCAAGTAAAGTTTAGTTTTAAGTCTACACATAATCCTAAAATGCCTTTCATTTTGGCAACCTTGCCGATTTATTCAAAGGCAGATTGGCAACAAAGAGATTTTAGCCGAATTACTCTACAACCAATTGTTGGCTCGGGACCTTATGTGGTTGAACGAGTTGATGCAGGTAGAAGCATTAGTTATAAAAGAAATCCGAATTACTGGGCAAAAGATTTGCCTATTAACAAGGGGCGTTATAATTTTGATCGTTTAAAATATGTCTATTATCGAAATTGGGATATTGCTTTTGAAGGGTTTAAATCTGGGCAATACACCTTGCATGAAGAAACTAACCCCAAAAAATGGGTAACCGATTATCGTTTTCCGGCAGTAAAAGCAGGGTTAGTTACTCAATATAAGTTCCGTCACCATAACCCAATTGCAACTGAAAGTTATGTCTTTAACACACGACGTAAACCTTTAAATGATATTCGTTTTAGACAAGCCTTAACTTATGCCTATGACTTTGAATGGCAGAATAAAGCTTTGTTTTATGGTCAATATCAACGCCTTCAAAGTTATTTTGAAAATAGCGAATTGGCTGCAACGGGTAGACCTTCAAAAACTGAATTAGAGTTGTTAAAACCGTTATTGCCTAAGTTATCTCCACTCATGCAACAAGGTGTTTTAGCAGACTGGAAATATCCAGTGTCGGATGCAAGTGGGTTCAACCGTCAGAACTTGTTAACAGCCAGACAATTACTCATACAGGCTGGTTATAAAGTTAAGGAAGGGCAATTATTTACGCCAGAAGGAAAAAAAGTTCAGCTTGAGTTTTTAATTCAGCAAGATGGTAAACAACGAACACTTTTACCTTTTATTCGTAACCTAAAAAAGTTAGGTATTGCAGTTAATTTGCGTCAGGTCGATGCTCCGCAATATTTAGAAAGGACTCGTCGTTATGATTTTGATATGACCACAATGAATCTGCCGCAATCTCTCAATCCGGGCAATGAGCAGACTCAGTTTTGGGGGAGCATCGCCGCAGCGCAGGATGGAAATTACAATTATGCGGGAATTCGCAACCCCGTAATTGATCAAGTGATTTCAAAACTTGTTGCGAGTAAGAGCCGTGACCAACAGATTATTTATACTCGTATTCTCGATCGATTACTGAGGGCTGGTTATTATCAAATTCCGACCTATGGTAAAGGTGAAAACTGGTATGCTTATTGGAATATGTATCAACAACCTAAAACTAAACCAGCACTTTCGTCTGGAATGGATTATTGGTGGAGCGATGCAAATAAAGCCCAAAAAGTTGCCAAATATTTACATCAACAATAAAAAGCACCTGCCATAAAGGAAATCCTATTATATGGGTTCATATATTCTCAAGCGACTTCTTTTAATGATTCCCACATTGTTTGTCATTTTATTGATTAACTTTGTGGTTGTGCAAATTGCGCCGGGTGGACCAGTTGAGCAAGCAATACATCAAGCGGAAGGTGATTTGGGAATTGGACGTGCATTAAGTGCAGACACTTATTATCAAGGTGCTCAAGGATTAAGCCCTGAAATGGTTGAACAAATTAAGGCGCAGTATGGCTTTGATCGTTCTGCTCCTGAACGCTTTTTTCTCATGTTAAAAGGCTATTTAACTTTAGATTTTGGACAGAGTTTTTTTAAAGATAAATCAGTCGTGCAATTGCTGTGGGACAAAATGCCTGTTTCTATTTCGCTTGGGCTGGTAAGTACTTTTCTGATTTATTTAATTTCTATTCCGCTTGGTATTAAGAAGGCCAGACAGCAAGGTTCATGGTTTGATCGCTCCACTTCGTTAGTACTTGTGGTGGGATATGCCGTACCAAGTTTTGTATTCGCTATTTTGCTTGTGGTTTTTTTTGCAGGCGGCTCTTATTTTCAATGGTTTCCATTACAAAATCTTGTGTCAGATAATTTTCATCAACTCAGTCTTTGGGGCAAAGTTACCGACTATTTATGGCATATGACTTTGCCACTTATTACGATGGTATTAGGCGGTTTTGCCAGTTTAACGTATTTAACTAAATACTCATTTTTAGAAGAACTCAATAAACCCTATGTTTTAGCTGCTTATGCAAAAGGATTGAATAGCCAGCAAGTCTTATATAAGCATGTATTTCGTAATGCTATTTTAGTCGTGCTCGCAGGGCTGCCAGAAGTCTTAGCGGGTATTTTCTTTGTGGGTAATCTCTTTGTAGAAATTATTTTTCATTTAGATGGTGTGGGCTTATTGGGCTTTGAAGCCATTGTCCAGCGGGACTATCCTGTTATTTTTGGTGTCTTATTTTTCTTTACTTTATTTAGTCTAATTTTACGTCTCATTTGTGATGTGCTGTACCAATGGATTGATCCTCGGGTTCACTTTGACGCACAAGGATGCAAATAATGTCTTTGATTGTGCGGACACGGTTACAACGTTTTAGACAACATAAATTAGGTTGGGCTAGCATTATTTTATTTAGTCTAATTTTGATTTTGTCATTAGCTGCGGAATTGATTGCTAACGATAAACCCTTATTGGTGAAATATGAAGATTCTTACTATTTGCCTGTGTTTAAGACATATCCAGAAACGACGTTTGGTGGCGTGTTTGAAACAGAAGCAGATTACAAAGATCCGGCTGTGCAAGAACTTATTCATGCTCAAGGATGGGCAGTCTGGCCGCTCATTCAATTTTCATATCAAACTCCCAATTTAGACTTGGCAGTTCCTGTGCCATCACCACCCTCTAAGCAGAACTGGTTAGGAACTGATGATCAGGGAAGGGATGTTTTGGCCCGTATTCTTTATGGTTTAAGAGTATCTTTACTTTTTGGTTTGGCCTTAACCTTTTGTTCCGCTTTGTTTGGCATTACTGTGGGCGCCATTCAAGGTTACTATGGCGGTTGGGTAGATTTATTGGGACAACGTTTGGTTGAAGTCTGGAATGGCTTGCCCATGCTTTTTATGGTCATGATTTTGGTCAGCATGTTTGTACCCAATGTATATTGGCTATTTTTCATTATGTTATTTTTTGGCTGGACAGTTTTAGTGGGGATTGTCAGGGCAGAATTTTTAAAAGCTCGCCAGCTTGATTATGTTCGTGCCGCTCAAGTGTTAGGAGTGACTGACCGCGTTATTATTTTTAAGCATATTTTGCCGAATGCAATCAGTTCGAGCTTGTCCCAATTACCATTCATTTTAACAACTAATATTAGTGCCTTAACTGCTCTTGATTTTTTAGGCTATGGCTTACCACCCGATGCAGCATCGTTAGGGGAGTTATTGCTCCAAGGTAAAAATAATTTAGATGCACCATGGCTAGCGATTTCAGGTTTTTTTAGCCTGGCTATTGTTCTTTCACTTTTAATTTATATTGGGGAGGCTGCTCGTGATGCTTTTGACCCAAGAAAATAATACAAATGTTACTCCTGCATTATTGAAGGTTGAACATCTTTCGATTCAAACGCTAGATCAAAAGATTTTGTTAAAAGACCTTAATTTGCAGCTTAGTGATGGGGAAACACTGGCTATTGTTGGGGAAAGTGGCTCAGGTAAATCACTTAGCTGTTTAGCAATCATGGGGTTACTACAAGAAAAATTAGAAATAACAGGTCGCGTTTGGATTGGTTCCCAAGATATTCTTGAGATAGATGAAAAAGCTCAATCCAATGTGCGTGGTCGACAAATTGCAATGATTTTTCAAGAGCCTGCTACTGCGTTAAATCCGCTACATCGGGTTGAAAAAATTGTAGGGGAAAACCTTGTTTTATTAGGTTTGAGTAAAAAGGATGTTCTACAACAAGTCATTGAGTTACTCACAGATGTCGGAATTAGTGAGCCAGAACAGATTTTAAAACGGTATCCACATGAGCTTTCTGGCGGTCAACGACAACGTGTCATGATTGCCATGACATTGGCACTGCAACCCAAAATTTTGATTGCTGATGAGCCGACTACAGCACTTGATGTAATTTTACAGATTCAGATTTTAGAACTCTTAAAATCTTTACAATCAAAATATGGAATGGCACTCATTTTAATTAGCCATGACCTAAATTTGGTACGTCAATATGCCGATGAACTGGTTGTATTGCAACGTGGGCGTGTTGTAGAGCAAGGTGAGCTTAGCCAGATTTTTGAAAATCCTAAAACCGCTTATACACAGCAATTATTAGAACATGATTTTGGAAATGCAGAATCTGTTGAAATAGAAAAGAATGTTTTGTCAGTTCAGCAGCTTAGCGTGCAATTCCCAATTAGAAAAGGTATTTTCAATCGCGTTCAGGGATATGTGACTGCAATAGAAGGTTTAAGTTTTGATCTTGCTCAAGGTGAATCACTTGGGGTCGTTGGGGAAAGTGGCGCTGGGAAATCATCTTTGGCTCTGGCTTTAGTACGGCTGATTAAAAGTGAAGGGCGGATTAATTTTTTAGGACAAGATTTGAATCAGTTGGCTCCCAAAGCTTTACGTTTGGCGAGATCTGATTTTCAACTTGTATTTCAAGATCCGTTTGGTAGTTTGAACCCTCGAATGACGGTTGGGCAGATTATTGCTGAAGGTTTAAAAGTAAAAGAAGTATTGAACAGTCAAACTCAAGATCAAATTAAATCTGTGCTTAATAAGGTTGAACTGCCTGAAGATTTTCAGCACCGTTATCCACATGAACTTTCAGGTGGCCAACGTCAACGTGTCGCCTTAGCTAGAGCTTTAGTCGTTCAACCTAAACTTTTAATTTTGGATGAACCGACTTCTGCATTAGACCGAACTACACAAAAAGCCATCATTAAGCTTTTACGACAATTACAGAAAACTGAACATTTGAGCTATATCTTTATTAGCCATGATCTAAATATAGTCAAATCGTTGTGCCATAAAGTCATGGTATTGCGCCGTGCACAAGTTGTTGAATATCAGAAAACCGAACTGTTGTTTTCTAAGCCTAAAACTGAATATACAAGACAATTAATTAAAGCAAACTTTTAAAATAAATTATTAAACAATTGTTTTTAAATGGAATAGTTTATTTTTGGATTTTATGCAAAAAGTTGCATATTTTTATGTTCTTTAAAATTGACATATGCTATTGTCAGCTATCGATTATGACTTGACATGCCCTGTAACTCGTCTAAATTAGAGTAATTGCTCTAAAAACTAAAAAGAGGTTAACCATGAACCAGATTGCTCAACCCATCACAATTCGCAATACCACATTCAAAAACCGAATTATTAAAGGTGCAATGAGTGAGGCGCTTGCAAATCATGAAGGTCAACCAAATGACTTACATTTAGGTTTATATGGGGCATGGGCAAAAGGTGGGCTTGGCTGTGCAATCACAGGCAACGTCATGGTCAATGTGGGCGCAAAAAATGAACCCGGTGTTGTTGTTATTGAAACCGAACGGGATTTAGAGCGCTTAAAAGAGTGGGCAGCATTAGGTAAAAAATATGGAATGGTGCAGTTAATCCAATTGTCCCACCCAGGGCGTCAGTGTCCAAAAGGATTAAATAAAGAGACTGTCGCGCCGTCAGCAGTACCATTTAGCCCAGCTTTAGCGACTATGTTTGGAACGCCACGTGAACTGACTCATGATGAAATTCTAGATATCATTAATCGATTTGCAACCGCTGCTCGTATTTGTGAGAAAGCAGGTTTTGAAGGGGTGCAATTACATGGTGCGCATGGTTATTTGATTAGCCAGTTCTTATCGCCTTTAACGAATAAGCGTACCGACCAGTGGGGTGGTTCAGTTGAAAACCGTACATGCTTTTTATTAGAAGTTTATAAGGCTGTTCGCGAAGCAACTTCCGAGAATTTTATCATTTCAGTCAAACTGAACTCTGCCGATTTCCAACGTGGTGGAATTACTGAAGAAGATGTGATTTCAGTATTTAAAGCGATAGATGAAGCTGGCATTGATTTGATTGAGATTTCAGGCGGCACCTATGAAGCACCTGCAATGGCAGGGGCTAAAGCTGACAAGCGCAAGACAAGTACGATTGCTCGTGAAGCATACTTTTTAGATTTTGCTGAAAAGATCCGCCAACACGTTAAATGTAAACTCATGGTGACAGGTGGATTCCGTACTGTAGAAGGGATGAATGCTGCACTCGCAAGTGGGGCTTGTGATTTTATTGGTATTGCGCGTCCGCTTGCAGTTGAGACTGATTTAACAGATCGTTTAATTGCAGGGCAGGACGTGCGCTATGCAGTAAAACCAATTAAAACAGGCCTACCTTTTGTCGACAAAATGGCAATCATGGAAATTATTTGGTATGCCGCTCAATTTAAGACAATTGGTAAAGGCAAAAAGCCAAATCCAAAACTTTCACCACTAGTCGTCTTTTTTAATTATGCCAAAGGCAATATTAAAGCTGTGGTAAAAGGTCGCGTGAATTCACGTAAATCTGCGTAAATTAATTACCATGCAATAGTCCAGTAAGCGTTAAATGTAGAAGCAGACCATTGGCCTTTAATTAAAGCATTTTTAAAGGTAGGTCTGTTTTCTATTTGGGCAAGATAACGCTGTATATGTTTAAAACTAAAGATAATGAAAAGTTAATTCACCCATAATTGAAAAATTTTAATTACTAATCGTAAATTATTCCAAATATCAAGATATCTTATAAGTTGTCTGTCTCATTAATTCTCTTTTTATAAATATTTTTATACAAGATAAATAGTTTTTTTTCAGTAGATTGAGTAATAGCTTTACCTTTCGAGGGGTTGCTTGAAGAAAGCTGAACCGAGTAAGCATGTTCAGCAAGGTCAAAAATCAAATGGCTGACAATATCTTTGAATTGCAGTTTTTATATCTTCGCTATTTTCAATAATTCTTCAATAGTTTCAGAGGCGGTATAACCCATTTGTCGATAAGTTTGAGTAACAAAGGCAATACTTTCCATTATGCTATAACTATATTTTCATCATCTTTAACTTCTATTATAATCCTTGCAAAAAGAAACTTAATAGATATCAATTAAGTGTAGTCTTGAAAAATATACATAATTTCTTTGTGAGCATCAATTTTACAATCTGTACTTACTCTAACAGTTATAGGTTTTCTTGTTTGGGCAGCGGTCAGAATTAGAGCATACCAGTTCTTTGCATGAGGTTGACTCACCTTAAAAGTATAGTATTCATTATATCCATTAGTTTTTTTTGCACAGGTATCATTGCCATTTAGTCGAAAAAAGTAGGTGTCGCCACTTAGATAAATCCTTTCAATTGTACCAATTACATTTTGGTCAGAATTTGTGGCTGCAAAGGTTGAAGTAGAAATAGCAAAAATGAAAAGAGTGGAAAAAAAAGAAATCAGAAATTTCATTTGCTTTTTCATAATAATTCCTTATTTTTATATCTAGGCTAAGAGTGTTGTCTAAAATCTAATCTAATTAACTAAAAGTGTAAATAGATTTTCTTAGTAATAAAAGAAGAGTAAGAATAGAGTGATTTTTTGTTCTTAATAAATTAAAACTAGTCGAGGTGGGTTATGTATAGAAAATTTTTGTGCTTTATATTATTAATAGTTGTTGGTGGAAGCGTATGGGCAGGAACTGCTAGAGGGAAGATAACAAGTATTATTGTAAGAGACTCTGATGGACTAGTATATGTGAATGTAGAAGGTAGAGCTAATAAACCTGATTGTGCTGTTGGTAACTATATGATCATTAAAAATGAGAACTCTGCCACAGGTAAAAGACAACTTGCACTATTATTAATGGCTCAAGCAGCAAATAAAGTTATATCCGTAACAGGTTATGGTACTTGTTCACGGTGGCCTGATGGTGAAGATATTAATTATATTATAGTTGAAAAATAGTTGTGACATTCTATTTCTTATGAATTAACTAATTCTAATCATGATAATAGGTACTGTATATTCGGTAGAAGCACATAAGTAGTTATCTTGTGCATATCTAATGGATACAGGTTTATTCATAGCAAAAGCTTGCATAGCAGTAGCTAAAAATGGACGCGTTGAAGGACTACTCCAAAGACCAATCTGTTTAAAATAGGATTTTCCATCATTACTAAGAAATTCAACTAAAACATCATTAGCTTGTGTTTGGATGGACTTTACTTTATAGGGGCCACAATTAGTTACTGCTAGAGCAGAAGTAGAAAGAATACATATAGAAAGAAAAAGAATTATTTTTTTCATGGCTATACTTTCACGTATTGAATTTGATTATTTTAATATATATTATCGCTTAATAAGTGTACAAGTATTTTAAATTTAGTTTAACAATTCTAGTATTAAAGAAAATAATATTAAATGTGTTTTTTACTTAACCAGTTGATATTAATTGAAAATAATAATTTTAGAGTTGTTTAATAATGAATAAGCAGTTCTAGGGACATAATCATGAGAATACTAATAGGTTTTGTATTTAGCTTTTTTTGTTTGATGATTCATGCTGGACAAATAGATTGGGCTGTTGCAAAAACTTCATTTCCTAGTGATCAAAGTATTGGTGATACTGGGCATGAAAAGACACCTAATGGTTATGTAGATTTAATGAGTGGTAATTTAATTTATGATACTCCTGAAGTAATATTAAAAGGTGATCGGGGCTTAGACTTTATACTTTCTAAGTCTTACGGCAAAGTGAATAGTGGCTTTCGTGCCATGGGTAACTGGGAATTGGAAGTTCCTAGACTAGTAATGAATACGGGACCATCTACTATTCTAAAAGGAGATATAGATGGAAATGGAATTTGTGAGGCCAACGGGGATGCAACAAACAATTCTTCTGGGCGGCCTAGTTTTACAGCATCCTTATTAAATACTTCATTTAAAAATAAAATTGAAGAATCATATGTAAACCAAGTAAATTTAAACTTAGCGAATCAAACTTTAAATTCAATTGTCTACTTAATTGGACAGTTTGGAGCTGATACAGGGGATTCGAATGCCCAATATAATTATCAACAGGCTCAATCTGCTCTATCAAAGTTACAAGCTCAACTCTACGATGCATTTAAAACAAATGTAAATGCAATTTCGATTAGTAGTACTGAAGCAAACACAGAAAAAAGTAAATATAAGCAGAGTTTAAAAAATGTCTTGGGCACTGGTCAGGTACAGATCCAAGTCAATGGTACATCCTTGACAACAGGAAATATTAGTTCTGTTTTAGATGATTTAGCTATTAATTCTAATTTTACTGTGAAGACAAATAACGTAATACTTGACACAGTGATAAGACAAGTTATTGTTGGGTACCTCTATTATCATAATATAATAGTAGCAAAGTCTAATGAAGTGTTGAATGGGATTTACTCAACAGTATCACTTAATACATCTTCATATGTTGACTCAAGACAAAGAGTGATTAGTTTATATCTTCCAGGACAAAAGAATATTATTTTTTATCCAGTTAATGAGCGTGTAACTGGATTCCCTAAGTCTGCTAAATATGTATCCCAAGATAACTGGTTTATTAGCTGTGCGGAAAGTGGTAAAGATTTTGTTGTACGATCTAATAATGGTGTTACTTACTATTTCCCTAATTCTAATCGAGAAAATCAAACAGGATTTACTTCTTTTTTTGCAAATGAGTATATTCCTGGAAAAGTAACTGTCTATGCTTCAAAAATAGAGAATCAATATAAAGAAGCTTATATTTTAAACTATTTCATTAAGCAGGCTAACACTTTAATTTATAGTGGGTTTAATACTTCTAATAAGTTTTTTCTAAAATCTGTTCAACATAAATTAGATGATAAATTTATAAACTCAGCTTCACCAGAAATTAGAATTGATTATGTAAAAAGATTAGATACAACAGAAAATACAGATGAAAGCCAATTCGATAGTGTAAAAGGAGATATTCTCTTAAAGAAAATTTCTCGATTCATCAATGGCGGCTATAAAGATTGGGTTTCTTATACCTATTCATCTGGTGCTAAAGCAGACACAACTTATAAGTTAAATGATTCAATTCTATTAAATGGTAATATTGGTAGTTTTCAGGATGAAAACGCTGCGCTCTTTTATTTAGATACTGTAAGTTATATATCTGGAGATAAAGTATCTTATGCATATGGAGGGCCATATCGTATTGTGGGCAATATAAGCCCGTCCGAAATAGGTGGTATAACCGCACAAGATTTTCTTTGGTTTTATAGTGATTTGACAGCAATTAAGTATTATAAGAATTCTAAGAGTGGCTTAGTTAATGCGCTCTCTGTGGATTGGATTTATGAGTTGGTGAATAGCTCAAGACCAGGTTTTACAGAAGAAAAATCTTTTAAAGTTACAAGTTCTAAATACTCTATAGCGAATGCTAATTCATATGATGTGGCTTATAGCTATAGCCGAGATGACTCTACACATGAGCAAACAACGGTTGTTACTAGCAAAGATTCTGTAACTGGACTTTCAAAGGCTTATACTTATGTAATGCATGCATTTTTAGGTGGGGGGGCTGAGAACTTCTTACATGGGCTTTTGAAAAAAATTAAGATAGGTGATCGAGAAGAAAGTTATACATGGACAACCCTATCTCTAATTGGGCAAAAACCTAAGACTATAGATGATAACTATACTGATTATGAAGATGTTCATTTAGTCCGTCTTGCTAGTAAAGCAATTAGTCATTTTGGTGAGTATAAAACTACCTATAGTAACTTTGACCAATATGGGAATGCACAATCAGTACAGATGACTGGATTGAATGGTGCGAGTGCTATTCAATTTCCAGCAACAACAGCTACATATTTTAATGCTAATGCTGCAAGTGATGATGTAAATACAGGAAATTTACCTTGGATTGTCGGATTACCTAAACAGAAAATATCAGGTAGTTTTACACTACAAACTACTGAATATGATGCGCAAGGAGCAATACGTAATAATACTCAGGCTGGTCGTGTCACCAAATATAAATATGAAACGGTATCATTCTCAACATGTCTTGGAAATTTAGCGAGCTTTCAATGGTCAAAGTTTGTTAGTTGCTTATCAAATTATGTATTAGGTGATCAACATGTGGGTTTACCAATTGAAGTTGATGTTGGAAATGGTAAAGCAATTACTCAATTTGCTGGTTACAAAAGGGGTATTCCAACTCAAATTAAACTTGCAAATGGGGCGACAGAAACAAATATTGTAGATGACTTTGGAAATATAACTCAACATACTGATGCAGATGGGGTTATTTCAAGAAAACAATATGATGATGCTGGCCGATTATATATAGATACACCAATTGTTGGGTTAAATTACTCTACATTCACTTATGATGGTTTAACTGTTTCTAAGGTTATAACTGGTGGTGGGCAGCTGAGCCGAATAGAAAAATATAATGGTGATGGTTTACTTATTTCTAGTGAGGATAAGATATCAAATAAATCTATTATTAACTCTAATAAGTATGATGCATTTGGAAACCTGATATTTAAATCCAATCCTGGTTTTAGCGCTACAACAGGTGGAACTACAAGTAGTTATGACGTCTTTGACCGCCCAATTACTGTCAATGATAATGGAAGTGTTGTGACATATTGCTATCAGTCTTGTGGTGGAAAAACTGGTGCAATTGTACAAACAACAGATGACTTCGGTACAACAGAATCTAATCTACTGGCAGCAGGAGATTTTAGCACTGATTTAAAAACACTGGTTGCCCGTAAAGGTACAGATGGATCAGTTTTTCAGACAACAACTGAATTTGACAATGCAATTTTAAAACCAAAAGTTGCCGTATCGGGCAGTTCTACACAAAGTTATACTTATAACTCTAATACAACTTTAGCAACTGAAAAAGATAATAGTATTAGTGGGCAAAAGACATTTAAATATGATGATACTGGCCGAATTACTTCAATTACCCATCCAGATAGTTCAGTAGAAACGATCAAATATTTTCAATTAAATGACCTCATCGCGTCCCGTACATGGCGAGAAGTTGAGACGACTTATAGTTATTCTCTTGCTGGGCGTTTAAAAACAACGAGTAATGCAAATACTAGTGAAGCATTTGATCTTGATGCATATGGCCGTGTTATAAGCCATACACAAACAATCAATACTAATGATGCCAATAATTCATATATTGTAAGATATGGCTATAATCAATTAAACCAAATTACTTCAATTCAATATCCTAATGGTAAATCTGTAAATTTATCTAATCAGAATGCATTAGGGGAAGTTACATCAATACCAAATGTAATACAAAGTTTGAATTATAATGCACGACAACAACTTACAACTGTGCAAGCCAATGCTGATACTTTATGGTCATATACTTATAATGATAGCGGATTGCTGAATAATATCTCTGCTACAAGTCTGGAAAAGTGTGTCTTAAATATTGCTTATGGTTACGATAAATTGAACCGAATTAATAAGCTTACAGATAAATGTGGATCAGTTTATAACGCTACAATTGACCGTTATGGTACAGGTTTGATGAGTGCTGTTGAGCTCGATCAAGCACGTTACCAATATAGTTATCGTAATGATGACATTACTAAAGTTAATATCACTTCAAAAAGCTCGACTGTAGCACCAGCTATTTATACATATAACTATGCAAATAATACTTCCCGATTAGCAAGTGTAAGTGGTTCAACATATAGCTTTACTTATGATGCGATAGGTAATGTAACAAATGATGGTATGCGTACTCTAACTTACGATAATTATAGTCGCCTCAGTAAGAATGGTAATGAGACCTATCTTTACAATGCTGATGGACTAAGAGTCCGTGCTGTAAGGGATGATGGTTTAACAGATTATATTTATGATCTTGATGGTAATTTATTGTATGACATAAATTATAAATCTGGTTATAGCCGAGCTTATGTCTATGTGGCAGGTCAGTTAATAGCGACTTTAGAGCGTTATCCTGATGCCAATAAAGGTTTTGACTTTGTTAATGATTTTGAAGCGGCCGAATTAGGATTAACAGATCTATTAGGTAGTTATACAGACACTGATAATGATGGATTACCTGATTATTTAGAACGTTTTATTGGATCTGATCCTAATAATCCTGATACAGATGGTGATGGGCACAAGGATGGCTATGAGTATCGCCTATTAGGTGCGAAAGGGGTATTGAGTTCCTCAGTTAAGCCAGATGTTGCTGATCCTAATGAGAATCTTGCAGCTTGGATGACTCCAATATTAGCCTTGATTCTGGAAGATGACTAAGGAGAAAGCAGATGAAAAAAAATATAAATACTGCATTACAAAATACTTGGCTAAGTACTGCTTATATAATCATATTGAGCTTTCTATTACTTATTAGTCAGTTAGGTTTTGCGAAAGATCGAATTCAATATCATGTTCAAAACTTTGATGGTTCAACTTTAAAAGTAATCAACGAACAAGGTGTAGTTAGTCAGTCATACCAATATGCACCTTTTGGTCAGCAACTTCAGTTAAGGAAACCAAGTAATCTCAAGAATCCGAATGCCTTTGTCGGTGGTGTGCAAGACGCAGGTGATTTGGTTTACTTAAAACAACGACACTATAACCCAGTACTGGGACGGTTCTATCAGCCTGATCCTATTACTTTTATCAGTGGAGGGCATGGACAGACGAATCGTTATCAGTACGGATGGAATGATAGCTACCACTTTACAGATGCTAATGGTGAAGCTGCCGTTGTTAGAAATGGTGTTTGGGTTGATGATGGAACAAACTTTTATTCCAGTACTGGAGGAAGTTTAACTGACTTGATTTCTCAAAATTTTGCATCAGATTTAATGACATTAGCACCACTCCCAAAATTTAATTTAGTACCAAAAGCAGCTTTATTTAGTGAAAAATTTGTACCTTCTTTGTCGTATCAAATCACATTAAATAAAAATATTTTAGTATGGGACTTCATTAAACCTACAGCAAGTATTATCCCTGGGACATATATACCTAAATCATTTGAATTAATCACTACTAGTGGAACATTTTGGGTGCATCCTAATGCTACAAAACATATGTTTGAATATTTAACAAGAAATACTCCTTCTAACTCTTTAGGATCAATTAGGATGATTAATAATCAGGCTATGCTGTTAAGTTTACAATCAGCAGTTAGTCAAGCCGCTACACAAGGAATAAAATATGGGAAATTAGTTGATGTTGGGTCGTGGGAGTTGAAATTTTCAATGAAGAGTGGTGATAGATTACCTGTATTAATGCATGCGGTGTATAAATGATGTTAATTATGGATAGTAAAGCTCAAAGAAAAGAAATTACTTTTGAGTTTGATAAATATATTCCTTGTTCAATGTATTTTAAAGACAAATTGATGTCAGATTTTTATTGGAGAGCTGGTAATGGTGATACATCGTTAATTGAGATTGGGATTTTAAATAGTGGAATCTTAAATAGTATAACAGTGGTGTCTATATCTGATGGTAATTTTTTTAAAAGAGAGGATTTTTATATAAGTGAGAAAATGGTTGAGAAAGGGTTGCCGGTTTTTAATACTTTAGAGTGGATGGGTAAATCAGATGATTATAAAAATATTTTTTTAGATAACTTCTCTAGTGACTTTATTTTTATTGTAGGCCTTAATTATATTGAAATAGTTTTTGGAATGGAAGAAGTTGATTATTATTTGGAAAACTATGGTTTGTTTCTTGGTTTTAGTGAGAATAGGTTTTTAGTGAAAATTTTGATTTCAGATGTAGATGAAAATATTATATCTATGCTAAAGTTTTTTTATTAATTATTAGATTTTAGCATATTTTTTTAAATTATTGTTGCGGCTTTTATTTTAAAAAGTTATGCAATAAAGATAAGGTTGAGTGCTAGTATACAATGAAAGGCTGGAGTACTCCTCAGCAGCAATTACAATTGGTGCTATTGGTCTATTGAATCTTGGTTCAGGTGGCAAAGCACCAATGAGAATACCTGCCTGCTGAGGTGTAAAATATGAGTTCAATAAGAAAAGTTGAATTTTTTTCAGAAAATAATTTCATAAATTATTGGGAGTTATTTGTTATTAACTTAGATAATTTTGTTGAAATTTTAAATTTAGATGATGAGTTTAATTTTACATATATAAGTTTAACTATATTGATTAAAAAATTTAGAAATCAGTATTATGATTTTTTGAAATTTTATACCAAAAATATCTGGTTTAATCTTAATGGTGAATATAATATTGATGGAAAATATAAATATTTAGGCTTAGATGATAAAGATCTTATTTTATGCCAAGAATTGGTAGATTCAGCAGTGAAGGAGAAAAGTAAATTATGGGAGTCAGTTCTAAAAAATAAATTGAAAAGTGAATATAATTTCTGCTTGTTTAGAGAATATATGTTTTCTAATGATATTCAAAGTAAATTTAATCGAGATATGATTAGTGCTTTAGATAATCAGGTATATAATGTTGAGGAATGGTGGATTTTTGTAAAAAAAAGTTTTTTTAGAAAATGTAAGTGATTTTAAAGTTGATGAAAAAAATTATTGCTTTTATAGAAATTTTAATTCATTAAAGTTAATTATTAAAATTAATCCTTTACAAATAGTTGATTTAAATTATTTGTTAAGGAAGAGTGGAGTCTTTGACTTTGGATTTGAATTTTATATAGAGTATAAGGAGAATAATATTTTAATTAAAAAGTTTCCCAAAGAAATTAGCAGCCCTTTAAGTGATCTAATGTATAAAAACTATAAAATGGCTTATAAAAATGCAAAAATTCGGGTTTATGCAAATATTACAGCATATTGTCAGTTGTTGTATGTTTTGACTAAAAGTCTATTTGATTTATTTGAAGATTATGAAGAGTGTAATTAATTTATAAAATCAATTATGAGATGATTGTAGGTATTTTAATAATTCCAAAACCTTTATATCTTATACCTTCTTTATCATCTACTTTAGCTAGATAGCTATATCTGTACATTGCATCTATAAACTATCTTTTGCTCTAAGGTTGAGTTTGGATTTTTTAACCGTTGTCAGCAATAAGTATTTTTTATGTCTAATAAAATCAAGAAACTGCATAAGTCTAATGCACCATTTCAATAACTGAAATGGTGCATTTCTTTTAGAACGTATAGCTCATACCAAACTGAACGGTACGTGGTTCGCCCGGATAAGCATATAAATTAAAGGCACTTCCATCATAAGTTCTATCAAAAATATTCTTCAAATCTAAGTTAAGACGAAGTTTTGGTGTTGCTTGATAATAAGAAACCAAATCAGTAACTGCATAACCTTTCATAGTGTAAGTACTATTGGCTGTTTGTCCTGCGCGCTTATCAATATATTTTTGATTAACCCCTAGACCTAAACCTTGTAAAGCTCCACCCTGAAACTCATAAATATTTAAAAGATTAAAACTGTTCTTTGGAATATTGGCTAAAGACGTTCCTTTTTGCAAAGTGTTGTCTTTAGTCACTTCAGTATCTGTATATGCGTATCCACCAATAATTTTCCAAGCAGGTGTAATCTGACCTGCAATATTTAGCTCAATACCACGACTACGAACTTCACCAGCAGCAACCTTATAGGCTGAATCAATAGGATCGATAGTTAATACATTTTCTTTTTCAGCATAAAAAATAGCAGAGTCAACCGACAACATATTGTCTAGTGCTTGCCATTTAAAACCTAACTCGTAAGCGATGCCTTCTTCAGGGTCAAAACCTTCTCCATTGCGATTAGCGCCCGTGTTTGGTTTAAATGATTTTGCAGCATTACTGTAGATTGAAAGATCATCACGGGCTTTAAAAACTAACCCTAAACGGGGAATAAAGGCATCGTGACTAGTATTCCAGTTTGCAGTATTTGGTAATAGGTTTTTATAGTCATGCTCATAGTGCTCAAAGCGTAAACCCAATAAAGCACTTAAACGTTCATTTAAATCAATTTGATCTTGTACAAAAACGGCTGTTGTTTTTAAATTTTCACGATCATGGGTGGTAACGTTTTTAAGCTCGGGTAGAGGTTGGCCTAAAACAGGATCATTAATATTAATAGGGTAGCTACCGATATCTCCACTTGAGCGAATAATATATGACTTGTAATCATAGTTTTCATATTCAAGCCCAGTCACTAAAGTATGTGCTAACCCTAAAAGCTGGAAATTACCTGTTAGGTTAATTTGTGCATCAGTGTCTTGCCATTTTAATTCACGGTAGTTGTAATTTCGGCCTAAAGTTTCGCCGTCATTTTGAATGCCATTTGCTTCTACTGCATAGCCATATAATTTGCCATTTAAGTATTGCACACCCGCATTAAGCTTCCAGTCATTTCCAAGGTCATGTTCGACTCGTAATTGAGTCATATTGTTATCATTGTAGAGTCGGTTGTTATATTTACCTGTTTCCCACAAATAGGTTTCTGGTGAACTATTAAAAGACTTTTGTGTAGGATAACGAGTATGCCCACGGTCAAGCGGATGTTGATTCCGTAAAATATCGGCCTCAAAAGTGACTTTAGTGGCGTCAGAAGCTTGCCATTGAATGACAGGAGCAATTCCGTATCGTTTAGATTCGACATTGTCTCGATAACTATCACCACCTTCTGCAATCACATTTAGGCGATAACCAATATTGTCTGCATTTGGAATAGTGCCTGTGGTGTCTACAGTGGTACGGTATAAACCTTCACTGTTAAGCTGAGCACCTAGAGTGGTTTGTTGCTCAGACTTCGGTGTTTTAGAAATTAAGTTAAACGTACCACCTGGGTCACCACGACCATATAAGCTGGAAGAGGGGCCACGTAAAACGTCTATACGTTCAATGGTGTTGCTATCTGGTGCATTTGGATAACCACGGTTAATTGGGAATCCGTTACGATAAAATTCGCCACTGGTGAAGCCACGAAGGTTAAAACCAGTTAAGCCTTGACCGCCAAAGTTATTCGCTCGTCCAACGCCACCTGCTAAATCAAGAGCTTCAATTAAGCGTGTCGCACCAATATCTTCAATTACTTTTTGGGTTACAACACTGACCGATTGCGGTGTGTCCTTTAATGCGATTTCACTACGTGTTGCGCTACTAGAGCTATCGACTTTATAAGTTTGGTCAGATGCTTGTTGGGCTTTAATTTTAATCGTTGCAAGAGTTGTTGAAGAATGATCTGTTTCTGCAAAAGCAGGTGATAAACAGCAGAATTGAGCAATGCTCAGGGAGAGGAGGCGAAGCTTAAGATCCATTTAAAACCTGTTTGATAATAAATATCAGTATGAAAATAAGAATTATTATATTGTAAAACTATGTAAAGAAAATACTGGATCAGTGATATTTAAATACAAATGTATTTTAGTTGAAAATAAGAAGGGTTAAAAAAATAAATAGAATGTTAAGAAAATGAAAAGAAATTTTATAAGAATAGAATAATGGCGTCCCTACGGGGATTCGAACCCCGGTTACCGCCGTGAAAGGGCGATGTCCTAGGCCTCTAGACGATAGGGACGTTGAGGATGGCGGTATCTTAAGAAGCCGCCACCAAACTGTCAAGTAGGTAAGGAGACAGTTTGTTCAAAATATAGCAAAACAGTTCAGCAGTCTTCTGAGTATCGTATAAAGCAGAGTGTGCTTCTTTACCATCGAACTCAATTCCAGCTTGAATACAGGCTTTGGCAAGGACAGTTTGTCCAAACATAACAGCACTTAAAGTAACCGTATCCATGACTGAAAAACTATGAAATGGGTTCTGGTTTTTTGTGCTTGTACGAGCAATCGCTGCTTGAACAAAACCAAGATCAAAATGGGCGTTATGACCAACCAACACTGCATGGGTACAATGTTGCTGCTTACGAACGTCATTGACTGATTTAAAAATACGGCGTAATGCAGTCCTTTCGTCTTCAGCCATTGCCATACGCATTGGATTGAATGGATCAATACCAATAAAGTCTAGCGAACGGCGGTCGAGGTTAGCCCCTTCGAACGGGTTAATATGCGCATGAAATGCTGGACCAGGGACAAATTGCCCCTGAGCATCATACACAATTGGAATGCACGCAATTTCTAGCAATGCATCTGTCTGGGCATTAAAACCTGCCGTTTCAACGTCAACAACAACAGGTAAGAAGCCACGAAAACGTTGGCCAATGACCGGGACAGAGGTTTCTTGTGTCACACTTTTCTCCATTGCAGCGTTTTCCCGGCATGCAGCGGGATAATTTTTTGATCATCTAAATAATCAAAAGATTCTGGTACAAGGTTATCTTCTTTTACCAAAGTAATGGTAGAAGTATTACGTGGTAGACCGTAGAAGTCTGCACCAAAGTGGCTTGCAAAGCCTTCTAGGCGTTCTAATTTACCCACTTGGTCAAATGCTTGGGCATAAAGCTCAATTGCATTAGGTGCACTATAACAGCCTGCACAGCCACACGCATTTTCTTTTGCATCTTGCGAGTGCGGCGCACTGTCTGTACCTAAGAAAAACTTAGGATTACCACTCGTCGCAACTTCAAGCAAAGTTGTTTGGTGTGTTTGGCGCTTTAAGATTGGTAAACAATAGAAATGCGGTTTAATACCACCAACCAGCATGTCATTACGGTTAAATAATAAATGCTGAGGCGTGATTGTTGCAGCAACATTACGGTCATGTTCTAAAACAAAATGAGCCGCATCGCTTGTGGTGATGTGCTCAAGCACCACTTTAAGTTTTGGAAACTGTTTTAAAAGCGGGTTGAGTACTTCATCAAGGAAACGTTTTTCACGGTCAAAAATATCGACGTGGTTATGAGTTACTTCACCATGAAGTAGTAACGGAACTTGATGCTCTTCTAATTGCTCAATAACTGCATAAACCTTACGAATGTCACTTACACCGTTATCAGAGTTGGTGGTCGCGCCAGCTGGGTAAAGTTTAATTGCATTTACATGTCCAGATTCTTTAATTTTACGAACTTCGTCTGGTGAGGTGAAGTCAGTAAAATAAAGCACCATACGTGGGTCAAAATTGAGACCCTCTGGAACATGAGCAAGAATACGTTCACGGTAAGCTAATGCTTCTTCCACAGTTTTTACTGGCGGAACAAGGTTTGGCATACAGATCGCACGAGCAAACTGTTTAGCCAAATCAGGTACGGTACGTTTTAATGCTAAACCATAAC
>Ga0207655_1001071_pt1 | contig 27161 bp, 42 predicted proteins | sample KBSM44metaG_FD_184398 | JGI IMG/M metagenome (GOLD analysis project Ga0207655, IMG submission 184398) | Miscanthus rhizosphere microbial communities from Kellogg Biological Station, Michigan, USA - KBS M4-4 metaG (SPAdes) (version 2) | ecosystem: Host-associated > Plants > Roots > Rhizosphere >... | reverse complement strand
ACCTGCTATTCCGCTTTATTACGTCACAAATGAACCATTTTGGGCACTAGTAATCTTTTTGGGAGGACTTCTTAATTTGTTTAATTTAATTCCGATAACGCCGTTAGACGGAGGGCGAATCGCTGCAGGAATCAGCACTAAACTTTGGGGAGTAGGTCTTGCTATTTTACTGATGTATTCTATTTTACATGTAAGTATTATTGGATTTTATATTGTTGCAATTGGAAGTATTCAGTGGTATTCCATTTTTAAGAAACAAAAAACATTAAAAAAGGAAAAAGAAGAAATAACATATCTTAAAAATGTTTATGAACAAATAAAAACGTATGTAGAACAAGGAAAAATGGATGAAATGATGGATTATTACGAAAAAATAAAAGAAGAAATGAAAGTCACAAATGCGGGAACAAGTATAAAACAAATAGAGAAATTATATGATGGTGAATCAACAGATGAAACGAAAAAAGAAATTTTTGAGGAAGTGTTATATTCACTTCATCAAAAAATAAATGACATGAAACAAGAAGTTGAAAAACACGAGAATTATTATCAAACAAGCAATAAAACAAAAATGGGTTTACTTGCTATCTATTTAGGTCTTGCGTTAGTTTTAGGAGCAAGTACGTATTACGGAGATCAGATACTAAAAAGTTATCCTGAAATTCAGCAACAATTAAACAGATAAAAAAGACTCTTTAACAGAGTCTTTTTTCATTCAAGGATGGTGATTTTCATTGTTTTGGCACGACTTGCTAAGGTGTTGATATCTATCCCATCAATTTCGTAAAAAACAGAACCATGGTAATCCTCTTCGCATTCTAAAGGCACTCCTTCTACAACCGAAATAAAATGACTAGAAAGAGAGCTGATAGCTGCTTTAATTTTACGTTTGATATAAACATCATCTTGTATTTCTGTAGAATCTATGTCTAATGTGGTTAAAGGTGTTTTTTCTCCGTTTTTAGTTACTTTTTCAAAGACTAAAGAAAAAGTTGGAGAATAATCATGATATTGATAAAAAATGGAATCCAAAACAACATCAGAAATATCGTCATTATAATGTTGAATTAAAGAACGTGCTTTTTGAGAAAAATAAGCACTTGCATGAAACAATGATTGGAAATAAGAAATAGCATTTTTTTCGTCTTTGAATACAAGCAAGTCTTGATTATAATCATTTCCGTACGAAGAAGATATAGCAAAAGGAAGTTGTCCCTTGAACGAATGAGAAGTCAATAAACCGTAAAAGACGGTATCTTTAAAATCAGAAGAAGTGTGGTCAATATATAAATCTTCGAACAAGTTATTTGTCGTTGAAAAAGAAAGAATAGCTTGTGGAAATGCATGCGTAAAAGCTTCTTTTATTTGTAACATTTCTTCAGAATGAGTCACCTCGCGTAAATAGCGAGAACTTACATAAGCGATCATTTCTTCTTTTGTTAAAAATGTTCGATTATCGAGTGTACAAACATATTCTTTATTCATAAGCTCTCTCCTTTTTCTTCAAGTATTTCTACTCGAACTTTTTTATGTTTTTTAAGTAATGTATTAATAGGAATACCATTAATTTCGTACCAATAGCTGTGATCATTTATATATTTAGCCGAAGCTTTTGTAACTGTTCCTTCAAGAGAGGATAAAAATTCTCCGTTTATTTTTCGTAGAGCAGACTCAATTTCTTTTTCAAGTTTTTCTTCGCTTGCCAGATCATATTTATCTAAACTAAGCGTGCAAAACCGATAAAGTGTACCGTCTTCTTTATAACAATTGACGGTGTACGTATAAAAAGAATCAGATGTGCCGCTACTTTGATGAATGCCTTCAATTTTACAAACTAAAGGCATGAGAAGGTTAGTTTGTAAAATGTTTTGAACAGCGTCTCTGAAACGCTCTGCGCCTGATAAAAAAAGAGAATAAAAAGAAAGAGCTTTTTCTAACGTAGAAAACAAATGAAATTCAGGGTAGCCGTAAGAAATATCCTCTCCTATGGAAAATGTCAAATAAGTATTTGTAATAGTAGGATGAGACAAATTAACGAGAAGACGCTCTTTCTGTTCTTCTGAATAATATTCCACATCTGCAATAAAACCAGGGAGTGTTTGTTCAATTTGTTTTTTAATACCTAATAGACTTTCATCTTCGGCAATGGTATGTTCTTCTACAAATGAACTCATTAAATAATCCAATGCTTCTTCTTTTGTTGCAAATGTTTTTCCATCAATTGTGCTTTGAAATTTTTTTGACAAAACGACCACTCCTTTTATCCTTTGTTATCCATTATTATACCATTTTTTTCTGAAAAAAACGCGTTTCTTTTTTCTAAAATTCAAAAATAAACGTATAATAAAACAAATCATAAATAGAGTGGAGGAATAAAGATGAATTTGGAACAAGTGATTGCGCAAGGGAAAATTAGTTTGTGGGATGTATTTGTTCATCAAGGATGGTGGGGATTATTAATCGATATAGCGTTTGTTGTAATATCAGCCCTATTATATCTTCGAGCATGGAATAAAGATGAAGAAGACTATATGGAAAACAAAATGCTTTATAGTTTTTCGTTTGGAAATGAACGAAGAAGAGATCCGTTTCGTTTTTTTGAACGAGGATGGATTGTAGGTATTATTGTGGTTTGTGCTATTTTTCCAATAAGTGTATTGGTTTTTTCTAAAATGGATTTAATCCATGAATGGAAAAAAGAATATGCAATGCCTTATATTAATCAACTTCCGACGAAAAAATCAGCGGTAAATGTCGCAAGAGATGAAGGTATCTACAATGTTTCTGTCCGAAATTCTGATGGAAAAATCATTGAAAATCGTTATTCAAAAAATGAGTTTAATTTATATGATACAACTTCTACTGAATCATACGCAAAATTTAAGGAACTGAAACAAGATTTAGGAAATGGAATGACACCTGGTGTATATAGTGTAAATGTCTATTTAGCTGATCAAAATGAAATCAAAGACATTGATTTAGACTAAAAAAGAACCTATTTAAGGTTCTTTTTATTTGTTTCGTTTTACGATTTCATTCCATCCTACGATGATAAAACCTTCAACGAAAAATGCCACAAACGCTATTTTTTCATATTTTAATTTTATATTATAGTTATGAGTAGAAGTATGAGCCGATTTCAATGTTCCACAACTCTCTGAAAGACAGTGGGTTGTAGGAGGCTTTTTATCTACGGCTTGCAATTCATTTTTATAAAAAAGATAGCCTGTTATGTTGATAAATAAAAGAATCATTAAAATAATGCCGCTAATCTTGTTTGTATGTTTCACGTAATCACCTTCTTTTTGGGCATTATCCTATAAGATCAAAAAAAGTCAATAAAAATATGGTTTTTTGGTATATTTTTCTCCTTTTTTCCTGGCAGTGGTTTATAATAAAATGGAGTAAGAAGAAAAAAAGGAGAGAAGGAAGATGAAAAAGCAAGCATGCGTGATTACAAAAATTTGTTGTGTATGTCAAAGAGAAAGACACAACACAGAATTTAAATCAAATGCAAAAGGAAGAGTATCTATAAAAGCGTTTTGTTTTCATTGCAAAGAAATTTATGAAGGTATTCAAAAAGGACTAATCGATGAAAAAATTTACAAAGGGTATGATTATAACACAAAACAATTAGAAGCAGATCATTACGGGAAAGTGATTTTTTTACAAGAAAATTCTTTTGAAAAAATCAATGTAGATTATGCAATTCGATTGGTAAAACAAGGAATGGCGCATGTAACGTCTTCAACAGCGATCCAAACCATTCCTGGTGTGATGAAAACAGAAGTAAAAGGAATGGTTGATCCGAAATTGCGTTTGTACGTTTTAGAAAGAGATGATAAAAAATGTCATTACTGCGTACGAGAAGGAAATACGGTTGATCACATTATTCCGCGATTTGAAGGGGGATTAAATACACCTTTAAATTTAGTAGCATGTTGCAAAGAATGCAACGAGTTAAAATCCAATATGTCTCGTGATGCGTTTATTCAACATTTGAAAAAAGGTCATTATGATTATTTTACGCAAAGTTGGAAACCTGAAGTGAAATTGGAAGTAGAAAACAAAAAATGTCGCACATGCGGAGAAACAAAACCAATGAAAGATTTCTCCAAACAGGAAGTTAACTGTAACAAATGCAACATTTTACATAATGTCATTCAACTAGGTTTTATTCAAAAAGAAGAAATCAAGCAGATTTCACTGGATGAATCGTTGTTAAAAGCCTCTATTACCCAATTAAATGATGTAAAGGGGCAAGAACTTGGGTGGGTGAAAAAAAGCGTTGCGCAGTCTCTTATTCAAAAAGGGTTTGTGAAAATAAAGGGACCAAACAGTATTCAGTTCTTAGTGGAAGACTATAAATTAAAACGTTTGGATCCAACTTTTAAACTTACGTTGCCTTCTGAGGAAAAAGAAAAACAAAACGAAAAAAATAAAGAGGAATACACGCTCTTTAAAATGAACAAACAAAAAATTCGTTTGCTTTCATTTGACAAAAAAGAAATTGGTCATATTACACTTAGTCGAGCAAAAGAATTGTTTAAACAATCGATTGTTGCGTTAACAGAAGATAATGTGGTCAAAATTGCGTATGAACCAAGTATTATGGTCCAAAAATATCCAAACTTCTCTATCTCTATTTTAGAAAAAGAGGAAAAAGTGGACATCTTTACAGAAGATGAAAAAGAATACTATAGTCTTAATAAAAAAATAGATTGTTCTACGCAAGATCATGTAAAGATTACAAACATTTTAAAAGAAGCTGTAAAGCCACTTTTTATGAACAAAGAAGCAACTGCTTCTAGTCGAACAAAAGTGGTTGCACAATTAGGATTAAAAGAGCTTTTAAATCAATATCCAACGTTTTTAAACTATATAACAGAAGCCAATGTTAAAAGTCTTCTAAATGAAAGTAAAATAAAAATGTTTGATGAGCACGGAGAGATTTGTGCAGAAATTCCAAATGATTTAGCTATAAAAGCTTTTTATCTTGAATTAGCAAAAGTTCGTCAAGAAAATGAAATTCAATTAACAAAAGATGTTTCTCTTGTTCGAGAAGAACTTATACAATTAGATCAATATTTATTAACAAGTTCTTGGAAAGTTTCAACAAAACAGAAGCAAGCTCAATCAGTTTCAATTGATAAAGCAGCTAAAATTATTCCAATGAAAAAAAGTAATAAAACGAAAAAAGCGCTTAGCTAAGCGCTTTTTTTTTGAACAAAGGAGCACCTACTTCGGTTAATAATCGAAGTCGTAATAGGGGATGATTGCGAAGAAAAAAATAGAAGGCTATACACGCTTTTTTATTAAGAAAATCAACTTCCAGTTGAGTAATATGACGAAAAAGCGGTTGATCAAATACTTCGTTGTAAAAAACATTCACAAAAACAGAACTTTCTTTGGCGATGACTTTAATCATACTTCCTTCGCCTGCAAAAAAGGTGTGGGTTTCAAATTCAGTCATATGATCGATGTATTTACTACTTCCTACATAAAGTAAAGGGACTTGCTTATACACAATTTCCATACCATCACCTCTTATTCTTTTTTTCTGTTATACAGCTTTTAATTCCTTATTTTTAAAGAAAATAAAACAAAAAAACACAACGACTAGTCGTTGTGTTTTTTCACATTAGCTTATTTTATAAATATCTTCGATTTCTGTTGAAGAAAAGGAAACATGACCAACAATTTCTCCTTTTTTCATCAATGCACAACCTTGTTTAAAATCAATGACTAGTTCATTTGTTCGTAAAAAAAGGGTAAAAGAACGCTGCGTCATTTCGAAACATTTGTGTAATGCTTTTGTATGAATGGAAAGTGTTTCAAAGAAGATTAAACGGTTGTGGGTTCCTTCAAGGGGAATAAATACGTTGATAACTTGTGGTTTTACCTGTGTATCAAACTCCGCGTGTAAACAGTCCAATTTTTCCATTGTACGTCACCATGCCTTTTCATGTTGTTTTTTTTACACTTTTAGTATAAATAAAAATCAAAAAAAAGGAGAAAAAAAGAACGTTTTTTTAAATGGACAAAAAGATTGAAAAAAGACAAAGAATTGCTATACTACAAAATAAAGCGAATGTAAAGAAAGGAGCGTGTAGTATGGAAAATGAGCGTATCGTAAAAGAACAACTAAAAGATCGTCAACTAAAAGTGTTGCAAGAGAAAAACAAAGTGATCACCTTGATTTTATTAATTGCAAATGCCTTATTTTTTCTAGGGAATATGTACGTAAATACTCACACGTATTCGTATTTTTCATTAGGTACATCACTTATTTTACTCTTAATTTGTTTTTATTTTTCTCTTCAAGGTAAGTATTCTCGATTTAATATGTATGCCAATACAGTCGTTATTTTTATGGTCATTGGAACGGTTAATTATGAAAAGCACAGTACAGATAATTTAGTTTTTATTTTTGCAGGTATTATGGCGGCGACTATTTATATGAAAATATTTAACATTATTATCGCTTCAGGTCTTAGTATGTTTTCCATTTTTCTCTTTTTCCCGTTAGATAGTCATCAAAAATTGATGGGATATAACTGGACATACCCATTTTATTGGAATTTGGCTGTACTTCTTTGTATGTTTATTGCCATTATTATGGTTTTATTTTATCAAAAACAGCAGCGAGAAATGGAACGATATCAAGTGATGATTGAAATGCAAAAAGCAGAAATGCAATATCTATTACTTAAAAGTGAAAAAAAACAAAGGTAGGATCTATCGATCCTGCCTTTTTTAAAATAAATCTTCGTCTTTGTTTAGTTCTTCCATCGGAGATTCCTCTGTTTTTGATGGACTATCTGTGGGAGGTTGATAAAAAGCAATGTGTTCTTGTTGCTTTTCTTTTTCCTCTTTTTTCATTTGAGCTTCTATTTCACGAAGTTCTTGCTTAAATTTTTGTTTTTCTTCTTTTTTCTTTGTTTCATGTTGTTGAAGAATTTCTTGTTCTTTTTGTTCTTGATGCGCTTTTTTTCTTGCTTTTCTTTCTGCTTTTTTATCCACTTTTCGCGGACGAACAGGAGCGCTTGGAGGTGCTTCTTTATAAACCATTGGCTTAGGTAAAGGAGCGTTAGGGTCTTCTGTTAACTTTTGATATAATTTAATTAATTCTTTTGTAGAAGTTACAATAAATAAGTGTGTTTGTTTATTCGTTATATTTTTAACAATATCAACATAAATTTGCGTAAAAGAAAGAGGTGTAACTTCAATCCATCCAAAATTACGTAAATAAATTTGAATGGTTCTTCGATTATCACGTACTTGAACAAAGTATTTACTTCGATAGGGAGAAATCGTTTTATTATAAAACGCCCCAAAGTCACCAAACGTTTTTTGTGGAATCATATAAAAACACTCCTTTAAAATAAATCTTCTTCTTCATTATCTTTTGGTAAATCAGGCATTACTTCTGCAGGTTTTTCTTCTACGTTTTGTCCATAAAAAACGGTTGTTTGATTCTTTTTCTTTTCATCTTCTAACATGTTTTTTTCGATTTGATAGACATCTGATTTGAATTTTTTCTCTTTTTTACGTTCGCTTTTCGTTCGCTGACGGCGAAAGCTTGGTACATCAGGAACAGGAATTGCTGGTTTAAATTCAAGCGGTGTAGGAAGAGACATTGTAGGATTTTCTATTAAATCATACAAAAGTTTCATTAACTCTTCTCTTGACTCCAACATAAAAAGATACGTTTGTTTGTTATAAACGTCTTTAATGACGTTCACATAAATACTTGTGAATGTAATTGGTGTAATTTCAATCCAGCCAAAATTGCGAAGATTTCCTTGGATGGTACGTCCATCGTTTCTTAATTGAATAAATAGTTTATTTTCGACAGGAAAAATGGTTGTAAAATAAAACTCGCCAAACTTTTCACATTTCACATCAGGTATCATAACTTTTCCTCCTTCGGTTTAATACTTTTTTATTATAACGCAAAAAAAGAACATGGGAATGTTCTTTTTTAGGATAATAACCATTTTATTTTTTCTTCATCTAATTTTCCGATTATCTGTTCATCTTTTTGTGAATCAACGATATCGTGAGCAAGTTGTGCTTTTTCATCAAGTAAATGAGCTATTTTTTCATCAATTGTGTTTTTTGCTATCATGGTAATAATATTTACTGAAGCGTTTGTGCCGATGCGATGAGCACGATCTTCTGCTTGTGTTTTTTTAGCAGATGTCCACGGATTATCTAAAAAAATGACCGTTTGAGCTTTTGTCAACGTATAACCTGTTCCAAGGGCATCAATCGTACCAAGGATAACTTGACAATCCTTGTTTTCCTGAAATAAAGTTACTTGTTTTTGGCGATGAGAAGAAGGGAAATCTCCTGTGACAATGGCTGGTTTAAAGGTGTGAAGAAGCTTTGATAAATGTAAAATAGGCTCTTTCCAATAACTAAACACAATTACTTTTTCTCCATTTTCAATTTTTTCTGTGATCAGTTCAAGAACTCGATTTGATTTAGCATTAGCTGTAAGAGTAGGATGGAATGTTTGTGGATGAGTCGTTAATTGACGTAATCGATTAATCAGTTCTAAAGGATTTTCAATTCGTTTTTCTTCTTTATTTCCTTTTCCATCAATGCGTTCAAGGATGCCTTTTTTGGTTTTTTCATAAAGAGAAAGCTGTTCGCCTGTTAGTTCAACATAACTAGTGCTATATACTTTTTCGGGTAAACCTAGCACTTCTTCTTTTTTTCGACGAATCATAATGGTTTGCAAACGTTTGGATAATTCTTGTTTGTTTTTATATCCGATAATACTTCCAAAACGATCAACATAACAATAACGATGTTTAAAATCATGATACGTTTCTTTATGATATGAAATAGCTCCTAGCCAGTTCATTACATTGTACAAATCAACTGGTTTGTTGATTAAAGGAGTACCTGTCATGGCAATTTTATAAGGAGGATGAAGCCAACGAATCGCTTTTCCTTGTTTGCTTCTTCCGTTTTTAATGGCATGTGCTTCATCAATTGCAACCATTCCGATTTCTTTTTCTTTAATTAAAGAAGAAAGTTTATCGCGTATGTCGTCATTTCGAAGTGTTTCAATGTTTGTGATTAAAAAAAAGTCATCGGATAAATGTTCTAAATCCTCTAATCTCTCTTTTGTGGTACCTTCTACAAGTTTTCCTTTTCGATTGATTTTACTTCCAATAATTTTTGCTTTTTCTGTGGAGTGAAGGTGAATTTCATCTAACCAATTGAATTTTAAACCGTTAATTCCACAAATGATTAAACAACGATTGATTTCTTTTTTACGAAAAGCAGCCAGTTGAATAACTTGCAGTGTTTTTCCAAGACCTGGTTCATCTCCTAATAAAAAAGCATCATGCGTTAAGCCAAATTGAATACCTTCTATTTGGTAAGGATAAGGTGTTGTTTTACAAGTTGATGGCATGACAAATGAAGGTTGATGTTTGTTTTCTATCTCCTTTTCAGATGTGTTTGCGTACGTAAACGAATATGTTTTTAATCCGTTTTTCACTAAATGAAAATCAGTTACAGGTACTTCCCATTCTTTTGAATCTCGGTGGTACCATCTTTTCGGTAACGTCTTTACAATGGAAACAACCTTTGGATCATACGAAAAAGATAAATAAAGAGATTCTTTTGCAGTGATTTTAATAGGTCCTCCTAAACGAATAGAAACTGTCATCTTTAACCCGCCTCCTTTTATTATTATTCCCATTTTATTCATTTTTAAGACCATACATGCCTATTTTTTATAAAAAAAACAAGACAAAAAGTGTATTCGTCTTGTTTTTTACGATTGATGTAATTCATGCAACATCGAAGTCCACGCCGTAGCTGAAATAAAGGATGGTTTTGGAATAAAAGTCGGATGAGAATATTGTTGATAATATTCGTGTATTTTTAATCCTTCTTCTAATGTGGAAAAATGTAAGAAGTAATGGTTATTCTCTTCTTTTATTTCATAAAGTTCCGTAATATCGCCTTCATGATGATAAACAAAAAGATGTTCATTTTTAATGAGGATCTTGGATGAATTAGTATTGAAAAGCATCTTATAGATTGAGTTCAATGTTCTCGCCCCCTTTCGCTCACCATACCAGTTTTATTAAAAAAAGCAAGCGTTTTATAGAGAAAAAGACCGCTTTTTTAGCTGTCTTTTTGGTTATTTTTTATAGTCTTCGTTTAGAAATTTTCGTTCATTTTCAGATAATAAATCAAGGTCATCTTCATCCATTCCAAAAAGAAGCATCATTTTTTCTTCTTGTTGAGAACGGACTTCTATTACTTCTTCTTTGCAATAAGAAAAAATAAAGTCTAGTAGTATTTCTTTTTCAATCTCTGTAATTATTCGTGTTTGATTTGTCTCTTTATCCCTGGCAGAAGAAAGAATCGTGTATTTTGTTCGTTCTTCCGTGGAATTGTCAGACGCATACGTAAGTAATCCTTCTTCGTTAATAATCCAATTAGGATCATTTACTTCACATGTAACTACTAATGCTTCCCCTGTTAGGGTGCTTTGTATTACAATATCCATTTCAATTAAAGCCATAGCTGGAGGTTGAATCGAAAAATTTGCTGATAGTACATATCCACGCATAACAGTCACCTCAATTATAGTATCGTTACTTTTATTGTAATCGACAAGTAAAAAAAGTCAAACAAAGAAAAGACTACTTTTCGTCGTTTTCAAAAAGGTTTATATAAAGATTTACGAAAAATGGAACATGAGTTAGTAAAGAATTAAAAAAAACAAAAATTTAGACACCTTCTTTTATTTATTATAGAACAGATCGTGCATTAAGCATGGTTTTTTTGGGTATTACTTAACATACAGACCATATACTAAAAAAGGGGAGTGAAAAAATGCCATTATTTCCACTAACTTTATTGCGAGAAAAAAACGTACCTGAAGAAAAGATACTTCATAATTTTTCTCAGTATTTGTCATTGTTTGAAAAACAAAAAATATTGGTCACCGAATATCAAGCTAAAAAAATAGGATATCCACGAAAAAAACAAGAGAAAGCAGTTGCATTTAGAAAAATTATATCAGTAAAAGATGAAAAATGTTATGAGCCTTTATACGATAGAAGTGATCAAATTACTTTTTTTCTCTATGAAAAAATCCCTTCTTATTACGGAATGATTGGAGATGTAAAAAAAGCAGGAATTGAAAGGGAAGGAGAACCTGAAGCCTATACCCTTGATAAAGGGTCGTTGATTGGATTATACAATTTACAAACACTGCTTTCGAAAAAAGGGAAATGTTTTATGGAACGAAAAAATGTATCATTTCCTTATTTTACGAAAATGATGATTGAATCTATAGGATTTAGTGAAAAAGAAGGGAGGCATGTTGGTTATACGATTGAACGACGTCTAGAACCTGTATATAAAGTTAATCCAAGTAGTGTGCTTTATTCAATGAAAACGTATCGTTCAAAAAAAGAATATCTTCCGCACGAATCAGAAGTCTATGGATTTTACGGAAAAATAAAAGAAGAGGAATTGAACGAATGTTTAGTTGCGATTCGAGAAGAAACGTATCCTTTTGGAGGATATGATCACTATGTAAAAATTTATAACATGAAAAAGTTAGTTACAAAAGCGGGTTTTTTATATTATGAACCAAAAGAACTGGAGAAAAAGAAAAATTATGCGTTATTTACAGATCGAGAATTTCAATATTTCCCTAAAGCATGGAAAGTAAAAGAAGAGACCTATGTGATTAAAGGATATACGAATTACGGAAAAAAGGTATATGAATTAAATGAAGAAGGTAAAGCATTATTTCCGTATATAAATGAAAAGGAACCTGGAGATATTGTTGTATCCATTACACAATTAAAAGAAGTAAAAGAATTATTAAATAAAGAAAATTCAGCGATTGCGCATATGAAATTAAAAGGAAGAACAGAAGATGGAAAATATATTTTTGATGTATCGAACATGAAATACAAAAATAAAATCCGCTTGCGTTTGCTTCAGATTGCAAAATAAAAGCATGTCTTTTAGACATGCTTTTCATTTACATAATACTGTGAACAATAACCTGTTGGTTGTTTTTGCTGTGAACGATCAAATGATTTTGTTGTATGGAGACTGCCGCCCAGATAAACAATAACAGAAGAATACTCGTAATAATAAATACGTTCTGCTATTTTATGCTGCTCTTCGGTATTTAAATATAATACATAAGCTTCGTCCACGCATTTAATGCTGCAAATTTCAAAAGGAATTAAATGAAATTGACCTGTTAGGGCGCGTAAACGAGTAGGAGGATCTAAATAATGTGCCATTTGTTGAATAACATCTTCTTTTTGATCAAATAACATTAATTCTAATCCGTTTTCTAGATCGGTAAGAGTGCCATTTTTATCAAAAGCTTGGATAATCCCTGTCGCACTTTTAAATGACATAAAAGGAAGTTTTCCTCGTTTTCCGAGATAATATTTTTCCACAAAATCATTCCTTTCTTCAATAAATATGCACCAAGTATAGCATAAGTTTTTTAAAAAAGGGAAAGATAGGAAAAAAAGGAGAAGTGAGATGGAATATGAACGTATGCCTTTAGAAGAAGATTTGGATCAACATTGCAATCCTATTGTGACGACACTTCTTTCTTATGATGGGAAATTAATTCAAATAAAAGGAACATTGTTTGAAGAAAAAAAGAATACAATAAAAATCGATATTACTTCCGAACAACAAAGATTTGTTCCAAAAGGAGAAATAAAAGAAATTATAGAACATGTTATAAATGATATAACCTTAGCATTAGAAAAATGGATACCAAAAAACAACTGAAAATCAAAGATTTTCAGTTGTTTGGATCTAGTGAATGAAGGTAACCATGTTCTTTATAATATTGTTTAAATAAAGGCTCAATAAAGGGATATAATAACTCTTCTACATCGACAAGTTCGCTGATAAGTTCATAAACGTGCATTTGTTCAGTTTCATCTGTAATCACTTGAAAAAAACGAGATTCAAAACGAACTTCAAATCCTATGCCAATTTCATGTTGATGAAATAATAAGTAAGAAATATTTGCTTTATATTCCTGATGTTTATAACGAAAAGAAAGTTGTCCTGTAGAGGAAAGTGCATCTTCTTCTTGATTGCGATGAATAAAAGGATGTTTAGAGATTTCAAGAATGGATAAAGAAAAGGCGGATTCTTGAAATGTTTTATCGCGTAGCTGAGAAAAAGGGACAAAAATAGTGTTAGAGTGTCCAGGATGTAAACGTGCTCCTTCTTTTGCTGATAAAAACGAATACGTCCTATTTCCTAACGAAATACTTGCTGAAAATGTGCTATTTCCCAAGGATTGTTGAACAGTCAATAATCCTCCTTTTTGCATCCCTCGTTTTAATAATTTTAATAAAAGAAATTCTTCTGAAGTGGTTTCATTTATTTCAAATGTGTTAGCAGTATCACCGAGGTTGACCGTTATAATTTTGACTCCACTTTTTTCTTTTATTGTATTCAATAATTCGATATGTTTCATGTAGTTCACTCCTTTTTAACGGAATAAACTGTACCACGATTTTGAAAAATCTCAACCTAAAAAAATATGCCAAAAATGAAGGCATATTTTTTTATGGTGGGAATTAGTATATTAAATTAACGAAAGAAGGGGAAAAATGATTGATCTTTTTAGTAAAAAAAAGATATACAAAAATAAAAATTTTTATGATTTAGTAAGTCGTGGGGAAACGAAAAAAGCGATTGAATGGATTGAACATAATGAAAAAATAATTAATGAAAAAATAACAACCTATGGTTACACACCTTTTTTAACGGCGTGTTATTACGGGAATTATGAATTGATAGAATTATTAATAGAAAAAGGAGCAAATATTCATCAAAAAGATAACTATGGACGAAATGCTGCTTATATCGCTGTGATGAATAATCAAATAAACATCATGAATGATCAAATGAACATATTAAAAAAAGTTTTTGAATTAGGAGTGGATATTGATATTTCTATTGATGATGGATATTCTCCGCTGACTCTTGCTGCTTATCGAAATCATTTAAATGTAATTGAATTTTTGATACAATCAGGCGCTGATGTAAATTTTGTTGCTAATGATGAGCTAGATTTTCTTTTTTTCGTGGAACAAGGAAATTGTAAAATTGACATTTCTTATTTATTAAATCGGTTAGATTTATTTAATGAAAAAAATCAAAAACGTATTAAAAAATTACGTTTAAAAAAAGTATTAGAAGGAAGCACTTTCAGTGGGACAACCCATCATTAAAGAAAAAAGCGACTTAAGTCGCTTTTTATAATAATTGCTTTAATTGTTCGAGAGATAATGTAATGATTCCGTTATCGTAGGTATGTCTAATCTCGTCTGGAAAACCATCGATATCGCCGTAACATAAAGGTTCAAATACTTGCCATAAACCATTCATTTCTTCTTGTGTTAATGATGCTTTTAAATCAAAAGAATCAGCATGAACCGCATAAGCATAATCGCTTGAAAAAGTAGGAATCTTCGTTAAAACAGAAGGTTCTTGTATGGTTTTTGTTAATTTATTTACTTCATTTGTGTTTAGTTTGCGTCTGTGATCATGACAAACAAATCCTAATTTAATCATAAAATATCCCCTTTATTTGTTATTTTACATTTATTACACAAATAAAAGATAAAATCCTAAAAAATAAAAATAAGATATGATAAAATAAAGAAAAGATAAAGAAAGGAAACGATAACATGAACTATGATATTTTTGATTATTGGGTGCAATATAATGTGATAGAAGATAATTGGAGCGGGAAAATTAAAATAAATGAATCTGATCCTAAAGAAATGGAATTTATTATTGAAAATAAACACGTACAAATGCAAGAAAAGATGCGAAAAGAATGGAAAGAAACATTCGATAAAATTTTTCTTTATATAGATAATTTGGAAACTATTCGAAAAAACAGTGAGCATCTTCCCTGCAAATTGATAAAAGAAACAATAAGAGGAAAATATCCACATTGGTATTACAGGGGTCATATTCAAATAAATGACATGACATTTGTCATGCATTATTGGTATAGAGAAAACTTTGTCTATGATGTCTATTGTCCTGATGAAGAAAAAATATTGTATGAAGGTCAAAAAGAAATGTATCGATCTTCTCTTTTTTTTGATGATGCTTTTACTGATACATTGTGGTCATGTATTTACAAAGAATCGAAACATCGATTACGTTTATTACAAGCAAATAATGAAAAAAGTCAGGATTATTCCTGACTTTTTGTTTCGTTAAGAATCGCTTTTGTAACAGCTTTTGCGATTTTTTTCGGTGTTTTTTTCTGTTTTAAAGTAGATAAATCATCTTCATTAGATATAAATCCAATTTCCATTAATGAAGCATGCATATCATTTATAGAAGGTTGAAGCTTCAATAAAGATGTCGCATGTTTAGATGTAAAACTGTTAGATTTATTTTCGTTCATATGTAATACTTTTGCGGTAGTTTGTTGTAAATCTTGCGCAAACGGTTTATCCAATTCATTTACAAAATAAGAAGATACACCCTGATCTGATTTGTTAGATGAACTATTCACGTGTAAAGAAACTAAAAAATCAGGATGAACTTTTTCAATCATTTGTTTACGAGAAGAAATACTTACACGTTTTGTTTCATTATTTCCTCGTGTTAAAATAACGTCAGCTCCTTTTTTTTCTAATTGTTTTTTAACTGCTTTAGCAAATTTATACGTAAGTTTTTCTTCTGTATTCTTTCCGTTAACAGCTCCTGTATCGATTCCTCCGTGAGCAGGGTCAATCATCACAACTTTTCCGTCTAATTCATTTTTTTCTTGTGCAAACACATGAATCGAATCACTTGCAGCATAGGTAACGATCCCTCCTGTTAAAATAATAGACGCTAAAAATGCTTTTAATTTGCTTTTCATATGTATTCATCCTTTCGTTTATAAGATAATGTTATCTGAGATTATTATAATAGAAAAAAAAGGTTTGTGTTTTTTTTAATAAAAAAATCCTACACTGTAGGATTTTTATGTTTATAGTGCCCAGTTAAAAGTCGAAGGCGGAGTTTAGGGTAATCTGGAAATTCTTCAATGAAACCAGCTGCGCGAATAATATAATCTATCTTCATAACTCTTTTTAAATTTTCTTCATTGCATTTCATCTTTACAAAAACGTTCATTCGATATTCTTGAATTAGTTGAATATCTTCAATGAAATCGACAGTAGAAGAAAGTTCTTTTAGTTGTTTTACCACGTTTTTTTCTGTCGCAGGTCTTGTGAAAAAAATATACCATTGATACGTTTTCAAAATAATCGCTCCTTAAGATGCTTTGTGTGTTAATAATTGTTTCTTAGCTTCTATTTGTCTCTCTAAATTAAAAATGAAGTGTTGATAGTTGCCTAGGCATATGGTTTTGATGAATTCAAATTTAGTTAAATCATCTGTTTCTTTTAGTAACTCTTTTGCCAATTTCCATGCTCGCCTTTCGCTTCGAAGAAGCGTTTTTTTATAGTTTTCAAATTCTTTATCAATAATTTCAGCAAAATTTCCCTTTTCTAAATAACACTGAATAAGTTCAAACGAACTCGACCAAGACTTGCATTCTTTATGGATGAATTTGTCTTTAAAATGTCCAATTTCGTGAAGGGTAACAAAATAGATCATTTCTTCGAGTGTTAAAAGGCATGGAACTACACGTTGATAAAGATCTTCTAATTGATCCAAACGATAGCCAATTGTTCCGAGTCCTTCTTCTTTATATACATGAATCCAAAAAGGATATTCTTGTGTGGCGATATTTACTTCTGCAAGCCAAATCACTTCATCTACTTCTTGCTCTTTTAATGTTTGATCAACGGTTTTATTGATGAAATTAATGGATTGTCGAATGGTCCAATTTTTTCCGAACATGATAATCGCTCCTTATTTATAAAGTAGTCGAACACGATGAATTGAAATTTTTTTGATTGTATTCCACAGTTTATCCATGAACACGTATCCTAAAAAGTTCAGTGCATTTTCATCGAAAAAAATAGGTTGATGTTCTTTATTTGTATGATGAATTTCAATGACTTTTTCAAACTGTTTCATCTTAAAAATAAAAAGAAAAGGTAGGTTATTTAATTCAAAAGCACAAGAATAGTCATGATTATGTTTTAATACTTCGTTTGTTAGGACTAAATGTGTTGATAGATCTAATTCTTTAATTGAATTTATTTGTTGAACAAAAAGTAATGCTTCTTGTTTAAAATCTTCAAAATATTTTGTTTTCAAATGTTGTTGTAAGATTTCTTCTAATTGATGAATCTTGTTATAACAATCTTCTTCCTTTACAATGCAAAATTCCATTTGTAGTTTGAATTGTAAAGTATCATAATTAGATACACTGAAATGAATATGGTCATCTTTAATTTCAAAATAAAAGTAATCATATTGAAAAGGTTTTAAATGAAACGTCCCATACCATATTCCTGTTTTTTGATTATATTGAATTCCTGCACTACTGAGTCTTACTAAGTTTGAAATCATTTATTTGTTCTCCTTTTCTTATGAGTTTGTTTATAATATTATTTTATCACAAAGAAATAATAAAACCGCTATTTTATAGCGGTTTTATTTTAATTCTTGAGAAAATCTTTTAATATCGCTTCAATGGTAGGTTTGTTATAAAAGGGCATGTTGGCTAATTCTCGAGATAAATTAATTTTTTCTTCAGATGAAAAAGATTGTATAATTTTTTTATTGGCTTCAAGAGAAAAAAAACCGAGAATAACGGCTGATTTTTTGATTCCTGTTCCTTTATTCCAATGACTAAGTATTTTTGCAGTTTCAGAAATATTTTCTCCTTTTTCTTGTACAGCTTTTAATAATTCATCCATTAAATAACCTACTTTTTATTTTTTATTTTTTATTTTAAAATAAAAGGAAAAAGAATACAAGAGGTGGATAAAACGGATGTCTTTTTTGATGCTCATGAAGTTTTTTTTAAAAATGAATAAATGCGAAAATCGCATTCGCCTATTTTATAAAAATCATGCAAATGATGGTAAAATAAAAGAAAAGGAATAAGAGGTGGAAAAAAGATGGATTATACATTGGAATATAAAAAAAGAAAAAATTCTTGGGAAGGAAAAATACAATTTGAAAGTATATTAGATTATGTTTACTATACCATCGAAAATGGTGAATTTCGTGCCTCTTTTAGTGAAAGGTATAAAGAAGAAGTCTTAGAATTGGTTGAATACTTAAAAAAAATAGTAGTAGAATTAGATGAATTGAAAAATAATCCCAATTGGGAGAAACTTATGATCGTAAATGAAACAAAACATGGCGAAAATAACTATGTCTTTGAATGCCAGATAGGGGATATTTATTTAGACTTTTTTTACGATGAAATAGACTTTCATATAATTCTTCCTGTTTGGGGAAAACAAGAAGAAAAAGAAAGGGTTGTTTGTGGAGAACGATTTTTTCATAATTCATTTAAAAATGAATTATGGAATCAAATTAAACGACGTTCTAAAAATAAATTACGATTACTTACAATTACCCCTTAAAGAGTGGTTTAATCTATAATAAAAAAGTCAATATAAGGAGCGCGGAATGGATGAAATATAAGTATAGTCTTTTTTATGATTATGGAAATCGCAATTGGGTAGGAGATATATTTTTGAAACATAAAAAAAGTTTTGGTTATGAATTTGAAATAAAAGAAGGAAAACTAACCATTATCGAAGAGAACGGGGCAAATGAAGTTAAAAAAGCATTGGAATATTTTTCTGATCAAATGGAAATCTTCATGAATGAAATAAAAGCATTTAACCAAAGTATTGTTTCTCATGATATTGAGTTAATAAAAGAAACCGACCAAGGAAGAAATCGTTACGCATTTCAATGTAAAATGGGGCATTTATTTTTTGATGTATTATATGGAGAAGGGAACTGGGTATTTGATTTGTTACTGCCTGAAATAAACGGAGATGGACGAACAGCTGTGTATGATGCCTATTTTTATTTTACGGAAAAATGCAAACAATCGCTTTACCAAGCGATTACAAGACAATCTAAATATAGATTGAGATTGCTTACACAAAGTGTATAAAAGGAGAGAAAAACTAAATGCTAACGATACGAAGTTATGATATGATGTATAATGCTTCTTTAAATTTATTTGAAGGAGAAGTAGAAGTTGAAGAATTTTCTTGTAGTTTCTTTTATGAAGTGGAAAGAAACGGAAAAGTAAAATTTTATTTAAATCAAAATATCGCAACACAAAAATTAATAAAAATGGAATTTCAATTAGAAACTAAAAAAGAATATGAATTGAAAGTACAAGAGTTAGAATGTGTTATAAATCAATTTTCGCTTTCAAAAGAGGGGAAAGAATTTTCCTGTTATTTACAAAATTTCATTGAAAAAGTAGAATATTTAACAATTATCAAATCAACAAAAAATGTAACTATTTTAGGAGAAGCCTTTGATCAAGCGGATGTATATCTGTGTTTCTATGAAGTAGAAGATATTCAGTTTAAATTTCAAAAAGCAGGAAAAAGAAAGGAATTATTATTACTTTATCCTTCTTTTAAAAAAAATGAGAAAGGTGAACTGGATTATTATCGTGTTTGGAATTCTGAAAATGCATTTGAAGATATGTTTATTTCTGCTTATTGGGAAGAGGTTCGAAAAAAATCAAAATATCGATTACGATTTTTACAGACAATAAATGAATAATATATAAAAGTTCCTACAAAGATAGGAACTTTTTTCATGAGAAAAAACGCGAAATGTGCAATTCATGATAAAATGAAAATAGATTTTATAAAGAAAGGAACAGAGTAAAGATGAGTATGTTTATCTTTTACTTTCGTTGTCGAAAAGATGTTCCGTGGAACATTACAAATGTGTATATTGAAAGCATAAAAACTTCTACTAAAACATTAAACAACATCGAATTATTAGGAGTAGAATACACATTAGAAGAAAAGTTTAGAAAAAAAATGATGGATAAATTAAAAGAAAAATCGAAGCATCGATTGCGTTTATTACATTGGAAATGAGGGGTTTTGATGAGTGTAGATTATATTGAATTATTTTTTAATGTGGAAGCGCAACAATGGAGAGGGAAAATGGAGATATGTGTTCCTTTTGGGGATCATGTCTATTTAACTGTAGATAAAGGGAAGATTGCATTCGATGAAGAAACTCCTTGTAAAATAACCGAAGAAATACGTTTATATGCAGAAAAGTTAAAAGAAAAAGTAGAAACTTTTAGTATGGTAAAAGAAAAGAAAGATTGGAGTAGATGTGTTTTAATAGAAGAAGGCATACATCAAGGTAGTATGTTGTACTGGGCTAGGTATCGGTATGATGAATTTAAAATTTCATTTGCTTACAATAAAAATGGAGATTTTCAGCAATTTCATGTGTATGCAGAACAATTAAAAATTGAAAATCACGATAAAGTATTTGAATACGTACAATTAAAAAATGCAGATCAATTTTTAGGAAAAGGAAACATTGAAGAATTTAAAAGGATTGCAAAGTCAAAATCAAACCAAAGGCTTCGATTATTGAATTGGTGAAAGAAGGGAAAAAGATGAAAATTCATGATATTAATTTACTTTGTTTAACAGAAGGAACCTGGGAAGGACAATTGATTAATACTTCTTCCGATCGAACGATTAATTTTTTTATAAAAAAAGATAAATGCTGGTTTGATAAAATGCATACTCGTGAAAACTATGAGTATGTAAAAAGAATAATAACAGTTTTAAAAGAATTAAAATATATTAAAAATCAAAAAACATGGAATGAATTTGAATTTAAAGAAGAACAATTTGATTCAAAAAACAACATGTACACAGCAACCTATGAAAAAGGAGAGTTGATATTTGATTTTCATTACTATGGAAATCTAGAAAATGTGTTAATGTTTATTTATATAAAAGGACCCATTATTGACGAAAGGAAAGAAATGTATTTAATCGAACTAGAAGATGCAGAAAAATTATTTGATAAAAGCATCTTTAAAGAGATACTTTTAATGCAAACGCCTCAATCAAAACATCGATTGCGTTTATTAAATTGGAGAGGATGAAAGAAGTGGAGATTAAAGCCTATTCATTAGGATATATAAAAGAAGAACAATGTTGGAAAGGATCGGTTGTGATAAAAAATGAAAGTACGGGGAAATATTATTTCAGCATAACAAATGGTGAATTCAACTATTGCATGCACACGATAAAAACACTGGATAAAAAAATAACGGACCATTACAAAACGGTTTTTGAAAAATTCGTTCAATCAAGAGAAGGAGAAAAATTAAAAGCATTCATTTTATTTTACATTGAAAAGTTGGAAGAAATAAAAAAGAAGATAAATAAAGAGAAAATAATTATCGAAAGAGAAGATTACTCAGAAAGTGAAAATAGTTATCATATTCAATTTTCCTTTCATTATCTGTTGTTTGATCTGTATAAACAAAAAGGTTCAACAGGTTATGAAATAGAAGTATCTCTTCCTAAAATTGAAAATGGGACTATTTACTATGACAATGAAATATTGTATGTGGACCATTTTTTAGGAAGATGGGTAAATGAAGTATTATGGGAATACGTAAAGAAAATATCAAAGCACCGATTGCGGTTGATGCACTGGGTGTAAAAAGAAATTATTAATAAAAAAAGCATCTTTTAAAAGATGCTTTTTTTGATAGAATAAAAAGAAAAAGATAAATTAACAAACAAAAAAACGCATTAATGCTTTTTTTTGTTATACAATAAAACTAACTAAAAGGATAAAAATGAGGAGAAGTTATGACGATATTAAATGAAGAAACAATTTTTGAAGCGTTTCTTGGAAGAGAAACGGAACTCATTTTAAATTGGTTAAAGAAGAGTCCTGATAACTGTAACGTGAAAGATCCTTTAAGAGGAACACCGTTTTTGATGGCTTGTTATTTTGGAGAAGAAAAAATTTTAGATTATTTATTTACACAAAACGTTGATATTCATCAAAAAGATAAAAATGGGAAAAATGCGATATTCACTGCCGTTCTTGCGAATCGTTATCACATTGTAGAAAAGTTATACAAAAAAGGAATCAATATTAATGAAAAAGAAAAACGTTTTGATAGTTTACCTTTGATTTATGCAGCAACATCTAATTATATAGAAAGTATTGAAATATTAATTCGTTTAGGCGCTGATGTGAATTATAAAAATAGAAGAGAAAAAGATATGCTTTCTTATGTAGAAAGTGGTGTATGTAAATTAAAAACAGCATATTTGATGAAGTATTTTCATTTATTTACGGAAGAAAATCAAAAACGAATTAAAAAAATACGGTTAAAAAGACTTTTTGAAGGAGAAAAGATAAACTTATGACTAAAAAAACGAGTGAACTGAAAAAATTAGTTCCAGAAAATTTCACCATGAAAGAAGTAATAAAAGTCGGTGATCAACGTTTATTTTATTTTGTATCAAAGCAATCAGATATCAAAACCGTTATTTTTTCTTTTAGAGAAAATAACGAAGAATTAATTTTTTTGCATTTGTATTATGTGAAAAAATCAGGAATTGAAAAAATGATTGGATTTAATTCCGCGCATGTACCAGATATTTTAGAAAGATGGGATTTATTTTTTACTCATTTTCAACAAGATAAGCAAATGAAAGATATACGCATACGCTATTTGTTTAAACCCATTAAAAACAAGGGCTAGGTGAAAAAAATGTTCTTTACTAAAAAATTAAGAAAAAAGAAAGCAGATGAACTTTTTCATTTATTTCACTTTGGAAAAGGAGAAGAGGTTCTAAAATGGTTGCAAGAAAATCCTGAAAAAATGGAGATTGTGATGGAAGAATACGAGTTTAATCCTTTTTTAATGGCTTGTTATTTTAATGACAGAAAAGTATTAGAGTATTTATATCAAGAAAATGTTAACATTCATTATCAAGATGTCAACGGAAGAAATGCAATATACGTAGCTGCACTACAAGAACATAATGAATTAATAAAAGAATTGCATGAAAAACAAGTAGAAGTAGATGCTGTATTAAAAAACGGATCCACTGCATTGGTATATGCGGCTTGTTTTGATAAAAAAGAAACGGTAAAAGAGCTCATCAAGGCAGGTGCTGATGTAAATTTAAAAAATAATTATGGGTACGATTTGCTTCACTGTATAGAAAACAATAAACTTTCAATTGAAATAAATTTTTTACACGAACATCGTCATTTATTTCATGAAGAAAATCGAAAAAGACTTCAAAAAATTCGATTAAAACGATTATTTGAAGAAAATAAACCAGGAGAAGAGGGATAAAATGAATGTATTTATGGAAGAAATAGAAAGAGAAGCCGCAGGGGATATATTAACGAATTATCTTGCTAAAGGGGAGACGGAAGCAATCATAAAGTGGTTAGAGGAAAATCCAAAGTACTGCGATATACTCATCCACAGTTATGAAAGCACACCATTTTTAAAAGCTTGTTATCATAATAACGAACAATTAATTGAATATTTAGATAAAAAAAACGTGAACATCCACTTTCAAGACAAGTATAGTCGAAACGCGATATACTTTGCTGTTTTAAATAATAATGCTGAACTTATTCAAAGGCTTTATAAAAAAGGGATTGATATAGATATGCCAGATCTTGATAAAGACACTCCCCTAATAAGGGCAGCTTATTATAATTTCAATAAGTGTATAAAAGAATTAATAAAATGCGGAGCAGATGTAAATAAAAAAAATAATGAACAAGAAGACTTTCTTTATTATGTGGAAACAAAAGAATGCAACATAGAAACAGCTTATTTAATGGAACATCTACATTTATTTCATGAAAGTAATCAAAAAAGAATCAAAAAGATTCGATTAAAACGAGTTGTTCAAGGAGGAAACTAACATGTTTTTTTGGCTTTATATGTTCTTTGCATCCGTCAATATCTATTTACTTTCACTTGGAGAAACAAGGTCAAATGCGCTATTTCTTCATTTGATGATGTTTGGTTATTGTATGTGGAGAGGATTTGAAGTAAGTCAAAAAGATGAACATTCCATTTAAGAAAGAAGGGACATGATGAAAAAGAAACACATTGACATTATGAAAGTGAATAAACGACGAGTTCAAGTAAAAAATGGACAATGGATAACAACTGTAGAACTGACCGTAAATACGAAAAAGTTTTTTCAAGAAAAACAAGTAAAGGTCATGATTGACGTTATAGATGATTATTCGTTGGAACATCAACAAATAAAAGTAATTGATGACAATAAAAAATATGATGAAACAAGCATTATAGAACAGCTAAAAGAAAAAGGATTTGAATATGATGCAAGAAAAACAATTGATGAGTTTCATCAATTAAGCACGATCTCTTTTTCAAGAAAAAATACGGTTCTTTCAGAAGATCAATCAGATATAGAACTAAGGCAGTTATTCCCTGATCGAAAAGAAGAAATAGAGAGAATGTTTGATGTGGAAATAGAAGAAGAAATGGTTTTACGTGTGAAATACTATCAAGAAAAAATAACAGAAATGCATTATTATGAACGAACCAATGTGCTAAAGCGGGTCTTAAATCGCTATCTTCCGATTACGGATTTATTTCCCTTTCAATCTCATTTAGAAGAGTATATTAAAAAAACGACACGAATTAAAAACATTATTGAAACCAGTCAAAATTGACTGGTTTTTTGGTATAATAAAAAAGAAGGAAAAAGAAAGAGAGGGAATACAAGATGATAAAAAATGTACAAAAAATAAATGCGCGAATTCAAAAAGATAAATGGGTCACATTATTAAAAATAACATGTAAAACAAAAGAGAAGTTGATGGTTGAAATCATTGACGAAATGCGCTCTAATAAACAATCAATTTTATCAATTAAAAATCAAGGAAATGTTGATGTAGAAAGATTATTAAAAGAGCTGCAGGAGAGCTCATTTGATTATGATGCGAAAGAAACGATACAAAAATTAAAAAGTTTGGATCAAATAACGTTTTCGAATAAAAACGTTGAAATAGAAAAAGATTCAACTGTTGATTTTCTAATGCAAATATTCCCTCAAAAAGTAGAAGAAATGAAACAAATATATGTACTAAAAATAAATGAAATGAAGTTTAAAGTTTGTTTTGATGGAGAAAAAATCACAGATATTTATTATCATGAAAATGTTATGTCGGATAATTTTCTTACTTCGAATGAATATGTGTCCATAAAAGGATTATTTGCATTTGAATATATGTTGGAAACGTATATGCAACATATTACAAGACTACGGAATTTAACAGGGGGAAGTATAAAATGATAAAAAACGTAACCAAACAAGTTGTCACAGTTGAAAATGGAAAATGGTTCACAACGTTAGATATTAAAACAAGTTCCTGCCAGGAATTAACGGTTGATATTGTAGATGAATTAGATTCAGAAAAACAATCGATTCTATCGATTGAAAATTTTAAACGTGTTGATGTAGAGGAAATATTAAAAGAATTGCAGCAGAGTTCATTTGATTATGATGAAAAAGATATGATTCAAAAATTAAAAAATTTGGATCAAGTCACATTTTCTTATAAAAATGTGGAATTTAAAAAAGATGATGTTGATACCTTTTTAGAGTTGTTCGGAACTACGAAAAACTTGAAAAAACGCTATGATGTTTTTGTTGATGGAATAACATTTAAAATTCGCTTAGAAGACGAAAAAATAACAGAAATTAGTTACTTGAAAAAATTAAACATTGGAGGAAAGGAGATAGATGATTATGTAGAGATGACGGAATTATTTTCATTCCAAAAACAATTAGAAACGTATATGAAAAATACGTTACGAATAAGAGATGTAGTAAATTATCGTAAGTAAAAAGTTTCGCCTATATAGGCGAAACTTTTTTATTTGATGAAAAGTCTTTTAATTCGAATTTTTTTATGTTGTAAGATCTCTTTTTCTAAAGAAAGAATTTGTTTTTGGAAAGTGTTCCATGTTCCCTCTTCTTCCATTTCCATGACAGCGAGCACATGATGAAGCGTATCATTTTTTTCCATCGATTCCATAAATAAAAAATCAGTCATTTTCCATACTTTCGCAGGATAAGCCAGTCTAAAGGTAGTTTTAATTGTTTTTTCTTTGAATTTTATATAGACAAGTATAATTGTTTCTAAAAAATCTACATGTAAAACTTCAAATTGTTCCATTCTAACACTCCTTTTATCCTTGATAGTATTATTATAATGTAAAATGAATAAAATTTAATGTAATTTTATATTAATTATGGAATAGAATAAAAAATAGGTTGTTTATGTAACTGTTATTTTATATGATTGAAAATATAAGGAGTGATAACTATGCCTAGAAGCGGCGCGGGTATTGATTGGTTAGGTCCAGAAGAAATGAGAAAAAAAGAAACGAACGGGACAAAAGTTTTTAGGAAATTTGAAGAAGTTCCATTCGGTTTTGTAAGTAAAACGGTATGTAAACAAATGAAATTGGGTTTTTCAGATGGCGAGTTACCTGATGCGTATTATTTTAATAAAACGTATGCAGGATATCAACCATTATATGATCGAAGTAAACATGAAGGAATGAAATTGCCTAAATACACGGTTAAATGGAGTTCGGAGTCTGGTTATATTTTCCCGAAAGAAAGACCAGAACATTATTTTAACTATCAACAATGTAGAAGTTTTAATTGTGTTCCTAAACGAGAAGAAAAACCAGTTGGTTATCTACTTTATTTTTCATATGATGATACGATAGAAAAATATGAACCTTTATATGAGAGAAAAGATGTGGTCAATACATTGAACATATATAAAGATAAAAAATCTCTTCCGCCATTTTTTTATGAAAAAGAAAAATGTAAGTTAGAAGGTCATCCTGTTGAAAAAAAAGAAAAAACGACCACTGCTTTTCGAGACTTGTGTGGTCTTACAGCAGTTTATGATCGTACAAAACAAGTGAGAATCAGAAAACTGGTATCTGGTGAATATGTTCCTCAGTAAAAAACACGCCTAACAGCGTGTTTTTTTTCATATATTCCCCCTACTTATATTCTTATCTCACATATCCCTTGTTCCTTTAAACTTTTATAAAAAGGGTTAAGGGGAATTTATAAAGATTATATACTGTTATTTTT
>Ga0207655_1001069_pt1 | contig 27175 bp, 19 predicted proteins | sample KBSM44metaG_FD_184398 | JGI IMG/M metagenome (GOLD analysis project Ga0207655, IMG submission 184398) | Miscanthus rhizosphere microbial communities from Kellogg Biological Station, Michigan, USA - KBS M4-4 metaG (SPAdes) (version 2) | ecosystem: Host-associated > Plants > Roots > Rhizosphere >... | reverse complement strand
CAAACATCAAGAGTAATTGCGGCGGCCCCAAACGCAATCTGAACGTTATTTTGCAACGCAAGTATAAAATCCTCATCCGTGTTAAACGTCCTATCTGGCAGCACGACAAAGGATTGGCCGCTTTGCCATGTGATTGATTCTCCATCTTTTATATGTTCGCGTGTAAGAAACCCATCTTCTGCCACTGCTAATATTTTCAGTGACAATTCAAGGTTCGTAAATGCCGTCATAATAAATTTCATATTTATAAATCTCACGCATATAAACGACGCCAAGAATCTTAGAGATTCGTATGCAATACTAACTAACGCCTCTCAAGTCTCAATTTCGCCGCCTTGCCGTAGTTCAATTTGAATGCTCGACAGCATGATATTTCCGGACTTAATTTCAACTTCATAGACTCCGTAGCTTTCAACCGTGGGCTGCACACGCACAAAACCCGGCACGCGCCTAACAAGCGATGTGCTCTCTGGTACCTCCACATCGACACCCGAAGTTCCAACTACAAGTCCGCGCAAATCTTTTACAACGATTTCAAGATGTAGCAAAGTTGATGGAGAAATACGGCCGAACTCGATAACGAAGACAAAAGTTAGTCGCGGATAATGGGGTAACTTCGGTATAGGGCAATAGCTCCATCCAGCCCCAAGTACGTTAAGTAGACCATCAATCGAAACAGCATTCACCGGCAGAAAAGCAGAAATACTCAGGCCATTTACTTGATCTTCGGTATCGGCCTCCCGTCCAACAAAACGTACTGCCCCCGCGCCACCTCCCCCTCCTCCTGGTGCTTGGCCATCTTTTCCGTTAAGGTCAACAATTACATCGGAGGGAAGTCGGCTAAGTCCGACGATGGTCAAGATGCCGCCACTACCTCCGCCTCCGCCCATATGGCCACCCTCGCCCCCTACACGGAACTGCGCCTGCCGGAAATCCATGTGAACTGCACCGGATTCGTACGTTGTTGCAGTCAGCATCAAAGCATTAGTGGCGGCAGACGAAAGGGGCTGCGGCTGCTTCACGTTTTTTCGCGCATCTATTTCATGAGCTACCTTTATTTCTTGAAGCCGCTCAGCGGTAAATTTGGCCAAATTACTGCTGGCGTCTATGACCTTATGATGGTTTCGGCACATCAGTATAAGGTTTCCAAACCCATGTCTTTCCTCCTCGGTCTGATCAGGATTGAATCGAGGACCACCAGCATTTTGAGCGTGAATATGGCACACATCCGCGAGGATAGTCCCTGTCAACATATCAATAATCGACGAGTCACAGCTTGGAAAAGCGCACCGATTCATCGATAACGCAAACAGCTGTCGAACGGTAGATTCTTTAGGTCCTGAACTCATAGCAAAAGCTCCGTCAACACTAGCTATCGATTTACCTCGTGTGCGTCAACGCATCCGAGTCGCAGGCCAACTACTTGCCAGCATATTGGGTCCGCTTTTGGCCGGAAGAGGTCTAATTTAGTCGCAACCGCTGCAACTGAACTGTGACGTCGTTAAGGACAGTACCGCAGCGCAGTGCTTTCCATAAGTGATCCGCACCTGCGTATCAGAGGTATAAACATTCCGAATTTTTGGCTCCCCTACAGCTGGCACTCCACATCGCTCGATGACATTGAGCAGTTCAGTTTTCCCATCCTGCTTTCGCTTAATTATCAGTTTCTGACCATCCTTGGCAACAGACACCGAAGAATCTGCGGCAATCGCAAACAGGGCAGGAGCAAGCGTAATAATGCAAATCACAAACCTCAGCATGTTTCATTCTCCGCATGGAAAAACCGAATGACTGTTAATGGCCGTTAACAGTCTGCGGTCGCAAGGCCATGTATGGCAATGACTTCGCACAACGCTACTGGCCTTGGTCCTTCCACGAATGAACCTCTGGTCCCGATTGATATTCGTTCCCGGTGATACGACTCGTTGTCCAGATTTACGATGTACATCATCGCTCGCCCAGTCCCAGGAACTTCTCCTTCCGGAAGTACAGTACCTCCGGCAGAAAGAAACTCTGGCCAAATCATCCAAATGCCATCAGTAGACGGGTCGTCACCCTCATACAGAAAATCCCACCGCGTGTGCTGCTGTGGCAAAGCTTTTCGCCCACCTTCTTCGGCTGTAAGGAACCGATATGAGACTTCAAAAGAAGGCGCCCTACCAGTCCGCTCAGAATACGATGTCATTACATTCACTCTGCAAATAAAATTTGAACGGCGGCTTCTGGCCGGACTCGGCCTATGAACAAGAGGATAACATCTTGCTCATCTGAAAAATGCGTGAAATTTCACCAGCGGCAGTGATGGTGAATCCTTTAGTGGCTGCGGAGCGTGAAAAACAGGTGCCGTGGTAGCTCGACACAATATTTGCGTGCGTGGTTCGTCGTCACAGTAAGATCGACTAACCGCAGGAGTACCACCATGACCTATCCATCTACCGCTGATAGTTTGGACAGCTTGCCGGCGCCCAGCGCGCTGCGCTCGCGTGACGGCCGTTTCCGCAATCCAGTCCGGATGCACAAGATGGGCTTGTTCAAGACGCTGGGCATCATGCTGCGGTTTGCCTTCGACAAGCCGAAGGACACGGTGCCATCCCTGCCGATCCCCGTTCACGCGATCACGCAGCAGCAGTTAATGGATGCTCCGGATCGCAGCCTGTTCCGCCTTGGCCACTCGACTGTGCTGCTCAAGCTCAACGGCCATTTCTGGCTGACCGACCCGGTGTTTTCCGAGCGCGCCTCGCCGGTGCAGTGGGCCGGTCCGCAGCGCTTCCATGCGCCGCCGATCAGTATTGAAGAGCTGCCGCCGCTCAAGGGCATCATCCTGTCGCACGACCATTACGACCACCTCGACCACGCCGCCGTGCTCAAGCTGGCCGGCAAGACCGAGCATTTCATCACGCCGCTGGGCGTGGGCGACCGCCTGATCGCCTGGGGCATCCCGGCCAGCAAGGTCCAGCAGCTGGGTTGGTGGCAGAGCACGTTCGTGGCCGGCCTCAAGCTGGTGGCGACGCCGGCCCAGCACTTCTCGGGCCGCGGTCTGGGTGATCGCAACAAAACCCTGTGGGCGTCGTTTGTGATCGAGGATCGCGACGTTCGCATATTTTTCAGTGGCGATAGCGGCTACTTCGACGGCTTTAAGGAAATCGGCCGCCGCTTCGGCCCGTTCGACCTGACTCTGGTGGAAACCGGCGCCTACGACCCACAATGGCCGGATGTGCATATGCAGCCGGAAGAATCGCTGCAAGCCCACATCGACTTGCGCGGCAAAGTGCTGCTGCCCATCCACAACGGCACCTTCGACCTGTCGCTGCACGCGTGGCACGACCCGTTCGACCGCATCACCGCGCTGGCGCAGGAGCGCCGCGTGCCGATCGCCACGCCGGAAATCGGCCAGCCGCTGGATATCGTCCAGCCGCAAGCGGAACACAAATGGTGGGAAGCGCTGGTGACTACGCAGTCACGTTGATGAACTGACCGATGGTCTGGCCCAGGCTATTGACCGAGGGCTTGGCCGGGGCCAGGTCGGCCGGCAGCTGCTGCGCCGCGCGCGGCGGTTTCTCGATGGCGGTGTTGAGGTCGACGCTGCGGGCCGGCTTTTCCGCCGCCTGGGTGGCTTGATTGCTTTGGCGCTGGTTATCGGCCAGCGTTTGCTTGTCCTTGCTCAGCTGGGCGCGGCTGGCTTCTAGGCGGTCCGCATCCTGGCTCACGCGCACCTGATCCTTTTGCACCTGCCTTTCAGCCTGTGCAACCGATGCTTGCAGCGCATTGATGGACGAGAGCGATGCCACGGTTCTTTCCCGGATGCAAAATTCTGGACATGATGAGGCAGGATCGTGTCATACGATCTATTGCAGAGTAGGCCAGAAAAACAAAAAAGGCAAGGCTGACTGCGCCTTGCCCAAAGAGGGACCTTCAGGAGATTAGAAGCGGTACAGCAGCGAGGCTTCCCAGGTGCGGCCAAACAGCGGACGCGCATTGATCGGGCCGACATTGCCGGTGGTCAGGCGCGAGTTGCCTTCGGTCAGGCCCAGCTCGTTGTTGAGGTTGGTGCCGGCCAGACGCAGTTCGACTTTGTCGCCGAACGAGAACAGCACCCCAGCGTCAATGGTGCGGTAGGACGGCAGGTATTGCTGGTTGGCCTGATCAGCCCAGCGTTCGCCGATCGAGGTGTAGGTCGCGTACAGTTTGGCCGCGTTGCCTTCGCCGAACGGGATGCGGTAGGTCGGCGTGAAGCGGAACTGCAGCTTCGGCTGGCGCTGTACGGTTTTGCCGTCGGTGGCCGGGTTGTCGCGGTACTCGGACTTTTGATAGTCGCCGGTCAGTTGCAGTTGCAGGTTCTCGATCGGACGCACGGCAACCTCGAACTCGATACCGTTGCCCTTCGAACCGCTGATCGAACGCAGTTCCTGCCCGTTGGAGAGGATTTGCGTGAACGCGATGCCGTCAAACTGCGTGTGGAAGGCGTTGATGTAAGCCGTGTACAGCTGCGACGCGGTCTTGAAGCCGATCTCGTACTGGGTGATCTTCGGCGTTGGCAGCAGGTTGCTGTCGTTGGCATCCTTCTGGTTGCCGGCGCCGCGCAAATCATCAAACGAGATGAAGGTGTGGCCGCGGTTGGCGCGCACGAACACCGCGGTATCCTTCGCCAGCTTGTAGTTGCCCCCGATGGTGAAGGAATTCGCGTTGTCGGTGCGGCTCAGGTAGGTGTTGGAGCCGTTCGGCATCGAGGTGCCGTTGTTGTACACAGTCAGCGGATTGTTGTCGGTGTCGGCCGAAGTCAGGTTGGAGATGGTGCCGCTGATCTTCTGCTGCTCGTGGCGCATGCCGAAGTCGACCTTGATCTTGTCGTTGACCTTCCACTCGTCCGAAACAAACACGGCGGTGTTGCGGCCGTCGTACGAAGCGACCGGCGCGTAGAACACATTGCCGTCGGTGCCGTTCTTGGACACCACCACGCCGTTGTTCAGGGTGACGTTGATCAGGCTGGCTTGTGGCACGGCTGTCATCAGGTGGCTGTTGCCCAGGTACCAGACGTCATGCGAGGAGTAGTCGGCAAAGTAGCCGCCCACGGTCAGCGTGTTGTCCTTGAAGATTTCCTTGCTGACGCGCAGTTCGTCGGTGAAGGATTTCAGCTGCTTCTCGACTGCCCACAGGCCCGCTTGCACCACCTGCTGGTTGCCTGCAACTGCGCCGCCCTTGACGAAGGTGGCGGTGCCCGAGGTGGCCGGGCCGCCGGCTGCGGCAACCACGGCCGCGTTGCTGTTGGCCGAGGTGATGGCGGCGTTGATGTAGTCGCTCATCGACAGCGGGTTGTTGCCAGTGAACATGGCGACGGTGTTGAGGTCGCCGTCAAAGCGGTTGAACTTGTTGGAGATGCTCCAGTCGCCGATGCGCTGGTCAAAGTTGGCGCCAAATACCGTGGCTTTCAGGCCGCGGCCGTCGCCCAGGTCTTTGGTCAGGGTCTTGCCGGGCGCCGCTTCGATGGTGAAGTTGCGCATTTCGCCGCTCATCAGGGTGCCGGTCAGCGGGTCGAAGCCAGGGAACGCACTGATGGTGCGGCCGCCATTGCTGGAGATCAGCGGCACGCCGGTGTAGAAGGCATTCTTGTCGTCGGTGTTGCGGGCGTACAGGGTCAGCTTGCCCTGGTCCAGGTTGCGGGTCAGGGTGGCGGTGATCTGGTGGCCGTCGTCGGCCGGGAAGCCGGCGTCGCGCACGCCGTCGGTCTTGCGGTAGAAGCCGCCGACCGAGCCGTACCAGCCATCGCTGATCTTGCCGCCGTAGTACATGTCAACGCGGCGCAGGCTGCCGGTGCCGGTGGTGAAGCGCACCGTGCCTTCCGGCGTGTCGGTGCCTTCTTTCAGGATGAAGTTCATGGTTGCGCCCGGCTGGGCGTTGGACCAGATGGTGGACGGGCCGCCGCGCAGCACCTCGACGCGCTCGACGGTGTCGTCCAGGCGGAAGGCGGAAGAGCCTTCAAAGAACGACAGGGTCGGTGGCGGGTAGATCGGGTTGCCCATCATCTGTACCGAGACGAACGGCGAGTCGGAACCCGACGGGAAGCCGCGTACTTCAATGTTGGCGCCGGACTGGCCGCCGGTCGATTCGGCATACACGCCCGGCACGATTTTCATGATGTCGGCGGTGCTGGACGGGGCGGCTTGCTTGAGCTGCTCTTCGTTGGCGGTGGTGATCGAGAAGGCCGAGTCGACCTTGCGCACGCCGCGCGCCGAGGCCACGCCGGTGACGACCACTTGCTGGATTTCTTTGGAAACTTCTTTGGACGGCTCAGTTGCCGGCGCTTCGGCGGTCTGGGCCTGGGCGGCGGTCTGGTTGACTAAAACGAGGACGGCGGCCGCAATGGCCGATGGCAGGAACGGGTTTTTCATCGTGTCTCTTCTTTCTTATTAGGTGTTGAGTTCGGCCATTGAAACAAGAAATGATATCGGTGTCAATTGAAATGTTATCGGTGTCATTTTCCGCGACAAGTTAAAAATTTCTGTCATAATGCGTGCGCACCCCCGCTTTTTGGACCTAAAAACAACGATGCCCGCGAAGAAGAAGCCTGTAGCAACAGCCCTGACCATGGAAGACCTGGCCCAACTGGCTGGCGTTTCCAAAATCACGGTGTCGCGCGCCTTGCGCGACAGCCCGCTGGTGACGGTGGAAACGCGCGAGAAAGTACGCGCGCTGGCCGAGCAGCATGGCTATCGCTTCAATGTCAGCGCGCGCAATCTGCGCATGGGGCGCAGTTATTCGGTGGCGGTTGTGGTGGAAATGACACCGGAGCGCGGCCGGCCGATGTCCGATCCGTATCCGCTGGAGCTGTTGGGCGGCATTACGCAGGAGCTGACTACGGCCGGCTACAGTGTTGTTTTAACGTCAAAGCAATTGATGAACAAGGCGCCGGTGATGGGCGCGGATGGCTTGATCCTGCTGGGCCAGGGCTCGCATGGCGAGGTCGTGCGCACCTTGCAGCAGACCGGCATGCCGCTGGTGGTGTGGGGCGCGCCGGAGTCGGGCAGCGATTACATCGTGGTCGGCTCGGATAACCGCAAGGGCGGCGTCAGCGCGGCCGAGCGTTTCATCGCGCAGGGCCGGCAAAAGCTGGTGTTCCTGGGCGACGTCGATCACGCCGAGGTGCAGGAACGCTGCGCCGGCTTTATCGATGCGATGGGCGGCGCGGCCTCGGTGCACATCATCCGCCCGAAGGCGTTCACGTTCGAGGCGGGCTTCGACAGCATTTCGGCGCTGTTGAAGAAGAAGGGCGCTTCGTTCGACGGCGTGTTTGCTGCCAGCGATTTGCTGGCCATGGGCGCGATCCGCGCGCTGGCCGAGAAGAATTTGCGGGTGCCGGAGAATGTCTCCGTCATCGGCTACGACGATACGCCGAGCGCGGCCAGCTTCGTGCCGCCCCTGACCAGCGTGCACCAGTACCTGCGCGATGGTGGCGTGTTGTTGGCCAAGAAGATGTTGGGCCTGATCGAAGGCCAGCCGGTCGCTTCTGAAATGCTGCCGACCACCTTGATGGTTCGTCAAACCTAGTTTTCCCTGAAAATCGCCAAAAACACTTAAAAACCGGCGTTTTTCAAAATTCAAACCGCTTTGAATCGCTTTTTCTAAGGAATTCGCTGTGCAACAACACACTTATCCTCTTGAAGCCTGGTGCATCCGCGAGACCAGCTTTGATACCGCCTCCCACTTCCTCGACGAGACGCTGTTCGCGCTGGGGAATGGCTACATCGGCTTGCGCGGCACCGGCGAGGAGGGCTACAGCGGCCCGGCCGGCACCTCGCTGGATGGCACCTACCTCAACGGCTTTTACGAATCGGAGCCGATCCAGTATCCGGAAGCGGCTTACGGACTGGCCAAGGTCAACCAGTTCATGCTGAATGTGCCGAACGCCAAAGGCGTGGAGCTGTGGCTTGGCGATGAGCGCTTCGATCTGCTGACCGGCTCCATCCAGACTTACGAGCGCGTGCTGGACTTCCGCACCGGCCTGCTGACGCGCGTGGTGGAGTGGACCTCGCCGCAAGGCCGCAGTGTGCGCGTGCGCAGCCGCCGTATGGTCAGCTTCGAGAACAAGCATTTGTTTGCGCTGGAATTTGAAGTGACCTCGCTGAACTTTGAGGGTGGCCTGCGTCTCGTGTCCGCGCTGGATGGCGCGGTAAAGAATCAGGAAGCAGGCGACGATCCGCGCGTGGGCTCGGCCATCTCCGGCCCGACCTTGCACTTGGTGGACAGCGAGCAGGCTGGCGGCTTCTCGGCGCTGGTGCAGAAGACGCACAACAGCGGTTTCACGCTGGTCAGCGCGACGCAGTCGGTACTGAGCGCCGATCTGCCGGCGGTCAGCGCGCAAGATGGCCAGCGTTTGACGCAATCGTGGGAGCTGGCGGTCAGCGCTGGTCAATCCGTCACGCTGACCAAGTTTGGCAGCTACTACTCTTCGCGCGACTACGATGCGAAAGAGCTGATGTGGCGCAGTAAGGACACGCTGGCCAATGCCGCCGCAGCAGGCTTCGACGATCTGCGCCTGGCGCAAGAGCAGTACCTGGCCGACTTCTGGCAGCAGGCCGACGTGCAGATCGCCGGCGACGACGCGCTCCAGCAAGGCATGCACTTCAACCAGTTCCACCTGCTGCAATCGGTGGGCCGCGACGGCAAGACCAATATCTCGGCCAAGGGCGTGACTGGCGAAGGCTACGAAGGTCACTATTTCTGGGATACGGAAATCTACATCTTCCCGTTCTTCCTGTATTCGAAGCCGGAGATCGCGCGCAAGCTGCTGGAGTACCGCTACGCCGGCCTGCCGAAAGCACGCGAGCGCGCGCGCCAGATGTCGCACGAGAAGGGCGCGCTGTACCCATGGCGCACCATCGCCGGCGACGAATGCTCGGCCTACTTCCCGGCGGGGACGGCGCAGTATCACATCAACGCTGATATTGCGTACTCGATCAAGATGTACATGGAAGCCACGGACGATCAGGAATATCTGGTCAAGGCCGGCGCGGAAATCGTCATGGAGACGGCGCGCATCTGGACCGGCATCGGATCGTATGACCGCGAGGGACGCTTCTGCATTAACCAGGTGACCGGTCCGGACGAATACACGGCGCTGGTCAACAACAACTACTACACCAACGCCATGGCGCAGATGCACCTGAACTTCGCGGCCTCGATCGCGGAGCAGCTGCAGGCGCAGGCGCCATCCGAGTTCGCGCGCATCGCGGCAGCGATGGCGCTCGATGCCGGCGAACCGGCCGAGTGGCGCCGTGCTGCGTCGCTGATGCATCTGCCTTACGACGACGCGCTGCAAATCCACGCGCAGGACGACAGCTTCCTGTCCAAGAAAGTGTGGGACTTTGCCAACACGCCGAAGGAAAATTATCCGCTGCTGCTGAATTACCACCCGATGGTGATCTACCGCCATCAGGTGTGCAAGCAGGCGGACGTGGTGCTGGCGCTGCTGCTGCTCAGCGATCAGTTCTCGCTGGAAGACAAGCGCCGCGACTTCGACTACTACGAGGCGGTGACCACGCACGATTCGTCGCTGTCGTCCTGCATCTTCGGCATCATCGCTGCGGAGGTGGGCTATCAGGACAAGGCGTATCACTACTTCATGGAGACCGCGCGTCTCGATCTGGACGACACGCACGGCAACACGCACTACGGCGTGCACACGGCGGCGATGGCTGGCACCTGGCTGGGCGTGGCATATGGCTTCGCCGGCATGCGCGTGGTGGGCGGTGCGCTGCACTTCGCGCCGCAGTTGCCGAAACAGTGGCAGCACTACACCTTCAAGATCCACTTCCGTGGTGCGCTGCTGGAAGTGCATGTGGAAGCGGACCGCGTTGAGTATCACCTGCTGCAAGGCGAGTCTTTGTCCTTTACGCACGGCGGTGAGTCGGTTGCGTTAAGCCTGTCGCAACCAAAGCAATCAAGGAGTTTAAAATGAATCAACCGCTGAGCCGCTTCAAGGCAGTTATCTTCGATCTGGATGGCGTGATTACCGACACCGCCCATTACCACTACCTCGCGTGGAAGCAGTTGGCGGAATCACAGGGCGTGCATTTCGATCACGAGTTCAATGAAGGGCTGAAAGGCATCGACCGCATGGGCTCTCTGGATCTGATCTTGGCATCGGCCGCGCGCCAGTACACGCCGGAAGAAAAGCTGGCGCTGGCGGACACCAAGAACCGTCATTATCAGGAGCTGATCTCCACCATGTCGGCAGACGATTTGCTGCCGGGCGCAGTGGCGGCGCTGGATGCCGTGCGGGCTGCCGGCTTGCGCATCGGCCTGGCCTCGGTCAGCAAGAACGCCTTTACTGTGCTCGGTCGCCTGGGCATTACCGATAAATTTGATTACGTTGTGGATGCGGCCACCATCGCGCGCAGCAAGCCCGATCCGGAGATTTTCCTGCGTGCCGCGAGCGAGCTTGGTGTGGCGCCGGCAGATTGCCTTGGCGTGGAAGACGCGGTGGCGGGTGTCGCGGCCATCAAGGCGGCAGGCATGTTCGCGTTGGGGATAGGCCATCCCTTCGTGCTGACGGAAGCGGACGTGGTGATAACAAGCCTGAAAGAATTCAACCTCGCCGCCTACTAAAATAAAAACAGAGGAGACAGCAGCATGAAGAACAACAAAATACTATTTGCGCTATTCCTGATCTACTTCGTCTTCGCCATCCTGCTGAACAGCGTGGGCACGGTGATCTTGCAAGTGATCGGCAACTACGGCATCAGCAAATCCTCCGCCAGTGTGCTGGAAGGCTTCAAGGATTTGCCGATTGCTGTGGTGTCATTTCTGGTGGCGTCCTTCCTGCCGCGCATTGGCTACAAGAAGGCCATGCTGATCGGGCTGGCCATCGTCACGGCGGCCTGTGTTGCGATGCCGGTGCTGCCGTCGTTCGCCACCACCAAGGCCTTGTTCTTCTGCGTTGGCGTGTCGTTTGCGCTGGTGAAGGTGTCGGTGTATTCGACGCTCGGCCTGATCGCCGCCGACCGCAAGCAGCACGCCAGCAGCATGAACCTGCTGGAGGGTTTCTTCATGCTGGGCGTGTTGAGTGCCTACTGGGTGTTCGGCTACTTCATCGACTCGCACGACCCGCTGTCGCAAAGCTGGCTGCATGTGTACTGGGTGCTGGCCGTGCTGTGCGCGCTGACCTTTGTGCTGATCCTGTCCACGCCATTCAACGAATCGATGGCGGCGCTACCGGAAGGACGCGGTATCGCGCAGGACTTCGCGGCCATGCTCAAGCTGTTCTTCAAGCCTCTGGTGTGTGTATTCGTGATCACCGCTTTCCTGTATGTGCTGATTGAACAAAGCGTGGGCACCTGGCTGCCGACCTTCAACAACGAAATTCTCAAGCTGCCGGCGGCAATGAGCGTGGAAGTGACCAGCATCTTTGCCGCCTGCCTTGCTGTGGGACGCTTGTCGGCCGGCGTGTTGATGCGCAAATTGAACTGGTATCCGGTGATGAACGCCTGTGTGATCGGCATGGCGGCCATGGTGCTGCTGGCACTGCCGCTGACGCATGATGTGGTGGCCGATCCGCACATCACCTGGGCCACGGCGCCGCTGGCGACCTTCCTGTTCCCGCTGATTGGCCTGTTCATGGCGCCGATCTACCCCGGCATCAATTCAGTGATGCTGAGTTCTCTGCCCAAGAATCAGCATTCAGCCATGACCGGCCTGCTGGTGATTTTTTCAGCACTGGGCGGGACCACCGGCTCGCTCATTACCGGTTATGTGTTTGGCAATTTCAGCGGCCATTTCGCGTTCTACCTGACGCTGGTGCCGATCACAATTGTGCTGGTGATGTTGTATTTCTTCAAAAGAGCGGTCGATGACGGTGGCGGGGGATTCGACCCAACCGCTATAATCAGTAGTCAACATTGAACAAACGGCTATGAACCTCGCGCATCTTGCAAACCACCTTGGCATGTCCAAGACCACGGTGAGCCGCGCGTTAAACGGTTACCCTGAGGTGAATGTCCGCACCCGCGAGCGGGTGCTGAAGGCAGCCAAGGAGGTCGGCTACCAGCCCAATCCGATGGCGCGGTCGCTGGCGCTGGGCCGCACCAATGTGTTCGGCATCGTCTATCCCCTGCAGCCGGCGGACCTGGGCGATCCGATGTTCCTCGAAGTTATGGCCGGCATGTCAGCGGCGCTGGAGGAGGTTTCCAAGAGCTTGATCATCGCGCCGGTGTCGCCGGCGGCGGAGCAGCGCTCCTACCAGCAGATCGTGCGCGGACGGCGCGTCGATGGTCTGGTGGTCGGGCGCACGCTGGTGCGCGACGAGCGCATCGCCTTCCTCAGCAAAGCAAAGTTTCCGTTTGTGGCGCATGGCCGTACGGAGCTCAACGCGCCGTATGCGTGGTTCGACTACGACAATGAGGCGGGCATCCGCATGGCGATGGAGCGCTTGCTGGGACTGGGCCACCAGCGTGTAGCCCTGATCAGCGCACCGCTGGAACTGAACTTCGCGCGCCAGCGCAAGGACAGCTTCGTGATCGCGATGGCGTCGGCGGGGCTGAGCGTCGATCCGCGCTACCTGATCGACAATACGCTGGACCGGCGCAGCGGCTACCACGCCATGCAACAGTTGCTGGCCTGCTCGCCGCGGCCAACGGCGGTCATCATCGACAACCACCTGTCCGGCGTTGGCGCGATGCGCGCGCTACTCGATGCGGGCGTGGAGATCGGCAAAGAGATTTCCATTATCGTCTGGGGCAATATGGCCGACACCCTGTCGGGCGCCAACGTTACCACCATCGATCAGCCGGACGCACGCCAGGCCGGCGCCCGCATGATCGCCATGCTGCAATCGCTGGTCGACGGCACCCCAGCCGGCGAGCTGCACGAGCTCTGGCAGCCCGTTTTGCAAGAAGGCGCTACTATTGGGCCATTTCCTTTTTCGGGCTAGTGCATGAAACCATATCTGGCTTTGGGCTTCGTTGTCCTGTTGTTGGGCGGTTGCGCCAGTGCACCGTCTGTGCGGACGGTGCAGGTGTTGGAGAACACAGGCACCGAGTTTCCGACCATGTGCATGCTGCTGCAATCGGACGGCAGCCTGCTGTTCAAGGGCGGTTTCGATTTCTACAATCCGGGCACCTGGCGTCGCGACGGCGACGTGCTGGTGATTACGGTTGGCGGCACCGCGCCGTTCCCTGCGGATTTGTACAAGGAACAGCTACCCCGACACATCGGCGGCCTGACGGGATATAACGAGAAGCGCCGCGAAATTACCTATCGTTTCGCTCCATCGACGGAGTTCCTCAACTTCGATAACTTCTACTTCTATCGCGCCGAGCGCTGTCACGCCTGATCCCGCTGCGGCCCAGGTTACATGAGCTTGACCGCCACCAGTTTGCCATTGCTTTCTCTTGCACCGGTGCTGATATACAGGATGCCGCCGCCTGAAATCGCCACATTGCCGGGCGCTGGATACTTCCATACCGATTGACGGGTTTTTAGATCGATCGCATGGACTGCGGTGTCGGTGCTGACGAAAATCAGGTTGTCAGTCACCACCACGTTGCGGTGGAAGCCGGTGTCGCCGGCAGGCAGCGGCCATGACCATTGCACCTTGCCGTCCAATTCGCTGATGGCATCGAGCTGGGTGCTACTGGCGGCGTAGATAACGCCATTGCCCAGTGCCGGATGGGTGAGGTAGACTCCCTGGGTGCGCCAGGCCACCGCCTTCTTGTTCACGTCGTAGTTGACCAGCACCCGGCTTTCGTATTGTTCGCTGTTGCTGGAGGCACGGCCGCTGAAACCGCCGCCGCTAAACGCGATTACATTCTGCCCGCTGCCCAGCATAGGCGCGGAGAACTCCGAGTAGCCGCTCGAGCCCGGAGAAAACGGATCGGTGATGGAGGCAATGACCGCCCCGGTCGCGCGGTCCAGCACCGACATGGTGCCGTTGCCGGCGCTGCCAGCGCTGCCATACTGGTACACATATTTGCTGTCAGCTGCTGGCGTGGTGTAATCATACGCACCCAATACGGCGCTGCTCCAGTTCTGCTTACCGTCTTGCACTGAATAGCTGGTCAATGCGCCTGACGTATTCAAGATGGCGCCGCCGTAAATGGTTGGCGCAAAGTAGCCGGGCCACTGGGCTGCGAACGGCATGTTGAATTTAAAGGTGCCGGTGGCGGCGTCCAGCGCCGTCACGCGCGAGCCTTGGCCGGATGAGGTGGTGCCGAAATATACGCTGCCGTCGGCGTAAGCCGGCGGGCCCTCGGACGCCGAGTAGCCTGAGGCGTAATGCCACACCTGGCTGCCGTCGGATTCCTTCAGTGCGAACACATCGGCCACGCCAAAATAAATGTCCTTGGAGACGAACACCATGCCCTGGCCAGTCGACACAGTATTGATGCCGCCCACCGGCTCCGCGTCGCCGGGCGGACGCGACCAGGTCCAGGCCTGGACGAATTTGGAGGGGTCGAGTGTCACGTGCACGTAGGCGTTGTGGGCGCTGTTGCGCTGGAAGGTGTTCCAGTCGGCCAGCGCCACCTTGACCGCATAGCTGATGTTTTGCGTGGAGCCCGGATACACCGTGGTGCACGTGCTTTCCTGGCAAAGCTGGATTCCGATCTGGCCGCTGTAATTATTGGCAGCCAGGTTGGGCCGGGTACGCAAGCGCAGCACGTAGGTGCCGGTTTGTGGAACTGCTACCGCGCCCTGCTGCGCGAACAGGTTGGTATCGAACTGGAACACCGGGACGATGGCCTGGTTGCTGCTGCCGGTGTAAGTGGCGGTGACTGTCAGATCGGTTTCAGTGGCGCCTTCGACCACCTGCTGTGTGGCGCCGCTGGCGCTCAACTGTACTGCCAGCGGCGGCACGGCCGGCGTACCGCCGCCACCGCATGCTGCCAGTGCCAGCGCAGCGGCCAAGGGTGTTAATTTTTTCAAAGATGATGCTCCTGAACATTTTTGCTTAAATAGCAATATAACACGTCTGTTGTGTTATTTGGTCTTCAGGAGCGGTATGAATAATGGCGACTGGATTTTTCCGCCACCGGCGCGAACGCCGGCGGCAGAGAACTGGCATAGTTTTACATGTTGCGGCGATACTGGCCGCCGACTTCGAACAGGGCGGTGGTGATCTGGCCCAGTGAGCAGACGCGCACGGCGTCCATCAGTTTTTCGAAGACGTTGGCGTTGTCGATGGCCGCTTGCTGCAACGCTGCCAGCGCTTGCGGCGCTGCGGCGGCGTGGCGCTGGTGGAAGTCCTCCAGGCGCTTGAGCTGCGACTGCTTTTCATCGTCGGTGGAACGCGCCAGTTCGATTTGCGCCGGTGCTTCCACACCCTTCGGATTGCGGAAGGTGTTGACGCCGATGATGGGCAGGGTGCCGTCGTGTTTCTGGTGCTCGTACAGCATCGACTCTTCCTGGATCTTGCCGCGCTGGTAGCCGGTTTCCATCGCACCCAACACGCCGCCACGTTCGGCGATGCGCTCGAACTCCTGCAGCACCGCTTCTTCCACCAGATCGGTCAGCTCTTCCATGATGAACGAAGCCTTGTTCGGATTCTCGTTCTTGGCCAGGCCCCATTCGCGGTTGATGATCAATTGAATTGCCAAGGCCCTGCGCACCGATTCATCGGTCGGCGTGGTGATGGCTTCGTCGTAGGCGTTGGTGTGCAGCGAATTGCAGTTGTCGTAAATCGCGATCAGCGCCTGCAGCGTGGTGCGAATGTCGTTGAAGTCGATCTCCTGCGCATGCAGCGAACGGCCCGAGGTTTGCACGTGGTACTTGAGCTTTTGCGAGCGGTCGTTGGCGCCGTACTTGTCGCGCATCGCAACAGCCCAGATGCGGCGGGCGACGCGGCCCAGCACCGTGTACTCAGGGTCCATGCCGTTCGAGAAGAAGAACGACAGGTTGGGCGCGAAGTCGTCGATGTGCATGCCGCGCGCCAGGTAGGCTTCCACAAAGGTGAAGCCGTTCGACAGCGTGAACGCCAGCTGCGAAATCGGATTCGCACCCGCCTCCGCGATGTGATAGCCGGAGATGGACACCGAGTAGAAGTTGCGCACCTGGTGGTGGACGAAGTATTCCTGGATATCGCCCATCACTTTCAGCGAGAACTCGGTCGAGAAGATGCAGGTGTTCTGGCCCTGGTCTTCCTTCAGAATGTCCGCCTGCACGGTGCCGCGCACGTTTTGCAGTACCCATGCCTTGATCTTGGCCGCTTCGTCGGCGCTCGGCTGGCGCTTGTTCTCTTCGACGAATTTGTCGACTTGCTGGTCGATGGCGGTGTTCATGAACATCGCCAGAATGGTCGGCGCCGGGCCGTTGATGGTCATCGATACCGAGGTGCTTGGGCTGCACAGGTTGAAGCCGTCGTACAGCACTTTCATGTCGTCCAGCGTGGCGATCGATACGCCCGAGTTACCGACCTTGCCGTAAATGTCCGGACGCAGCGCCGGATCGGCGCCGTACAAGGTCACCGAGTCGAACGCGGTCGACAAACGCTTGGCGTCCATGCCGGTGGAGACCAGCTTGAAGCGGCGGTTGGTGCGGAAAGCGTCGCCTTCGCCGGCGAACATGCGGGTTGGATCTTCGCCTTCGCGCTTGAAGGCGAATACGCCGGCGGTGAAGGGGAAGGAGCCAGGCACGTTTTCCAGCATCAGAAAGCGCAGGATTTCGCCGTGGTCTTCATAACGCGGCAGCGACACTTTGCGGATGCGCGTGCCGGACAGCGTGTGCTGCACGAGACGGGTGCGGATTTCCTTGTCGCGGATTTTCACCACGTAGTCGTCGCCGGCGTAGGCGGCTTGCATGTCCGGCCATTGCGCCAGCAGCTTTTTCGCGCCGCCATCCATTTCGGCATCGCGCTCGGCGATCAGGTCGTCGAAGTCAGCGGTTTTATGCGCGATGGCCAGCATGCGCTTGGATTCGCTCAGCTGCTGGCGTTCGCGCGCCAGCGTGACCTGCTTGCGCGTGAAGCGGTGGTAGCCGCGCACGGTGTCGGCAATCTCCGCCAGGTAGCGCGCACGCGCCGGCGGCACGATGACGTTCTTGCCGCTCGAGTGGCGCACGTCGCCAACGGCGACCAGCTTGCCCGGCTGAGCGCGCAGGCCCAGTTGCGTCAGGCGCGGCAGCAGGCCTTGGTACAGCGCAGTCACGCCGTCGTCGTTGAAGCGCGAGGCTTGCGTGCCGTAGACAGGCATCTCTTCCGGGCGCTTGCTCCACAGTTCGCGGTTGCGCTGATACTGCTTGGCGACGTCGCGCAGCGCGTCCTGCGCGCCCTTGCGGTCAAACTTGTTGATGGCGATGAAGTCGGCGAAATCGAGCATGTCGATTTTTTCCAGCTGCGAGGCGGCGCCGAATTCCGGCGTCATCACGTACATCGAAACGTCTACGTGCGGCACGATGGCGGCGTCGCCCTGGCCGATGCCGGAGGTCTCAACGATCACCAGATCGAAGCCCGCCACCTTGCACGCTGCGATAACATCGGGCAGCGCTTGCGAAATCTCGGAGCCTGCTTCGCGCGTGGCCAGCGAGCGCATGAACACTCGCGCCTGGCCAGCCCACGGATTGATGGCGTTCATGCGGATACGGTCGCCCAGCAGCGCACCGCCGGATTTGCGGCGGGATGGATCGATGGAGATGACGGCGATGTTGAGCGCATCGCCCTGATCGAGGCGAATGCGGCGGATCAGTTCATCGGTCAGCGAGGACTTGCCGGCGCCGCCGGTGCCGGTGATGCCCAGCGTCGGCACCGCCAGGTCTTCGGCAGAGGCCAGCAGTTCGCTGCGCAGCGCTGGCGCGGCCTTATCGTTCTCCAGCGCGGTGATCAGCTGCGCCAGTGGGCGATGGCGCGCGGCGATGTCCGAACCTTCGCGCAGCGGCGCCAGCGAGGTTGGCGAATACTGCGACAGGTCGATATCGCACTGCTGCACCATCCACTGGATCATGCCGACGAGGCCCATGCGCTGGCCGTCTTCCGGGCTGAAAATCTTGGTCACGCCGTAAGCATGGAGCTCTTCGATTTCGTGCGGCACGATCACGCCGCCGCCGCCGCCGAATACCTTGATGTGCGCACCACCGCGCTGGCGCAGCAGGTCGATCATGTACTTGAAATATTCGACGTGGCCGCCCTGGTAGCTGGAGATGGCGATGCCTTGCACGTCCTCCGCCAGCGCGGCGGTCACCACTTCATCCACCGAGCGGTTATGGCCGAGGTGGACCACTTCCACACCGTTCGACTGCAGGATGCGGCGCATGATGTTGATCGAGGCGTCGTGGCCGTCGAACAGCGAGGCTGCCGTGACGAAGCGAACCTTGTTCTTGGTGCGCGGCTGGTCTTCCACAGCCGCGATCTTTGGAGTCGAGAGATCGTTCATTGGTGTCCCTTTATATTTTTCTAATCATTATAAGTACTGTGCCAGCAGGCGGGCTTTTTCGGTGCGGAAGGCGGCCACCGCCTTTTCCTTCACGTGACCGAAGCCGCGCACTTTCTCCGGCAGCGCGGCCAGATCGACTGCGGTGGCGTGGTTGTCCACATTCAGCTTGGCGACCAGCGACTGCACCATCTCGCGGTATTCTGCGATCAGCGCGCGTTCCATCTTGCGCTCTTCGGTGTAACCGAACACATCGAAGGCGCCGCCGCGCAGGCCTTTCAGCTTGGCCAGCACTTTGAACGCGCTCCACATCCACGAGCCGAATTCCGCTTTCACCAGATGGCCCTTGGCGTCCTTTTTGGCGAACAGCGGCGGTGCGAGGTTGAACTTCACGCTGAAGTTGCCCTCGAACTGCGACTGCAATTGCTCGACAAAGCGGCCGTCGGTGTACAGGCGCGCCACTTCGTATTCGTCCTTGTAGGCCATCAGCTTGAAGTAGGACTTGGCGACGGCTGTGGACAGCTTGGTGCCCAGGCCCAGCGCATTTTCGCGCGCGCGTACTTGCGCCACCAGTTCCGAGTAGGTGTTGGCGTAGGCGGCGTTCTGGTAGCCGGTCAGGAATTCCATGCGCTTGGCGACGATGCTGTCCAGGCTTTGCGGCATTTGCAGCACGATAGGCTGCGCCGGCGTGGCGGTACGCTCGACGCGCTTCAGATCCACAGCGGCGCGGCGGCCCCACAGGAAGCTCTTTTTGTTGGAAGCGACGGCCACGCCGTTCAGCTCAATGGCGCGCAGCAGCGATTCTTCCTTCAGTGGGATGCGGCCGCGCTGCCATGCGTAACCGAGCATGAACAGGTTGGCGGCAATCGAATCGCCCATCAGCGCGGTGGCCAGCTTGGTGGCGTCGATGAAGTCTGCCGCACCGGCGCCCACCGATTCTTCGATCAGCGCGCGCACATCGGCGGCTGGGTATTCCCAGTCGGCGTTCTGCGCGAAGGTGCCCGGCGGCTGTTCGTGCAGGTTGACGATGGCCAGCGTGCGGCCCGGACGCATCTTCGATACCGCATCGGCCGCGCCAGCGGTCAGCATGTCGCAGCCGAGGATGACGTCTGCTTCGCCGGTGGCGATGCGCTGCGCGCGCAGGTGTTCCGGCGTGCGGGCGATCTTCACGTGCGAAGTGACCGAGCCGTTTTTCTGCGACATGCCGGTCATGTCCAGCACGGAGGCGCCTTTGCCTTCGATGTGCGCGGCCATGCCCATCAGCGCGCCGACGGTAATCACGCCGGTGCCGCCGATGCCGTTGATCAGGATGTTGTATGGGTGCTCGCAGTCCGGCAGCGTTGGCGCGGGCAGGGCGTCCCAGCCGTCATCGCTCTGGGTAGCGCCGGTCTTGGATTTTTTCAGCGCGCCGCCTTCCACCGTGACGAAGCTCGGGCAGAAGCCCTTGGTGCACGAGTAGTCCTTGTTGCACGACGATTGGTCGATGGTGCGCTTGCGGCCGAATTCCGTTTCCTTCGGCAGGATGGACACGCAGTTGGATTGGATGCCGCAGTCGCCACAGCCTTCGCACACGGCTTCGTTGATGACCATGCGCTTGGCCACATCAGGGTATTCACCTTTCTTGCGGCGGCGGCGCTTCTCTGCGGCGCAGGTCTGGTCGTAGATCAGCACCGATACGCCGGACACTTCGCGCAGCTCGCGCTGCACGGCGTCCATGTCCTTGCGGTCGTGCAGCGACACGATCGAAGGCAGTGCAGAACGGTCAATGTAGCGCGACAGGTCTTCCGTCACCAGCGCGATGCGCTTGACGCCTTCGGCCGCCATCTGCTGCGCGATCATCGGCACCGAGGTCTGGCCGTCCACCGGCTGGCCGCCGGTCATGGCGACAGCGTCGTTGTACAGGATCTTGTAGGTCATGTTGACGCGCGCTGCAACGGCGGCGCGGATCGCCAGATAACCGGAGTGGAAGTATGTGCCGTCGCCCAGATTCTGGAATACGTGCGGTACTTTCGAGAACGCGGCCTGGCCGATCCAAGGCGCGCCTTCGCCGCCCATGTGGGTGGTCAGCTTGTTGAACTCAGGGTAAATCGAGGTCGCCATCACATGGCAGCCGATGCCGGCCAGCGCGAACGAGCCTTCCGGCACTTTGGTCGAGGTGTTGTGCGGGCATCCGGAGCAGTAGAAGGCCGGACGGAATGGCGTGTTGATGGCTTTCTTCAGCACCGCATCCTTCTCGTCGAGGAAGGTCAGGCGGTTCTTGATTTCGTCCTGGATGTGGGCGTCGGTGATGTAGCGCGATACGCGGCTGGCGATCACGCGCGCCACTTGCGACACCGAGAAGTCAGCCTTCGGCGGCAGCAGCCATTCGCCGCGCGGCGCGACCCATTCGCCCTTGTCATCGAACTTGCCGATCACGCGTGGACGCACGTCGTCGCGCCAGTTGTACAGCTGTTCTTTCAATTGGTATTCGACGAACTGGCGTTTTTCTTCCACCACCAGGATCTCGTCCAGGCCTTGCGCGAATTCGCGCACGCTGTCCGGCTCCAGCGGCCATGGCATGGCGACCTTGAACAGGCGCAGGCCAACCTTGGCCGCCATTTCTTCGTCGATGCCCAGTTCTTCCAGCGCTTCCAGCACGTCCAGATACGATTTGCCGGAAGCGATGATGCCCAGCTTCGCGTCTTTCGAATCGATGGTGGTGTGATTCAGCTTGTTCTCGCGCGCATAGGCCAGCGCGGCGTAGATTTTGTAGTCCTGCATCAGCGCTTCCTGATTGCGCGCCTGCTGGCCTAGCGGGATGCTGGACAGGCGGGCATTCAGGCCGCCTTCCGGCATCACGAAGTTCTTTGGAATCTTGGTCTCGACGCGGAACGGATCGGCGTCGATCGATGCCGACGACTCCACCGTATCGGCCAGCGCCTTGAACGCCACCGCGCAGCCGGAGAAGCGCGACATGGCCCAGCCGTGGATGCCGAGGTCGAGATACTCCTGCACATTGCACGGGTAGAGCACCGGCACCATGCAAGCCGAGAAGATGTGGTCCGACTGGTGCGGCAGCGTGGACGAATACGCGCCGTGGTCGTCGCCCGCCACCAGCAGCACGCCGCCGTGCTTGGACGTGCCGGCGTGGTTCATGTGCTTGAACACGTCTCCGCAACGATCGACACCCGGGCCTTTGCCGTACCACATGGCGAACACGCCGTCGTATTTGCTCTCGCCGATCAGGTCCACTTGCTGCGAGCCCCACACGGCGGTGGCCGCGAGATCCTCGTTCACCCCCGGCACGAACTGCACGTTGTGTTTTTCCAGGTGCGGCTTGGCCTTCCACAGGTTTTCATCGAGGCCGCCCAGCGGCGAGCCGCGGTAGCCGGAAATGAAGCCAGCCGTGTTCAGGCCCGCCATCTTGTCGCGCACTTGCTGCATCATCGGCAGGCGCACCAGCGCCTGAATGCCGGACAGGAAAATGGTGCCCTTGGTGGAGGTGTACTTGTCGTCGAGGCTCACGGACGTGAGCGAGCTGCTGCCGTCTGGCATGGTGGTGTCTCCGTTTTTGTATCAGATCGCGCTCGAACTGGGGGATGCCGGGTGGGCAGGCCAGGCTCAAGCCATTTGTCCGCATGGTTGGCGGTTCTATGACCAGTATGGGCGCTAGTTGACGTATACGGAAATACCGTTTGCCGATAGGGGTATAAGAAAAACTTATATCGGTGTTGCGCCGGGCCAACTGCCGTCGGCGCACAGGCGGTCGCTGACTTGCCGCACCAGCCGGCTGATTGCCGCTGCCGCATTGGTCAGCGGAATGTTGCGCGAACCACACAGCACCACGGTGCGCGAAATTGCCGGGCTGTGGATGCGCTGGGCGCGCAGGGCGCCGCGCTGTAACTCGTCCAGCACAGGCGCGGACGGCAGGATGGTGGCGCCCATGTCGGCCAGCAAGGCCGACTTGAGGATGGCGATGGAATTGATCTCGATCACATTGCTCAGGCTGAGGCCGGCGTCGCGCGCCACGCTCTCGATGCGCGGGCGCACGCCGTGCTGCAGGCCGGGCAGGATCAGGGTGATGGCCAACGCCTGTTCCAGTGTAAGTGATTGCTCACCTTGGGCGTAAGCCGCGTCGGCTCGACAAATGAAGTGCAGTTCCTCTTCCGCCAGCGGGGTGGTGGCGAATTGGCTCAACTGGCCATCGTCAAACAGGACGGCCAGGTTGACGCGGCCGGACTTGAGCTGGTCGCTCAGATTGCCGGTCAGTTCCTCGGTCAGCTGCAAGGTGATTTCCGGATACTGGGCGCGGGTAGCCATCAGCAGCGGCAGGGCCAGCGCGCCGGAAATGCTGTGCGGCAGCCCCAGCGTGACGCTGCCGCTGGGCCGCTCGGCCGACTGCGCCACCGCCGAGCGGGCGTCCGCCACTTGCTTGAGGATGGCTTGGGCATGCTCGTAGAACACCTTGCCAGCGTCCGTGCTGAGCACGCCTTGGGCGCTACGGTGCAGCAACTGCACGCCCAGCTCTTCTTCCAGCTGGCGCAACTGCTGGGTCAGCGCCGGCTGGGCGACGTGGAGGATTAAAGCCGCACGCGAAAGCGAACCGTGATCGACGATAGCAACAAAATAACGGAGCTGGCGTAATTCCATGTTGTAAATTTAATCCCGGTAGGAAACGGTTTGTTATACTGTGTAAGCGCAGACCGCGCCATTTTGACGGGTAAACGTATGTTAAAGAAAGTCGATTCTTCCCAGCTTAAAGTAGGCATGTACATCCATGACCTCAGCTGCGACTGGATGACCCATCCCTTTGTGCGCAATCGCTTCAAGATCAGCAGCGAAGACGAAATCCGCAAAATTATCCATGCAGGCATCCACGACGTTGTCATAGACAGCGGAAAGGGCCTGGACGTGGAGGATGCGCCCACCCTGGCCGAAGCGCAAGCGGCAACCGAGCGTGAAATCGTCGAAATGGTCGCCAAGGCGCCGGTGCAGACCCGCGTCTCGCTGGGCGAAGAGATGCAGCGCGCGGTGCAGATCCGCCATCAGGCCTCGACCCTGGTGCGCACGGTCATGCAGGATGCCCGTCTCGGCAAGGCCATTGAGCTGGATCAAGTGCAGCCGGTGGTGCAAAACATCACCGAGTCGATCTTACGCAATCCCGGCGCGCTGGTAGGTTTGCTGCGCATCAAGAACAAGGACGATTACACCTTTTTGCACTCGGTCAGCGTGTGCACGTTGTTGGTGGCGTTCTGCCGCTCGCGCAATATCCCGCCCGAAATCACCCACCAGGCCGGCTTAGGCGGCTTGCTGCACGACACTGGCAAGGCGCTGGTGCCGGACAAAATTCTTAACAAGCCCGGCCCGCTGACCGACGAGGAATTCGCCATCATCAAGAAGCACCCGGAAGATGGCTACAACATCCTGCGTCAATCGCCGGAGATTGGCCCGATTCCGCTCGATATCACGCTGCACCACCACGAGCGCCGTGACGGCAGCGGCTACCCGAGCAAGCAGGCCAACGACGATATCAGCGAATTGGCGCAGATGGCGGCCATTGTCGACGTGTACGACGCCATTACTGCAGACCGTTGCTATCACAAGGGCATGTCAGCGGCGGCGGCGCTGCGCAAGATTTATGAATGGTCCAAATTCCACTTCAACCCGCAGTACGCGCAGGAATTCATGCGCTGCGTGGGGATTTATCCGGTCGGCACCATGGTACTGCTGGAGTCGGGACGCCTGGGTGTGGTGATCGAGCCACACGAGACCAATCTGCTGGCACCCAAGGTCAACGTGTTCTTCCACACCAAGAAGAATGTCTACATCAAGCCGGAGACCGTGGATTTGTCGCGCGGCGTGGGCTTTGGCGGCGGCGACAAGATTGTCGGCCACGAGTCGCCGGCCAAGTGGAATGTGGATCCGATGCGCTTCCTGACGGTCGCCGCTTAAATTTAGAAGAATTCCGCCGTATCGTTGGATTCAATCGCCTGCAGCTTGCCGCCGCTGACCAGTTCATCGTAGTGGCAGACCAGGTTGCGGCCGTGGCTCTTGGCGTAGTACAAGGCCTGGTCGGCATGGCCGAGGATGATCACCGGCGCTTCCAGCGCGCTGATGCTGACAAACCCCACACTCACCGTCACCTTGCCCACTTGCGGGAAGTCATGCGCCGCCACGTTCATGCGGAAGCGTTCGATGATCTTCTTGGCGTTCTCCAGCGTGGCGGAACGCAGCAGCACCACGAATTCCTCGCCGCCGAAGCGGAACACGCGGTCTTGCGCGCGGAATGAGGAGGTGAGCAGGTTGGCGATCAGGATCAGCACCTCATCGCCGTATAAATGCCCGAAACGGTCGTTAACGTGCTTGAAATGGTCGACATCCACCACGGCCAGCCACTGCTTTTCTTCCTCGCTGTGGTGACGCCGCTCCGGTTCGCCCGGCAGGGTGACGGAGTCCTGGTCGGTGCAGGCGGCCAGCATCTTGGCCAGCTGGTCGTCGAAGGTCTTGCGGTTGAGCAGGCCGGTCAGCGAGTCGCGCTCGCTGTAGTCCAGCAAGTTCTGGAAGTTGCGATAGACGCTGACAATCGCCGCGATGACGTGGATGGTCTCGCTGGTGTATGGCGTCGGGTTGACCACTTCCAGGCAGGTGTCGGCCTTGTCGCCCAGCCAGATCGGCAGCCACAGGGTGTGCTCGTCGGCTTCGTTGGCCACGTCGGCGCTTTGCTCGTGACGCGCGATGCATTGCGCCAGCGCAGGGTAGCTGGCGATCGACTCGCCGGGATGGTTCTGGTAGGAAGTGTCGACCATGCGCGCGGCTTCACCGGCGGTGATCTCGGCGCGCGGACGGACAAAGATCTTTCCTCGGACGGTGGCCAGGGTCAACACACGGACCTGATCGGCGCGGGCAAGCTCCTGCACCGCTGAAATCACCGAGATGTCGAGCATCGTGTGATCGCGGTGACCGGTCATGTCCACCATGTGTTTCAGTAAGGAGTCCATTTGCCTTTCCAAAGAACAGCTAAGCAGGATAATAGCTTTTTGCAATCGAGGCAATTCATGTGTGCGAAAAAAAACTTCCGTTGCACCAGAATGCGACCTTTTTCCTACATTCGCCGTCTACACAGATTAAAAAAGATTCCACATGGAAAACTTGCGCAACGTCAACTCTTTCAAAACTGGGGTCCGTATAGTGGAACACAATGGCGCGGCAAGCTGGCGTCAGAGGTTTTACTTGATAGATTAACCCAAGGAGTACGACATGCACTCGATTATGGCAGTTGCTAAAGAGTTTGCGCGCGACGAAGACGGAATCACGGCAATTGAATACGGCCTGATCGCGGCGGTGATGGTGGCCGCCGTCACCGCCGCCTTCGCTCTGCTGAAGCCGGCGCTGATTACCGCCTTCACCGACATCGCGAGCAAGATCACCGGCCCGTAAGCATGGCCTGAGCTTTCCGGCCCTGTGCCGGGAAGCTCTTTTCGGGAGACGGTGATGTTCAATGCGATAGAAGTAATCCTGATTTGCCTGGTCGCGCAAGCCGCGCTGACCGATCTGGCGATGCGCAAGATTCCCAACGTGCTGATTCTAAGCGGCCTGATGCTGGCGCTGATCCTGCACTTGCTGAGCGGACAGCCGGGGGCCCCGGTGTCGCAGTGGCTGGCCGGCGCCTGCGCCGGCTTTTTTTTATTCCTGCCCTTGTACCTGCTGCGCGGCATGGCCGCCGGCGACGTCAAGCTGATGGCGATGGTGGGCGCTTTCACTGGGCCGTGGCAGGCGCTGCAGATTGCCGGGCTGTCGGTGCTGGTGGGCGGCGTGATCGCGCTGCTGATGTTGTTGTTCAGCGGACGCTGGCAGGACAGCGCGCGCAATCTCAAGCTGATCTGCAAGCCTTTGCTGCTGCGCCTGCTCGGCGTGCCCTTGCTGCCGGTGCCCTTGCCACCCCAGGCCAGCGTTGGCGGCATTCCTTACGGCGTGGCGATCGCGCTCGGCACCGTTGGTGTGGTGGCGTGGCGGCATCATTGAGCAGTGCTTGCTGCACGTCAATGTCCGCATGCCACGGCTGGATAAACTTGATTCCATGCCGAAACAAGTTTCCTGCCGGAGATAATGATGCTGACCCTGGAACCGCCATCCCCCTACACCCAGCTGCTCGACGCCGAGCCGGAAGCGCTGCTGCCGCCGCAACCGAAATCGGTGCGCGACAGCGGCCTGCCGCAGCAGCTGATCGTCGAGCTGATCGCCAAGGCGCTCTACCTCGGCGGCAAGAACCACCTGCCGGTGCTGACCACCAAGCTGCACTTGTCGATCAACGTGCTGCGCGAGGTACTCGACTTCATGGTGGCCGAGCAGGTGGCGGAAGTGGCGTGGCGCGGCGATTCCGATATCGACGTGCAGTACCAGCTCACCAGCGCCGGCAAGCAGCGCGCCAGCGCGTGGCTGGAGCGCTGCGCTTATTCCGGCCCGGCGCCGGTGACGCTCGAAGCCTACCGTGCGATGGTGGAGCGCCAGGCCACGCAAGCGACGCAGCCGTGCGCCGATGAACTGGCGGCGGAATTCACCGAGGATTTTCTGGCGCCGGTCGTGCAGCGCATGCTGGGCGCGGCCATGCACGCCGGCCGCAGCATGCTGCTGCATGGGCCGTCCGGCAGCGGCAAGTCGACGCTGGCGCGCCGCCTCGGCGCACTGCTGCAAGGACTGGTGGCGGTTCCGCACGCGATCGTGGTGGGCAAGGATATCGTGCAGGTGTACGACCCGGCCGTGCATCGCGCACCGTCGCCGCGCCAGGCGCGCGTGACGCAGGAGCGGCGCAGCAGCGATCCGCGCTGGGTGTTGTGCCAGCGGCCCGTGGT
>Ga0207655_1001066_pt1 | contig 27282 bp, 25 predicted proteins | sample KBSM44metaG_FD_184398 | JGI IMG/M metagenome (GOLD analysis project Ga0207655, IMG submission 184398) | Miscanthus rhizosphere microbial communities from Kellogg Biological Station, Michigan, USA - KBS M4-4 metaG (SPAdes) (version 2) | ecosystem: Host-associated > Plants > Roots > Rhizosphere >... | reverse complement strand
CGCTTGCTAAAGGAAAAATTTCATTCATCAGGAATTACTTCTGGAACCATTTTTGGTAGATGGTTTCGTAGGTGCCGTCTTTCTTCACTTTTTCCAGCGCAGCGTTGAATTTCTGCTGCAGCTCGGTGTTGCCCTGACGCACGGCGATGCCCAGGCCGGTGCCGAAGTAGGCTTTATCGGTCACTTTATCGCCGACTGGCGCCAGCTTGTCGTTGGCTTTCAGCCATTCAGTGACCACCGCGGTATCACCAAACACGCCGTCGATACGGCCGTTCTGCAGGTCCAGCTTCGCATTCTGGTAGCTGTCGTACGGAACGGTGGTGATTTCCGGGTGTTTATCCATGATGAACTTCTGGTGCGTGGTGCCGTTCTGCACGCCCACTTTCTTGCCTTTCAGCTGGTCGATGGAGGTGAATTTGCCTTTCTGACCAATGAACAGGGCGGAGTTGTCGTAGTAAGGGGTAGAGAACAGCACCTGCTTTTCACGCTCGGGGGTGATGTCCATACCGGCCATGACGGCGTCGATGCGGCGGAACTTCAGGCTCGGGATCAGGCTGTCGAACGCCTGGTTGCTGAAGGTACAGGTCGCGTCGATCTCTTTACACAGGGCGTTCGCCAGGTCTACGTCAAAGCCAACAATCTTGTTGTTCGCATCGATGGATTCAAACGGAGGATAAGACGCTTCGGTAGCGAAACGAATGGTCTGGGCTGCGGTAGCGGAAAGGCTGACGCTAGCAAGCAGCGCGGCAATCAATACTTTTTTCATTATCATTTTCCCTAACACATCAGTGAGATAAGTAATTTTTAAACGCATCGGTTTGCGGATTGGTGAAGCAGCTCGCGTCACCTTGCTCAACGATATACCCGTTTTCCATGTAAACCACGCGGCTGGCGGTTTTACGCGCCACTTCCACTTCGTGGGTTACGATGACCTGAGTAATGTTGGTTTCCGCCAGCTCGCGAATGATGCTCACGATCTGGGCGGTGATTTCCGGGTCCAGCGCCGCGGTTGGCTCATCAAACAGCAGCACCGCAGGCTCCATCATCAGCGCACGGGCAATCGCCACGCGCTGCTGCTGGCCGCCGGAGAGGTGTAAAGGATAGCGATCGCTGTACGGCTTCAGGCGCAGACGTTCCAGCAGCTTTTCGGCGCGCGCCATCGCCTGGTCCTTGCTTAAACCAAGCACGCGGCAGGGCGCTTCAATCAGATTTTGCAGGACGGTCAGGTGCGGCCAAAGATTGTATTGCTGAAAAACCATGCCGACGTTTTGACGCAGTTCACGAATCGCTTTATCAGACGGCGTTTTCGCAAAATCAAAATGGTTACCGGCAATCGCCAGCGTGCCCGAGCGGGGCATTTCAAGCAGATTAAGGACACGCAGAAGGGAGCTTTTGCCCGCGCCGCTTGGGCCGAGCAAAACCAGCGTTTCGCCCTCCGGGCAGCTCAGCGTGATGTCGAACAGCGCCTGGTGTGCGCCGTAGAAGCAGTTAATGCCGTTTAGTTTAATACTCATCGGGGCAGTCTTTACTCATCCAGGCAATCTATAGCAATTGAGGCCGCAGATAGTACCGTTGACAGAATAGTTATGCAATATTTCTGCGTTAAAAGTTAAATATAACCCGTCATACTCACTAAACATAGCACAAAATAGCGAAGGCCAAAGGCGGCGAGTATAAATGTCGGCATTCCGCATGAAATGCCGCACATTTTACGGGGTTTACCCTTTTTAAACGGCTGTTTTAGCGATTCTCAATCGACTGGCGAAGCGTGCCTGCCGGGGCATGTACGCTGCCACCGATGTAGCGTACGTCGTCGACGGCCCAGCACTGGCCTTCGCGGATCATCAGCACTTCATCCTGCCATGACTGGCTGCCCTGGGTCAGCTTCACGCGCAGGGGAATGTTCCGCGCGTCGGTGTTCGGGATAGTCGACGCGCTGGCAACGTCTGCGCTGTCTGGCAGCGTGGTGCGGCTGGAGAACGGATCGGACTTCAGCAGCGCGTTATGCTGCGGATCGCGCGAGGCATCGTTCAGCAGTTTTGCCAGCCCGTCGCTCAGGTACGGACGCAGGCCGGTGAGATCGTTGCCGCGGTGCTGAATGCGATAATCATAGAACTGCTGCGCCACGGTATCCGGGCCGCCCTCAATGCAGGGGCCGCTGCGGGTGCCGATATCCTTAAAGGCTGGCGTGACCGGGGTGGTACAGGCGCTGAGCACCAGCGCACAGGGCACTAAAAGCGTTAAAGCAGAGTAGCGCATGTTGATTTCCTTATTTGTTAACTATCCTTTCAATCATAGCGTAACGAACCGATAATGCTGTTGCTAAGGCATTGAACGCTAAAGAAGGAGATAAAGTATGCAATTTTCAACTACCCCGACCCTGGAAGGGCAGCCGATTACCGAATACTGCGGCGTGGTCACCGGTGAAGCGATTCTGGGCGCCAACATCTTCCGCGACTTTTTTGCCGGCATCCGCGACATCGTCGGCGGTCGCTCTGGCGCGTACGAGAAAGAGCTGCGCAAAGCGCGCGAAATTGCTTTTAAGGAGCTGGGCGAGCAGGCCAAAGCCCTGGGCGCCGATGCCGTTGTCGGGATTGATATCGACTACGAAACGGTGGGCAAAGATGCCAGCATGCTGATGGTAAGCGTTAGCGGTACGGCGGTGAAAACCCGTCGATGAAGCGTCCGCTTTCCACACTCCTGCTGGCGTTGCTGCTGGCAGGGTGCGCCTCGGAAAAAGGCGTCGTTGATAAAGGTGCCTACGAGCTGGATACCCGGCATCAGGCGCAGGCGGCGTACCCGCGTATAAAGGTGCTGGTGATCCACTACACCGCCGATGATTTCGACAGCTCGCTGGCAACCCTGACAGACAAAAACGTCAGCTCCCACTATTTAATCCCCGCCATTCCCCCCGCGCCGGATGGAAAACCGCGCATCTGGCAGCTGGTGCCGGAGAGCGAACTGGCCTGGCACGCGGGCATCAGCTTCTGGCGCGGCACTAACCGCATCAACGATACCTCTGTGGGCATTGAGCTGGAAAACCGCGGCTGGCAAAAGCGCGATGGCGTGAAAATATTTACCCCTTTCGAGGGAGCGCAGATTGCGGCGCTGGTTCCGCTGGCGAAGGACATTATTGCCCGCTACGACATCAAGCCGCAGAACGTGGTGGCGCATTCCGATATCGCCCCGCAGCGTAAAGACGATCCCGGCCCGCTGTTTCCCTGGCAGGCGTTGGCCCAGCAGGGGATCGGGGCCTGGCCTGATGCCGATCGCGTGAATTTCTATATCAACGGACGCCCACGCTATCAGGAGGTAGACCGCGCAGCATTGCTCGATCTGCTGATGCGCTATGGCTACGAGGTACCCGACAACGCGACGGAGCAGCAGCAGAAGAGGGTGATAACCGCATTCCAGATGCACTTCCGGCCCGCAGTGTGGAGCGGCGTCGCGGATGTTGAAACCCTGGCGATTGCAGAAGCGCTGTTAGAAAAATACGGGCAGGGGTAATCCTTCGGTTACCCCCGAATGAGTATTTTTAGGCTGTTTTCGTTAAGATTAATCTTAAGTAAAAACTCAATTCATTTTTAGTTAATTGACTTAAAATTATCCGGATTTAAGATGGACACATAGCTTGCTAAGTAATGAAGCAAACAAATTTAAAAAACGCTGATTTTATTTTTTCTCTTTAATGTTTTCATCAGGAAAATATTCAGGGATTCAGGCCCGCTCGCCTAAATTCTGTCTTTTAAATTTCACATCTTAAATCGGGTATAACAATGTTAAGCATCTATGCAAAGAAATTACGTCCGCAAAATGAAATGAACGCGATTATTGCTGCAACGTCAGGTTTTGAAGAGAAGACGTTAAAAAAATGGCAAAAAATTTCGACCAGTGATTCACAATATATCCATATTATTGTCAGCGGTGAAGTTGAGTTCCGCCGTGAATCGGACGAACTCTGCATGTTCACCACGCAAGGGTCGTGCGTCTTTGGCCTCTCTTCTATGTATTACAGCTCAACGCATATGTACGGCCTCGTGCGCGCTAACACGGTTGTTCGCTCCATCAAAAAAGAGACCTTCGTCCAGATGTTGACCGAGCATAATCTGTGGCCTGAACTGACCAAAGTGCTTTCCTGGTATGTTTGCATGCTGAGCAAGCGTGACGATGTCCTGGTTGCCCGCAGCGCCTACGCCGTAGTGCGCGAATTCCTGTACGAAATTAACGATCTGATTGTTCATCATCAGCGTGATATCAACATCTATGATTATATTCAGGAATACACTAACCTGGCTCGCAGCACCATTATTAAAATCCTCTCCGATCTAAAGAAAGGGCAATATATTGTGGTGGAAAAAGGTCGACTTCTTAATCTCACCGCGCTGCCAGAAAAATATTGATTACTCCAGCCGGTCTCCTTTTATCGATAACGGAGACCGCACATTATCTTTATGTAGAACGCTGCTTTGCGAATTATCCTGCGTTTCGTCTACGGGCGGCGCGGGAATTTTGCCTTGAGAATAATCCTGCTCTTGTTCCTTTAACGCCTGCTTAAATAACGCGGTGAGCGATGAATCGTCATTGCCTGCCCCGTCGCGGGCATCTTCATGCGCCTCGGTGCCGGGCAAGGTATCCCGCGACGTATCGTGCGGAACTGCGCTATCGGGGGCCTGCTGCCAGTCGGCATCGTCGCTGTTAATCGGCAGATCCTGCATGGCCGGCACGTCAGCGGGGATCTGCACCGGAGCGGGTTTCGGGTGCGGATGCGGGAACGGTTTACTCACGTACACATAATGCATATCCGACAGCTGCGTGTCCGGTTTGGCCACGCTCACTTTTACCGGCACGGGGGCAGGGTGGCGCAGGTTCCAGTAAATATGCGCATACAGCCCCGCCATCAGCATGGCGCAGAGCCCCAGCATCCATAAAAGGCTTTTGCCGAGAACGTTTTTCAGGCGCGGGACGCGGTACGAAAACCAGACCGCCTCCCCGGAAGTGTAGCTGCGCTGGGCCGCAAGACAGATGGTAGACATTAGGAATGCTTCTCCTGCTTTTTCACGTCCGGAGTCGCACGGGAGGCCTGGATCAATACGCTCGGCGTGGTGTTGGTTTCACGCATCAGCTGCATCAGCGTATCCTCGCCCGGAATGCCGTCCACGTGCAGATTCATTTTTTGCTGGAACTCACGCGTGCGTTTCATCATCTCTGCGGTCCAGGTTTGTGAATGCGTTTCAGGCTCGGCCAGCGCCTGGCTTAACTGCTGGTCGAGCCAGCCCAGATCTTTTGCGTTGCTGGCGGCGCTAATGGCGTCTTTGCCTTCCGGCGTCAGCCGGTGCAATTGCGTGTAGTTTCCGGTGGCGTGCTGGTTGAACCAGCTGCGGCTCACCTGCCAGGTGCGGTTGTTCATCAGCAGATCGAGAGACGTATCCCCCACGCGGGCGACCACGGCGTAGTTAAGGTGATTGCCGGTTCTCAGCTCGCTGACCCACGGATAGCCCCCATGCGCCAGGGCATCCGGTGCGGCGTTGCCCTGTTTACACATCAGGTTGACCTTAGCGGCGTTCTGGCACAGGGCATCTTCCGCCGACGCGTCATAGCCCCACATCAGATACAGCTGGTGCATGGCGTCCGGCTGATTCACCATCTCATTATCGATAACCGGCACAGCAGGTGCCTGAACTTTTGGCGTCTGCTGCTTCCAGCTGACGGGAACCGGGAGTTGAACCGGAAGGCGTGCATTAACAGAGGCGGTCAAATACCAGCCGCAGGCGGCGAACAGCACCGATGCGAACAATCCCACGGCTGCCAGGCGCTTACCGTGTTTTTTCGCCGGCAGGATCTCACCTGCCGCCAGGCGCAAATGACGAGGGCTAACCTGAGCGGCGCGCTCTGTCCATGCCGCCAGCAGTGACAGGTGCGCCAGTTCGTTCAGCCTGCCGATATTCCCTTTTGTCAGGGCATGCATTTTACGCACGCGGGCCGGCGTTAAGGGCGACGTCTCGCACCCATGCTCGTCGCACTGCGCCTGCACGTAGTCGAGCGTTTCGCGACAGGTCAGGGGGCGTATAACGTGATGCGTATGAATGTATTCGCGCAGTTCAGGCTGCTGCATCAGCACCGCATCCTGAGCCGCCGCGCCCATCAGCACGACGGACAGGCGGAAGTCCAGCTCCTGAGCGCGGGTGAGCAGCATCGCCAGCACTTCCCGGCAGCTGTCTTTCATCGCTTCGGTATGGGCGATCGCCAACACTTTGGCTTTTGCTTTCCCTTCCTGCCACTGACGCAGCACGGCATCAACCGCCTGCATACGGTTCTTGCTCTCTTTCGTTCCCGGGCTGAGCTTGTACAGCAGGCTACTGGCGCTCAGTTTTGGAAACGCATTGATGGCGAGCACGGAACCGGTGCCGGACTTCAGCCCCTCGCTGAGCTGGGCCAGCAGCTGGGCGTCGTCGCTAAAGAGCCCCATAATTCCCGCCTGCTGCGTTTTCTCTTTCAGCAGGTTGAACACGTCCTGATGATAAGGCACCAGAAAATCCCCGGACAGGCGGGTTATCTTCCGAAAGGGCGGGTTTTTAAAATTGAAGTGGCTCTGATACATAACGACTTACCGTCTCTGATTAGGAATAGCAACAGGACGAGAAAGTAAGGCAACGCTACTTAAGGGTCAATTTACGTACAGGGTAAAAATATCCTGCTCTCAGGGTCTAACATCTGGATTTTATACGGTCAATATTTTTCTTTATTAAAGTTAGTGGCAAAGTCAGTGGTCGTATTTGCGCCAGATAATTACTATTTTCACACCTATTGGCGCAGTACGACGCTGCTTATTTTCGCTTTGCTAAAGGCCAGATGAAAAATGAGGTTCTCATTTCTGTCACGGTGGATAACGCCTTGCATTATGTTTGTGCTGTTAATTTTTTGCGGCCAGCAAGGGTATCTGACGTTTAAAGAGTATAAAAAAGTTACGAATAAGTTGGCTAATTCAGATGAGCAGCCGCTTAAAAACCGCCGTGATGAAAAGACATTCACGCTTTTTACCGCAGCAGTTCGCCAGGACAACGTTCCGACGGCGGTAAAAGCCCCGCTGGCGGCTGAAATCGAAGGGATCGTGAGCAGCGATGACGCGTGGTTGTCCTTTGCGGTCATCAAAACGCCGGGCGGTCAAAAAAGCTATCGCGAGGGCGAAGCGCTGACCGGTTTTAACGACGCCTTTATTCAGGAAATTAACAAAGACAGCGTGGTGGTTAATTACGAAGGCGCTACGCAGGTGCTGGCGTTAAATAAACCCGACTATTTTAAGGGCGGCGTTGATAGCGGCCCGGTAGCCAAATCGACGAAAGATGCAGGCGCGGACAGTTTGCATCTGGATGATTATCTGGTGTTAAAACCGCTAATCGAAAAAGGCCAGCTGGAAGGCTACAACATTAATCCAAGGAATGCCTCCTCCTTCTTTAGCCATTCAGGGCTGCAAAAAGGCGACGTGGCTGTAAAAGTGAACTCTGTCGATATGACCAATGAGGGCGATGCAAAAAGCGTTATTGCCAGCTGGTCAAAAATGAAAGAAGCGGAGGTCGTCGTCAGACGCCACGCTCACCTGGAAAATATTCGGGTTAATGTTCTAAACAATTAACAAGTGTACAGACATGAAGAAATTTCCCTGGGCGTGCGTGGCGCTGACCGCATTGTCGTTATATTCCAGTTCGCTGCTTGCAGCCAACTTTAGCGCGAGCTTTAAAAATACCGATATTCGCGAGTTTATCGATACGGTAGGCCGCAACCTTAACAAAACCATTCTCGTCGACCCGTCCGTTCAGGGCTCGGTGTCGGTGAGAACCTACAACGTGCTGACGGAAGATGAGTATTACCAGTTCTTCCTGAGCGTGCTGGATCTGTACGGCCTGTCGGTGATCCCGATGGATAACGGCATGGTCAAAGTGGTGCGCTCAAGCGTGGCCCGCACCGCGGGCGCGCCGCTGGCCGACAGCAAAAATCCGGGCAAGGGCGATGAGATCATCACCCGCGTCGTGCGCATGGAGAACGTGCCGGTGCGCGAACTGGCCCCGCTGCTGCGCCAGCTCAACGACGCCACCGGCATCGGTAACGTGGTGCACTTCGAGCCTTCCAACGTGCTGCTGTTGACCGGTAAAGCCTCGGTGGTGAACCGCCTGGTGGATCTGGTGCAGCGCGTGGATAAAGACGGCATCCAGCGCCGCGAAATCGTGCCGCTGCGCTTTGCATCGGCCAAAGATCTCTCTGACATGTTGAACAACCTCAACAACGAAGAGCAGAAGGGGCAGAACGCGCCGCAGCTGGCGACCAAAGTGGTGGCGGATGACGAAACCAATAGCCTGGTGATCAGCGGCTCGGAGGATGCGCGCATGCGTACCCGCTCCCTGATCCATCAGCTGGATCGCGAGCAGAACAACGAGGGGAATACCCGCGTCTTCTACCTCAAATACGCCAGCGCCACGAAGGTGGTGCCGGTACTGACCGGGATTGGCGAACAGCTGAAGGACAAGCCGGGTACCGCAAAGGCGAAAACCGCGAGCGCCTCGACGGATCTGAACATTACCGCCGACGAGTCGACCAACTCGCTGGTGATCACCGCCCAGCCTAACGTGATGAACTCGCTTGAGAAGGTGATCGACAAGCTCGACATCCGTCGTCCGCAGGTGCTGGTGGAAGCGATCATTGCTGAAGTGCAGGACGGTAACGGCCTGGATCTCGGCGTGCAGTGGACCGGCAAGCACGGCGGCGTGCAGTTCGGCTCAACCGGCCTGCCTATCAGCCAGATTAAGAACGGCACCATGAAAGGGGCCAGCTTCACCGGCCTGGCGACCGGTTTCTTCAACGGCGACTTTGGCGCGCTGATGACCGCGCTCTCCACCGACGGCAAAAACGACATTCTTTCTACGCCGAGCGTCGTGACGCTGGATAACAAAGAGGCGTCGTTTAACGTTGGGCAGGACGTGCCGGTACTGTCCGGCTCCCAGACCACCAGCGGCGACAACGTCTTTAACTCCGTGGAGCGTAAGACCGTCGGTACCAAGCTGAAAATTGTGCCGCAGATTAACGACGGCGACATGATCCACCTGAAGATTGAGCAGGAAGTCTCCAGCGTTGACAACAGCGCCACGGAAGATGCCAGCCTCGGCCCAACCTTCAACACGCGCACCATCAATAACGAAGTGATGGTGCACAGCGGGCAGACGGTGGTGCTCGGCGGCCTGATGGAAAACGTGACCAAGCAGTCGGTTTCCAAAGTGCCTCTGCTCGGCGATATCCCGCTGGTCGGCCAGCTGTTCCGCTACACCTCGCAGGATTCGTCCAAGCGTAACCTGATGGTGTTTATCCATACCACCGTCCTGCGCGACGACGACAACTACAGCGCGGCGTCGAAAGAGAAATACGATCAGATCCGCGCCCGCCAGCAGCAGCGCGTGGAAGAGAAAAAGCTCGGCATTATTGAGCCAGCGGATAACGCCGTTCTGCCCGCGTTCCCCGTCGACGCCAGCGCCGCACCGGTGAAAACCAGCGCCAACGCGTCACGCAATCCGTTCAAACAGTAAGGCGGAGGGGCAAACGTGGACGAACTGAGTAAAGCGCTGTGCAGCAGCAGCTACGCAAAAGATAACGGCGTTCTGTTTTACAACAATGACGTCTATATCCGTGAAGATACCCCGGCATCTGCACTGCTGGAGGTGCGCCGGGTGCTGGGACGCGCGTTCGTCCCGGTCACCCTGGCGCCGGAAGCCTTTGACGAGCTGCTGGCCAAAATCTGGCAGCAGAGCAGCGGCGTGTCGCAGCAGCTGGTGGACGATATGGACGCGGATATCGACCTGATGGCGTTAACCGAGGAGATCCCGGACAACGAGGATCTGCTCGATAACGACGAAAACTCGCCGGTGATCCGCCTGATCAACGCCATTCTCGGCGAGGCGGTCAAAGACGGCGCGTCGGATATCCATATTGAAACCTTCGAGCGCACGCTGAGCATCCGCTTTCGCGTTGACGGCGTGCTGCGCCCGGTGCTGCAGCCAGCGCGTAAGCTCGCGCCGCTGCTGGTGTCGCGCATCAAGGTGATGTCAAAACTCGACATCGCCGAAAAGCGTCTGCCGCAGGATGGCCGCATCTCCCTGCGCATTGGCCGCAAGGCGATCGACGTGCGCGTCTCGACCATTCCGTCCCAGTACGGCGAGCGCGTGGTCATGCGCCTGCTCGACAAAAGCAACCTGAAGCCCGACATCAACAAGCTGGGCCTGATTGATGAAGAGCTGGAGAAGTTAAAAGGGCTGATCGACCGCCCGCACGGCATTATCCTGGTCACCGGGCCCACGGGCTCCGGTAAAAGTACCACCCTGTACGCCATTCTTTCGGCGCTGAACGGGCACGAGCGCAACATCCTGACCGTTGAAGACCCGATTGAATACGAGCTGGAAGGGGTGGGGCAGACGCAGGTTAACCCGCGCGTGGACATGACCTTTGCCCGCGGGCTGCGCGCCATTCTGCGTCAGGACCCGGACGTGGTGATGATCGGGGAAATCCGTGACGGTGAAACCGCGCAAATTGCGGTGCAGGCGTCGCTCACCGGTCACCTGGTCATGTCTACGCTGCACACCAACAGTGCGGCAGGGGCGATAACCCGTCTGCGGGATATGGGGCTGGAGTCCTTTTTAATCGGTTCATCGTTGCTCGGTGTCATTGCCCAGCGTCTGGTGCGTCGGCTGTGTAGCCACTGCCGTACCACCAGTCCGCTGGACGCCAATGAAAAAGCGCTGTTCAGCTTTATGGACGCACCGCCCAAAGCGATCTATCGCGCGGTGGGCTGCGAGCACTGCCGCCAGAGCGGCTATCAGGGCCGCGCCGGTATCCATGAATTCCTGGTGGTGGACAGCACCATGCGCCGCGCCATTCATGAAGATAAGGACGAAATGTCCATCGAAACGCAGCTCTTTAAGCAGGCGTACAGCCTGCGTGAAAACGGGCTGCTGAAGGTGATTAGCGGTGTAACCTCTCTGGAAGAGGTGATGCGCGTCACCGCCGAGCGCGGGGGGGATGCGTAATGGCCTTCTACGCCTGGACGGCGACGGACGCGGCGGGCAAAACCCAGCGCGGCACCCTGCAGGCCGAGGGGCAAAAGCAGGTTCGCCAGATGCTGCGCGAGCAAAAGCTGATGCCCGTCAGCATCACCGAAACCCGCGAGGCGGCGGCGTCCGGTAAGGCAAAGACCGGGGCAAAGCTCTCCACGCCGGTGCTGTCGATGTTTACCCGCCAGCTCTCGACGCTGGTCAACGCCGCGCTGCCGCTGGAGAGCGCGCTGAAGGCGATCTCGAAGCAGACCGAAGACAAAAAGCTGGCGGCAATGGTCGTGGAAATCCGCGAGAAGGTGGTGGAAGGGCACACGCTGTTTGACGCCTTCAGCCAGTTTCCGCGTACCTTCGACAAGCTCTACTGCACGCTGGTGATGGCCGGGGAAAAGACCGGCCACCTGGGCGACGTGCTGGAGAAGCTGGCCGAGTACAACGAGCAGCGCCAGAAGATGAAAAGCAAGCTGACGCAGGCGATGGTCTACCCGATTACGTTGACCGTGGTCGCTATCGCGGTGATCAGCATTCTGCTGGTGGCGGTGGTGCCGCAGGTGATCGAGCAGTTCACCCACATGAAGCAGCAGCTGCCGATCACCACCCGCACGCTGATTGCGGTGAGCGATTTCCTGCAGGCCTACGGCATCTATATTGTCGGCATCCTGGGCGGTGGGTTTGTCGGCTTCAAAACCTGGCTCAGAAATGCCAAAAACCGTTTTCGCTGGAACCGCTGGCTGGTGAACGGTTCGCCGATTAAAAAGCTGGTCTGCGCCATCAACAGCGCCCGCTACATCCGCACCCTGAGCATTCTGCAGGCCAGCAGCGTGCCGCTGCTGGAGGGAATGTATATTGCGATGGACGGTATCGAAAACCTCTACGCCCGGCAGGTGCTGGAGCAGGCCGCGGATACCGTGCGCCAGGGGGCATCGCTTTACGCGGCGCTGGAGCAGGCGAAGTTATTCCCGCCGACCATGCTGTACATGATTGCCTCCGGCGAAGAGAGCGGGGAATTAGGCAATTTAATGGACCGCGCGGCGGAAAACCAGGAATCGGCATTACAACATCGCATTACGTTAACGCTGTCGGTATTTGAACCGGCGCTGGTGGTCTCCATGGCGACGATTGTTTTATTCATCGTGCTGTCAATATTACAACCGCTTCTGCAACTTAATAATATGGTAGGTTAAATTATGGCTATAAAAAGAAAACACCTGGCTCGCCAGGCGGGCTTCACGTTGCTCGAATTAATGGTGGTGATCGTTATTCTCGGCGTTTTAGCGAGTATGGTGGTGCCAAACTTAATGGGCAATAAAGAAAAAGCGGATACGCAAAAAGCGACCAGCGATATTGTCGCGCTCGAAGGCTCGCTGGATATGTACAAGCTGGATAACCACCGCTATCCAACCACCGAACAGGGGATGCAGGCGCTGGTGACCAAGCCTGAGATCGCGCCTATTCCGAACGGCTACCGCGCCGACGGCTATATCCGCCGCCTGCCGCAGGACCCGTGGGGCGGGGATTACATTCTGGTCAGTCCGGGTGAACACGGTGCCGTAGATGTATTCTCTGCCGGTCCGGACGGTGAAGCTAATACCGCCGACGATATTACGAACTGGTCTCTGGATAAGAACGATAAATAATGAAACGTCAACGCGGCTTTACGTTGCTGGAAATTATTCTGGCGCTGGTGATATTTGCCAGCTGCGCCATGATGGTGGTGTCAACAATACCCTCGCGCAGCGGTGCGGATATATTTGGCCAGCAATTGAAAGCCCTCGTTGATTATGGTTCAGACCGTGCGGTAATGGACGGGAATATCGTGGGGCTGGTCATCACAACGAATAGCTATCAGCTGGTGACGCTCGAGGATAAAAACGACGAGCGCCGCTGGGCGCCGTTATCCGCCGGCCGCATTACCACTAAAGGTGATTTCCCGGAGGAGATGCACGTTTCGCTCTCGCCCCAGCGTCTTGCCGCCACGGTGGCGTCCGAGCCGCAGGTGCTCTTTTTGCCGGACGGTGAAATCAGCCGCTTTACGCTGACGCTGCAAAGCTACGACAAACAGCACCATTTCCGCGTGGTGTCGCAGGGCGCGGCCCCGGTATCGGTAGAGAACGATGGCTAAAGGCAAGGTTAAGCAAAAGGGGATGACGCTGCTGGAGGTGATGGTCGCGCTGGTGATCTTCTCCACCGCCGCGCTGGCGCTGATGAACTCCGTCTCCCTGAACGTGCGGTTTACCCATGGTCTGGCTGACACGCTGCAGGCGAGCTGGGTAGCCGAGAACCAGCTGGCAGAAGCGCAGCTCACGAAAACCGATTTCCCGGATGCAGAGCAGCAGGGAACCGAAATCATGGGCGGGCGCAGCTGGGACTGGCGCAAGCAGCGGGTTAAAACCGCTCACAACGGCTGGGCGAATGCGATCCGCGTCTATGCGGAAGGCGATGAAAGCCAGCCGGTTATTTCGCTGGAGATCATTCCGCCGGGAGAAAGCAAGTGAAAAACACCCGACGCCAGCGCGGATTTACCCTGCTGGAGATCATGATTGCGCTGACCATCTTTGCGGTGATCAGCACCCTGGCCTGGCAAATTCTGGACGGCGCGATGCGCACCAGTTCAGCCACCGATGCCAGCGCGGCAAAGCTTAACCAGCTGCAGCGCGCCTGGAGCCTGATGGAGCGTGATTTCTACCAGCTGCAGGCGCGCGCGCCGCGCAACGAGCCGGATCTGTTTCACGAGAGCGACGATGCCGTTGAGTTAACCACCCTGAACGGCGTGAGCGGAACGGTGCAGCTGGAGCGCGTGCGCTGGCGGCTTGAAGAGGGGCGGCTGTTTCGCGACGTCTGGCCGGTGATTGACGGCCCGGCGGACGCCAGACCCGACGAGGTGCCGATTGTCAGCGACGTGAAATCGCTGGAATGGCGCTTTTACCGCCAGGGCTGGCAGAAAAGCTGGAGCGATCCGACCCATCTGCCGGACGGCGTAGAGATGACGTTGACCATGAAAAACGGCGATACCTGGCGCTGGGTGTTTACCACACCGGGCGATCTGCCTGAGGCCGTTGCGCCAGCGCCTGAGGCAACGCCCGCGCCCGCGCCGCCGCTGACGCCGGAAGTGAAGCCATGAGCCAGTTAAAGAAACAGAAAGGCGTTGCCCTGCTGGTGGTGCTGATCCTGCTGGTCATGATGTCGGCGCTGGCCGCCAAAATCAGCCAGCAGTTCTGCCGCAACCTGCAGAAAACCCATTATCAGGTCAGCCAGCAGCAGCTGCGCTGGGCGATGCAGGCGCAGGAGAAGGTGGTCAAGGATCGGCTGCAAAACGACGCCAGCGGCGAAAGCAAAGCGCTCGCGCCCGATGGCGACTGGCACCAGCCGCTTGAAACCCAGGGCGAGGATTATACGGTGGTGAGCCAGGTTGAGGACGCGCAGAACTGCTTTAACGTCAACAACCTGCTGGCCGCTGAGAAAACAGCGAAGGCGCCTGATGCGCCTGCCGTCGTGGAAAAACCGCGCAAGCAGCAGATTGTTGAACAGCTTCTGACCGACAGCGGCGTAAGCCATGCCGCGGCAGAAGAGGTCTATCTGCAGCTGGTGGATTATCTCGACGGCGATACCACGACGGCGAAAGAGGGCGCGGAGACGGATGCCTGGGCAGGCGTGGTGCCCGCCCGGCAGCCGGCGAATCAGATGATGCGAACGCTTGCCGAGATCAAGCTGCTGCCTGCGTTTCCGGCTGCCGCTTACCCAAAGGTGAGCAAGCTGTTATGCGCATTACCGGACACCGCCAGCAAGGTGGATGTGAATACCCTGAAACCGGAGCAGGCCGCCTTACTGGCCGCCCTGTTCCCGGGGAAACTCACCGAAGATGATGCCGTTCGCCTGATTGATGCGCGTCCGGAAGGGGGCTGGGAGGATATGGAAACCTTCAGCAAGGTGCTGGAGCAGACCTTCCCGCAGTTAAAAGATGAACTTCCGCAGGTGGCCGAGCTGTTATCGATCAATAGCCGCTACTTCCGCGTGAACTACACCGGCAATACCGATGAATTAACGCTTCGCGTGGTGAGCCAGCTTCAGGTCAATAACGAAGCGGGTGAGATCGTGACGTGGCAACGTCGTTACCGAATGAGTGAATAAGAAAAGTAGAACGCTATGAAACAGGTCCTTTTTGTTCGTCCCGACAGCCGCGAGGGCGGGAAAATAATGTGGTGTGAGTCCGGCAGCCAGCAGGCTGGCGTGCTTGAGAACCTCGACGCGCTGGCGGACCACCCGCTTGCCGCCCGCGTCTGTTTACTGCTGCCCGCCAGCAATATGATCTTTCGCCACTTTACGCTGCCGAAAAAAGTGGCCTCGCAGGCGATGGCGTTCTCGTGGATGGCCGAGGAGACGCTGATTGGCGACGTTGATAACCTTCACTGGACGGTGCTCAACAAAAAGGGCGCCGAGGTCGATGCCGTCGCGATCGACGCCAGCGTCCTGCGCGGCTGGTTAAACCGTTTTCAGGAGGCCGGGCTAAAAGTCATTCAGGCGCTACCGGATGCCTGGCTGCTGCCGGTGACGGCTGGCGGCAGCACGCTTGTCGCGCAGGATGAGAGCTACTGGCTGCGTTTATCCCCACATACCGCCGGGGAAATGGAGGCGAGCCTGCTGCCGCTGCTGATGCACAAAGCGGGTGGAGGTGAAGTGTGCTGCTATGGCGACGCGCCGGACGGCGTCAGCGTGGACGTCCTGCACCCCTGGCAGCATCCGCTGGTACTCATCCAGCCCCGGTGGCAGGGCTGTCGCGTCAACGTGCTGCACGGTGAATTTAGCCCGAAGGCGGGGAACGGTCGGGCAGCCAAAGGCCTGAAGGCGGCGATGGTGACGGCGGGTCTGTTGTCTCTCGGCCTGCTGCTGGGGCCGCGCATCGCGATGGCCTGGATGCTGGTTCAACAGGAAAATCAGGTCCAGCAGGAAATCGTGCAGGTTTACCAGCACCATTTCCCCAGCATGCGCCATCAGACCAACATCAAATATCACTTTGGCCAGAACATGAAGAAACAGGCTAAAGGCGTGTTCCTCCAGCTTGATGAGCTTGAAAAGGCCAGACAGTCGGTTCCGGCAATGGAAATTAATCTGTTTGAATTTGATAGCGCCGAGGGCGCGTTAACCCTGAGCGTGAGTGCCCAAAACGCGCAGGCATTACAGGAATTTATTCGCCAGGCCAGTCCGAACTTTGAATTATCGTTGCAGCCAATCTCGAAGGACGCGCCTTATACCGCTATGATCGCAGGGAAATATAAATGAAAGAGAAAGTGTTGCAGCTCAAGGCGCGTTATCAGAATTACAGTGCGCGAGAAAAAACCATATTAAAAGCGTGTGCTGCGGCGCTGTGCTGTGCCGCAATTTATTACGGTGGGATGCTTCCCCTGGATAATATGATTAAAAATAGCCAAATGACCCTTAAGCGACAAACGGAAACATTAAGCTGGATGGAGGCGGAAATTGATAAAAACCACCTCCCGGTAATGCAGGTGAAAACCGATAATCCCCGCAGCGTCGTTGAAAATAGCGCACATGAGATTAATTTAACGCTGACCGACGTGCGTCAGGATGGTCAGACCCTGGCGTTCGTGGTGAATCGGGTCAACGTATATGAATTAAAAAACTGGCTGCGGGAGATGAACCTGGCATCCGGGGTCAGGCTGGAGAAGATGAACCTCACGCCGGTGGACCACCTTAGCGACGTGAAAGCGGAGATCCAGCTGACCTGGAAAAAAGTGGTATGAACGCCCTGATGCTGGTCAGGGAGAGCTATCCCGCCGGGTTCGCCGTCATGAGCGGCGTCTTCGGGGCAATCATCGGCAGTTTCCTGGGCGTGGTTGCGGATCGCGTTCCGGGCATGGTGATGGAGGAGGAGGGGAGCGGTAATTTGCTCTTTCCGGCCTCGCACTGCCCGGCGTGTCAGCACAGGCTTGCCGTCTGGGAGAATATCCCGCTGGTCAGCTGGCTTTGCCTGCGCGGTCGCTGCAGCCGGTGCGGCAGCGCTATTCCTCTCAGCGTATTGTTGGTCGAACTTTTTAGCGGGCTGTTTTTTGGCGTCACCGCCTGGTGTATGCCGAACCTCGAGACGCTGCTCGCCCTGTGGCTGTTGGCCGCATTTTTACTGCCTCTGGCGATGATCGACTGGCAGCACCAGCTGCTGCCGGACTGCCTGACGCAGCCGCTGCTGTGGGCGGGGTTATTAATCCATTCTATGGGAACGTCGTTGCCCTTACGCGACGCCCTGTTTGGCGCGGTGGCCGGCTATCTGTCGCTTTGGATGCTCTACTGGGCGTTTCGCCTGTGCACCGGACGCGAAGGGCTGGGATACGGTGATTTTAAGCTGCTGGCGGCGTTAGGCGCCTGGTGCGGCTGGCAGGCATTACCCTCGCTGGAATTAATCGCCGCGCTAGTCGGTATTATCGGCTATTTCGCGTTAAATAATTTAAATAAAAATAACCTCACTATTTCTTTCGGACCTTACCTCTCATTTGCTGGAATAGTGGTGTTTATTGGTCAGCAGTTTGCTTTCACATTTTAAATATTTCGGTCAAGTTTTTTTATAAATTTTTTCGACGGTGGAAGAGAAGGACGTCTCTTTGCGCCCGGTGTATCGTAAGGGATATAAGCTACACGGATTTTAGGCTTGTATCTTTTTATGGAGGAATACAACGCAGCAAGAAGTTATTTGGTCACGGCTTTCAGGTTGGTTAAATACGCATTACGCGAAAAGACGCCATGTTCTCATGGAAGACATGGGTTATTAACGTTACGAATAAATTTATCAGGAAATAAAAATGAAATTTATGAAGCCTAAATATCTGGCGCTTTTTGTTGCAGCCGCAACAAGCTCAGTATTTGCAGCGGCACCGGGTACGCCTTCTATTACATCGGGCAATGACAAATTTGCGCTGGTGGAAGTTGATCAGGCGGCGCAGGACTATAACAACCTTATCAAAGTGCATAAAGACGGCGTTGATGTGAAGGTTGAGTGGAACGTCTGGAGCGGCGACGCGCCGACGTCTGCAAAAGTGCTGCTCGATGGCCAGACCGTCTGGACCGGGGCAGGCAGCGCAGCAGGCTCTGCGACCTTTAAGGTGAAAAAAGGCGGCCGTTACCAGGAGCAGGTTGAGCTTTGCAACGACAGCGGCTGCACCAAAAGCGCCAGCAAGCTGATTATCGTTGCGGATACCGACGGTAGCCACCTGCTGCCGCTGAGCACGCCGCTGCTGGAGAACAACAAAACCTTCGCGCAGCACACTGACAAAGTCGTTGGCGCTTACTTCCCGGAGTGGGGCGTGTATGACCGTAACTTCTCTGCGGACAAAATTCCCGTCGCCAACATTAACCACCTGCTGTACGGCTTCATTCCAATCTGCGGCGGCGACGGCATTAACGACAGCGCCAAATCTTCCGGCGCGCTGGAATCCCTGAAGCGCGCCTGCCAGGGCCGTCAGGACTACACCGTGGCGATCCATGACCCGTGGGCTGCGCTGCAGAAACCACAGCAGGGCGTCAGCAACTGGGACGACCCGTACAAAGGCAACTACGGCCAGCTGATGGCGATGAAAAAAGCCCATCCTGACCTGAAAATTCTGCCATCCGTAGGCGGCTGGACCCTGTCAGATCCGTTCTATCAGATGGATAACAAAGTGCTGCGCGATCGCTTCGTTGCGTCCGTGAAGGACTTCCTGACCACCTGGAAAGTGTTCGACGGCGTGGATATCGACTGGGAATTCCCGGGCGGCGGCGGTGAAAACGCCAAGCTGGGCAACCCGCAGACCGATAAAGCGACCTACACCGCCCTGATGCACGACCTGCGCCAGATGCTGAACGAGCTGTCTGCAGAAACGGGCCGCACCTACGAGCTGACCACCGCCATCGGCGCGGGCAAAGATAAGATCGAGGACGTGGACTACAACACCGCGCAGCAGTACATCGACCATATCTTCCTGATGAGCTATGACTTCTACGGCGCGTGGAGCAATACCGACCTGGGCCACCAGACCGCGCTGTACGGTGCGTCCTGGAAACCGGACACCAACTACACCACCGACAACGCGGTGAAAGCGATGCTGGAGCAGGGCGTTAAGCCTGGCAAGATCGTGGTGGGTGCAGGCATGTACGGCCGCGGCTGGACCGGCGTTCACGGTTACACCGGCGATAATCCGTTCACCGGCACCGCAACGGGCCCAATCCCGGGGACCTGGGAAAATGGCATCGTTGACTACAGTCAGATTGTGAACCAGATGCTGGGCAAACCAGGCTGGGAATACAAATATGACGAAGCGGCCGAAGCGCCGTACGTCTTTAACAAGTCCACCGGCGAGCTGGTGACGTATGACAACGCCCGCTCGGTGCTGGCGAAAGGCAAATACGTGCTGAACAAAAACCTCGGTGGTCTGTTCGCATGGTCTATCGAGTCTGATAACGGCGATATCCTGAACGCCATGAACGAAGGCCTGCTGGGCGGTAGCTCAACGCCGGTTGAACCGGTTGTAACTAACCATGCGCCAGTGGCCACCGCAGCCGATCAGAACGTGACCGGCCCGGCGACCGTGACGCTGGACGGCTCTGCTTCCAGTGACCAGGACGGCGATGCGCTGACGTACAAATGGACGCAGGTTTCCGGCTCTACCGTCGCCCTCGCGAATAGCACCAAAGCGAAAGCCAGCTTTAGCGTTCCGGCTGTGACCAGCGACCAGAACCTGGTCTTCCGTCTGACCGTGACCGACGCTAAAGGGCTGAGTAACGCTATCGACGTCCAGGTTGTGAACAAAGCGCCGAAAGCCAACCAGGCGCCGGTGATCAATGCCATGGAAGCCGTGACCGTTGAATCCGGTGAATCGATCTCCCTGCATGCGCAGGCCTCCGATCCCGATGGTGACGCGCTGACCTACAGCTGGAGCGTACCGGCTGATATGAACGCAACGGGTACCGATACCGCCAACGTTCGCATCACTGCGCCAGAGGTTAACAATGCCTCTTCCTACACCCTGAGCGTGATTGTGACCGACGGCAAAACCAGCGTGCAGTCTAACGTGCAGGTAACGGTGAATCCGAAGCCAGCAGACGTCACGCCGCCTGCTGATGACGTCACCCCTCCTGCTGACGACGTGACGCCACCCTCTGATGACGTCACTCCGCCGTCTGACGAAGGTACGGCAACCGGCAGCTGCGACGCGCCTGTGGATGCTAACGCCAGCAAATATGCCGCGTGGGATTCCAGCAAAATCTACAACAATGGCGATACCGTGAGCTTCGACCATCTGGTGTGGAAAGCGAAGTACTGGACGCAGGGTAACCAGCCTGGCTTCGGTGCCGAAGCATGGGAACTGGTGAGCAACGTGAAGATGAACTGGCGTTCTGACCTGGTTTACAACGGCGGCGAAACCACCACCTACCAGGGCAACGTTTACCGTGCCAAATGGTGGACCCGTGGTGATAACCCGGCTAGCAGCGACGTATGGGTGAAAGAAGGCGCAGCAACAGACTGCAAATAATCTAACCCGATAAACGCTCACCATTCCCGTCAGGGAGTGGTGAGCAATTCAAAATTCATTTTACAGGATGTGGGTAAGGAGAAATAACCGAAACTGCCAGAGGGTATAAATGAAAAAATTAATTTTGATGTTGTTGATAATAAGCCAAAGCGCACTGGCAAACTGTTGGGATAAAGCCGCGCACTATTATCATGTCGATCCCTATTTATTGTACGCGATCGCGAATGTTGAATCGGGAATGAATCCGTATGCGGTGGGGCAAAACCACGATGGCACGCGTGATGTCGGGTTAATGCAGATCAACAGCTCGCACTTTACCGAACTTGAAAGCAGAGGCATCGATGAATATCGGCTGATGACTGAACCCTGTACCTCCATCATGGTCGGGGCATCCATCCTCTCCGGGATGATAAAGGTGTATGGCTATAACTGGGAGGCAGTCGGCGCGTATAACGCCGGATTGAAAAAAGAGAATTATCCGCAGCGAATGGTGTATGCCCACAAGGTCTGGAAAAAATATCAGCAGTTGAAATTAGCGGCGCAATATTAAGGTTTTTTATTTTTGAAGAATTCCTCAAGGGTGTTCTTCGAAAAGTGAAAACCGCTGTCTGTGGTTTATTTATTAATGGATTAATACATAAGCCGGGATTCTATATTTAAACTTCTATTAACAGGAATACTGAAATGAACAAAAGGACGTTACTGAGTGTACTGGTTGCGGGTGCGTGCGTTGCACCGTTTATGGCGCAGGCCGCCTCGCTGCAGGCAACCACCAGCGAGCCGTACACCATGAAAGCCAGCGATCTGGCGAAAAAAGAGAAGGAACTGACCAGCTTCCCGCTGATGGCCTCGGTAAAAGAGACCATCCAGACGCTGGACAATGCGCAGGTAGAAATGATTGAGCCAGGCCGTGCGGCGAACCCGGACAACGTGAAGCGCGTTGAAGGGATCGTGAAGGCCAGCGACTGGGAATACCTGTTCCCGCTGCGCGCGCAGGCGTACACCTACAGCAACTTCCTGAAAGCGGTGGGTAAATTCCCGGCGCTGTGTAAGACCTACAACGACGGTCGCGACAGCGACGCCATCTGCCGTAAAGAGCTGGCAACCATGTTTGCTCACTTCGCGCAGGAAACCGGCGGCCACGAAAGCTGGCGTCCGGAAGGCGAATGGCGTCAGGCGCTGGTTCACGTGCGTGAAATGGGCTGGAGCGAAGGCCAGAAGGGCGGCTATAACGGCGAATGTAACCCGGACGTCTGGCAGGGTCAGACCTGGCCGTGCGGCAAAGACAAAGACGGTGACTTCCTGAGCTACTTCGGCCGCGGGGCGAAGCAGCTGTCCTACAACTACAACTACGGTCCGTTCTCTGAAGCGATGTACGGCGACGTGCGTACCCTGCTCGACAAACCTGAGCTGGTGGCGGACACCTGGCTGAACCTGGCGAGCGCGATCTTCTTCTTCGCCTACCCGCAGCCGCCAAAACCTAGCATGCTGCAGGTTATCGACGGCACGTGGCAGCCGAACGATCACGATAAGGCCAACGGTCTGGTACCGGGCTTTGGCGTGACCACCCAGATCATCAACGGCGGCGTAGAGTGCGGCGGTCCGACTGAAATCGCGCAGTCTCAGAACCGTATCAAATACTACAAAGAGTTCGCGAACTATCTGAAGGTGCCCGTTCCGGCAAATGAAGTGCTGGGCTGCGCGAACATGAAGCAGTTCGACGAAGGCGGCGCCGGTGCCCTGAAGATTTACTGGGAACAGGACTGGGGATGGAGCGCGGATACGCCGAGCGGTGAAACCTACTCTTGCCAGCTGGTGGGCTACCAGACGCCATTCAGCGCGTTCAAAGAGGGTGATTACAGCAAGTGCGTGCAGAAGTTCTTCAAGGTTAACATCGTGAACGACGACGGTTCTGCCACCACGCCGGATGAAACCCCGGTAACGCCAGCGCCAACCCCAGCCGAAGATGAAACGCCGGCCCCTGCGCCAGCGCCAACGCCGGATGAAACCCCGGCAGAGCCAGTGATTCCAAACCACGCTCCGGTGGCGCAGATTGCAGGCCCAATCGGTGCCGTTGACGCAGGTGCGCAGGTGTCACTGAGCGCGGAAGGTTCCACTGACGCAGACGGCAACAAGCTGACCTATACCTGGCGCTCCCAGGATGGCCAGACGGTGTCCGGTGAAGACAAAGCGGTTGTGACCTTTACGGCGCCAGAGTCTGCAACGGCTCAGCAGTATGAAGTTAGCCTGACCGTCAGCGACGGCGAGCTGAGCAGCACCACGTCCTATCTCCTGAACGTGAAGGCCAAAGCGGCTACGCCATCTCAGGACGACGCGTCTTATGCGGCGTGGAGCGCGAACAGCAAATACAACGCGGGGGATATTGTGAACAACCACGGTAAGCTGTTCCAGTGCAAACCGTTCCCGTACAGCGGCTGGTGTAACAGCGCCCCGGCATACTATGAACCGGGCGCAGGCCTGGCATGGGCTGATGCCTGGACAGCTCTGTAAAAGCAAACGGCAACCCTCGGGTTGCCGTTTTAGTATTTGCACCCTCTCTCCAAAGTGGCGAGGGGACAGTACGGTGCAGTTGTAGGCCCGGTAAGGCGAAGCCGCCACCGGGCAAAAAGGCTAGCGATGAAGCTTCCCGTGATCCCGCAGCCACGCCGCCGTGCGCACAATCCCGTCATCCAGCGTCACAATCGGCTTATACCCCAGCTCAGCCTCCGCGCGCGAAATATCCAGCGTGAAATCAAAATTCAGCTTCGACACGCCGTAGTGCGTCAGCGCGGGCTCCCTGGCGGACTTACTGCCAAAGCGCTCCATGCTGCGGGCGATCATATCCAGCATTGGATAAGGGACGGAACGGATGCGGCAGTCTATCTGCAGCTCGTCAATTAAGCGCTGCACAATGCTGCGCAGGGTGCAGGGTTCGCCGTTGGTGATGTTATAGGCACGGCCTGACACCAGCCTGTCGCTGTCCGGCTGGCTCGCCAACCACATCGCGTGCACGGCGTTTTCGTAGTAGGTCATATCCACCAGCGCATCGCCCCCGCGCGGCAGCAGCACGCTGCCGTAGTGGTGCATCATCTGCGCCAGGCGCGGGATAAATACTTTGTCGTGCGGCCCAAACAGGCTCTGCGGGCGCAGTATGGTAAAACGCGTATGCGGGTTCGACTGTGCCAGCAGGTCGATAACCTCCTCGCTGGCGGCTTTGCTGCGGGCAAATTCGCAGGCAAACCGCGCGGGACGGAAATCTTCCTTAACGTCGCGGTGGTGGTGATAGTCAAAATAGAGCGACGGGGAGGAGATGTGAATAAAGTTACGCACGCCCCAGGCAACCGCCCATTCGCCCAGACGGCGCGTGGCGCGCACGTTGGCGAGGTCAAAGGCTTCCTGGGTTCCCCACGGAGAGGTAAAGCTGGAACAGTGCCACAGCGTATCGATACCGGCGAGCATCACCTTGGCCTGAGAGGAGACCAGCTCCGTCAGGTCGGCATGGACAAATTCTGCGCCCATTTTTTGCAGCAGCTTACCCATCGCTTCGTTGCGACCGGTGGCCCTGACGCTGATGCCTTTGTTGCGCAGAAACTCGACCGCATTTCGGCCTAAGCCGCTGGTCGCCCCGGTAACCAGTACCTTCATATCAATCCACTGTGTTGAAAAGAATTTCGTGCGCATTCTTTCGTGAATTACGACGTGTTGCAATGGGAAAGGTGAAAGAATAAGAGTTTTATTTACTTCTTTTCCGTCTTTTGTTCTGCCAGCTGCGCGATACGTTTTGCCATTCCGCGGAAGATAAACAGGTGGGCGGGGATCATCAACAGCCAGTAGAACAGGCCGGGCATTCCGTGGGGATGCCACCAGGCGCGGACGTCGAGTTCCCGGTGGTCGCCTTTGTCTTTCAGCGTGAAGCAGAGCCGGCCCAGCCCCGGCGCTTTCATGCCGAACAGCAGCGCCAGCTGTTTCTCTGGCTCAACGATAATCACCTTCCAGCTGTCTACCGTATCGCCCACGTTCAGATACGGGGCGGCCGGGCGACCTTTCGCCAGACGATGGCCTACCAGCAGATCGAGCGCGCCGCGCGTCTGCCAGAGAATATTGCCAAAGAAGTAGCGCTCTTTTCCGCCTATCTGATTCACGACCTCCCACAGGTCTGCAAGGCTTGCGGACGTTTTCACCGTGCAGCCCGCCTGTTTCGGGTAGTAGCCATACTCCGGCCGCCAGCGGGCAAAGGCCTGCGCGTCGTAGCCCCAGTCGCTGGAGTTCACCAGCTTCTCCTCTTCTTTCAGCGTATTGCGTACGGCGTCGTCGAAGCGGATCAAATTTTGCGGGATCAGCGCCCGCAGTTCGCGATCGTCGGCCAGCAGATCGTGTTTTAGCCCCTGAATCAGCGCTTTTGCCGTGGTCGGCGGTACCGACGTAATGACGTTTAAAAACCACACCGAGATCCAGCGGGTCGGGAAGGGGACGGGAACCAGCCACCGTCGGCGGCCGCTGACGCGCATAAAATGCTCAAACTGCTCCTGGTAGCTCAGCACTTCCGGGCCAGCGGCTTCCAGCACGCGGTGCTGGTCTGTCGGGTGATCCAGCAGGGCCACCAGATAGTGGAGCAAGTTCTCCAGCGCAATCGGCGTGGTGCGTGAGCGCACCCAGCGCGGCGGCGTAAGCACCGGGAGGTTATAAACCATATCGCGCATCACTTCGAAGGCGGCGGAACCGGCCCCGACGATGATCCCGGCGCGCAGTTCGGTGACGGGAATGTTCGCGCCGCGCAGGGTATCTGCCGTGAGCTGACGGGCGCGCAGGTGATCGGACTGCTCGCTTTCGGGGGCCTGTAGCGAGCTTAAAAAAATCACCTGCTTCACCGGCGTTTGCAGCAGGGCATCGCGGACGTTCATCGCCACCTGACGCTCGTGGGCGATAAAATCCCCGCCTTCGCCCATGCTGTGCACAAGGTAGTAAAGGGTGTCGACCCCTTCCAGCAGGGCGGGTAGCGCCTTCGGCCAGTTGAGATCGACGTTGTGGCAGGTCACGCCGGGCAAACGATGCTTTTGCAGGCGCTCCGTGCTGCGTGCCGCTGCCAGCACCTGATGTCCCTCCTGGCTTAACGCTGCGGTGAGATGCTGACCGATATACCCGCTGGCGCCGAGCACCAGAATGCGTTGCGGCACGTGATGCTCCTTATCGCTGTAAAAACGCCTGCCAGTGTTTCACCACGTCCGCCAGCTGCTCGCGGCTCACGTCGAGATGCATCACCAGGCGCACAACAGGTGAGGCGTTGATCAGCACGCCGCGTGCTTTCATAAATTCGCCCAGCGCGGCGGCGTGCTCGTCACCGACGCGCACGAACAGCATGTTGGTGTCGTGACGCATTACTTCGGCACCACTTTCGCGCAGCTGCGCAGCCATCCACGCGGCGTTGTCGTGATCGTCCTTCAGGCGCGCCACGTTATTTTTCAGGGCATACAGCCCGGCAGCCGCCAGAATACCGGCCTGACGCATGCCGCCGCCGGTCATCTTGCGCCAGCGGTTGGCGCGCTTGATGTAGTCTGCGTTACCCACCAGCAGAGAGCCCACCGGCGTGCCCAGACCTTTAGAGAGGCAAATGGTGAACGAGTCGCAGTATTGCGTAATCTCTTTCAGCTCGCAGCCGTATTCCACCACGGCGTTAAAAATGCGCGCGCCGTCAACGTGCAGGCCGAGCCTGCGCTCGCGGGTAAAGTCCCACGCTGCTTTCAGGTACTCGCGCGGCAGCACTTTGCCGTTGTGGGTGTTTTCGAGGCTGAGCAGTTTTGTGCGGGCGAAATGAATATCGTCGGCTTTGATTTTTGCCGCGACTTTATCCAGCGGCAGGGAACCGTCCGGCGCGGCGTCAATCGGCTGCGGCTGAATGCTGCCGAGCACCGCCGCGCCGCCCGCTTCATACAGGTAGTTATGCGCGCCCTGGCCGACAATGTACTCTTCGCCGCGCTCGCAGTGGCTGAGCAGGGCCACGAGGTTGGCTTGGGTGCCGGTCGGCAGGAACAGGGCCGCCTCCTTGCCGCTCAGCTCTGCCGCGTAACGCTGCAGCTCGTTGACCGTCGGGTCATCGCCGTAGACGTCGTCCCCGACCGGGGCGGCCATCATCTCTTCGAGCATGGCGCGGCTCGGACGGGTTACGGTATCACTACGTAAATCAATCATGTCATATCCTTATACGCTTCACCCTTCACGCCGCCTCGGCGTTGGCTTCGCCCTCAAACCCCAGTCACATAGTTATCTATGCTCCTGGGGATTTTCGGGCTTGCCGCCTTGATGCGGCATGAATGGTTTTGCGTATGACTTTAAAAGGATATTTTTACCTGAGCCAGTTGGTTTTTGCCAGTTCGATCACTTCATCACCGCGGCCGCTGATGATGGCGCGCAGCATATACAGGCTAAAGCCTTTAGCCTGCTCGAGCTTGATCTGCGGCGGGATTGCCAGTTCGTCTTTGGCGACGACGACATCCACCAGCACCGGACCGTCGATGGAGAAGGCGCGCTGCAGGGCTTCATCCACCTCGGAGGCTTTTTCCACGCGAATGCCGGTGATGCCGCAGGCCTCGGCGATGCGCGCGAAGTTGGTGTCGTGCAGCTCGGTGCCGTCCGTCAGGTAGCCGCCGGCCTTCATCTCCATCGCCACGAAGCCCAGCACGCTG
>Ga0207655_1001064_pt1 | contig 27327 bp, 32 predicted proteins | sample KBSM44metaG_FD_184398 | JGI IMG/M metagenome (GOLD analysis project Ga0207655, IMG submission 184398) | Miscanthus rhizosphere microbial communities from Kellogg Biological Station, Michigan, USA - KBS M4-4 metaG (SPAdes) (version 2) | ecosystem: Host-associated > Plants > Roots > Rhizosphere >... | reverse complement strand
TGTTAGAAGATGTTCGAAAAAATCATCGCATTATGGTCCGAGAACTTTTTCATAAAATGACAAATATTTCGTTTGAAAAAATAAGAGAGATGGAAAAAGAAACAAAAGAACAAATGTTAGAAGCGCTTGTGGAACGATTAAACAATCTAGAGTTAACTGATGAGGAATTTTTGCAATACTTTGGACAAAATAGTTATCGAACGAGTCAACGTATTCGACTGCTTGTAAAAGGCGAGGATCTTAGCGAAAAAAGAGAGATAACGACAAAAGAAGAACAAAAACTTCTAGCCATTTATAAAAAAGTGGTCGAACTTTGTTTTCGAGAAGTTCTATTAGATGAGAAAGTAAGACTTGCTATCGTCAAAGAAATTACAGCTTTTTATGAGTTTCATAAACAGGAAGTAACAGCGTATGATAACTTTTTTAATGAATTTTTATTGCAAAAGTTTGCTTCATATGAAAAAAAAGAAGTCATAACTTATATAAAAAAGTGGTACAAAGAAACGAATCAACCTCTTGGAACAAAAGCATTAACGAATCCAAGAGTAACTTATTTTTATATTTGTAACTATGTGTATTTGTTTTCAAAAGAAGAAAAAAAGAAGTGGCAAGAAAAATTTCGTCTTCTTTTTCAAAAACAATTCCAACAATACATGAGTATGAAGAAAAAAGATCTTGAATCGTTGAAAAGTTTAAGAGATCGAGTAGAAAAAGTGGAAGGATGGGTTTAAAATGAATACACTTCAAATGATTAATACCTATATGGAGGACATAAAAGAAAAAGAAATGGAGAAATTTTTTATTTCGAAAGAACGTTTACAAAAAGATATTATGGAACATCACTATTTAGAAAACGTGATGTATAATCGTTTTTGTGATTGGTTGCATACACAAAAACTTGAAAGTATCGGATGGAATTGTAGTCATGCATTATTTGAATATAACCATAAAATGAATAATATACCTTTATCTATTAAACAAGAAATGATAAAAGTGGCTAAAACAACTCTTTTTTCAAAAAGAGTGAGTGATGCTTTTTTTCCTTCTTTTTTTCATAAAAAAAATGTGAGACGAAAAAGTGATAAAATCAAATCTGTGTTAAAAGGTGAACAGGTAAAACGATATATTTGGATTGAAAAAGAAGAAGAACAAAAAATTATGCAGTGTTATTATCAAATTATGATATCGGCAGTGGAAGAGTATTGGAATATACCAAATGAAAACCGATACAAAGAATTATACGGAGCTTATTTTACGCTTGCAGAAAGTCCTTATCTTTCGTTTAAACAAATGAAAAATGGACTAAGAAAAAGTAACTGGTCATCTATACAAAATAAGGAAAAACAAAACGAAATAAAAGAAATAATTTTCTCGTGGTATAAACAAAAAGGAAACAAACTATTCCCTGTATTAGTAAAAGAAAAAGATGACTTTAAAACAGCAAATGAATATGTCTATTTACTGGATGAAGAAAAGCGAAAAGAGCGAAAAGAAGTTTATCAAAAAAGATGGGAAGAAGCGTTTTTAAAACTAAAAAATTCTGCAAAGAAACATAAGCTAAAAGAACTTGAAGAATTGAAAAAAGAAGCGGAGGAACTAGATAAATGGTAATACAAAATGTTTGTGGACCTTTTACGTTTGCGGCTTCTTATTGGTGGGAATGGAGAGAGAAAATAACATCTCAACCACTAAAAAAATCTGATTTAGAAAAATGGGAAAAAGTTAGGTTTACACAACCTATTACGTACTCTTTTTCCATTGAAGGAAATAAACTGACAGAAAAATGTGTAAGTGGCAATTATTTAGATGAAAAAATCATTGTTTTTGAATCGATGTTTGAACAAGAAAAAGATATATCTTTATTTTTTGAACATATTCTTCCGCGCATGGGTTTTTTGCATTGGGATGTTCTTCATGGTAAAGAACGAACTTTTTTAGAAACACGGGGCGTTTTTCGAACGATAATGAATAAAGCAAATAAATATGAAATTGAAGTCGGAAGCCGATCAATCTATCGAAAAGAAGATGGTGAATATATTTGTGTATTTTATACATTTGATCACAATTTTTTAGCATTTTCTATTTATCGAGCTTGTATTAGTTCAGAACTTACATTAGATGTGCTGGTATCTAGTCGAAGAACAGAAGAAAAAGTAAAAGAAAATTTAAATCAATTTTTCTCGTTTTATAAACAATGCTTAGAAAAAGAACGAGTGAGACTGATTGTTAGTTGAGAAAAAAGACGCCTATGCGTCTTTTTTATTGTATAATAAAAGAAGAATTGAATGAAGAAAGGACGAGAGAAAGATGGAATTATTAGAAAAAGTAAATCAATATATTGAAAAGAAGGAGAAAGAAGAAAAACAAAAATATGCATTCAAACTTCAAGAACATACGCTTGATTGGATTAAAAAAAGACATGAAGAAATGGATATTATGAAAGAAGTGCAAAATATGATTCAACATTTTTTTGGACGAAAAGAATTAATAGATCAAAATAGATTCCGAAAAATTACAAGTATCCATCCTGTTAAAATTAACTATATGACAATGGAACAAAAACAACGAATTTACGAAGCAATAGAAGAAACCATTCAAAAGGCAAACGTGAAAAAAAGAGGAAATATGTTTACGTCTTCTGTTATTTTTCAAAAAGATCGACTACGAAAAATAACAGAGGGAATTGAAATTGATCCTACTCATGTAATGACGATAAAAGAAGAAAATAAAATATGGGATGCATGTAAAAAAATAGCTTGTTTAATGATGAAAGAAACATTAGGAATAGATCCTGCTTGTCATTTTAAAGAGATTATGCAATACTATTTATATTTAGTTGATTCTCCCCATATTATGTATAATCGGGTGAACCATTTGCTAAAAGAAGAAACGGTTACTTCTTTTACTACACCAGAAAATAGGTTAGAAACCTATGAATTTTTAAAAAAATGGTTTGATAACCATAGTCAATCGTTAGATTTCACAAAAATTGAAGATATTGTTTCGTTACTTAAAAATTATGGGTATTTATTAACGGATAAAGAAAAAAATGATAAAAAACAAGTTCGATTAAAAGAACTGGAAGAAGAATTTGAACAAGTAGAATCGTTGCAAGAAGCAAAAGAATTAAAAAATAAAGTTGAAGAAATACTATCAGTATAAAGGAGAGAATAAGGATGCATGAATTAATGAAAGAGTTATTTGAAGGATGGAAAAATGGAAAAGATCAAACAGAAACCAACATCATGAAGGAGAAAATTGAAGCGATTATCGCTTTTGATACCATCAAACGAAAGAAAAAAGCTTTAGCGCTTTATTTAAATGTACCAACAAACACGATTCGATTTGATGAAGATTACGATGTATTTATCGCAAATGAAAAAGAATACATGTTATTAACAGAAGAAGAACGTTTCCGTGATATCCGAGATGTCGTAGTAGCTGATTTAGGGACATTTACGTTTGACTATGAATGGCTAAGTCAAGAATTGGATGTGTCAGTGGAAACATTAAAAGAAAACGCAACAACGGATTTAGTAATGGGAGGAATTTTTTCTCGCGAGTATTTGTTTACAATCATTGAACAAAAACAGTCGATAGATTGGTTTGTTGATCGATTACAACAAAAACAATGGATTCCGAATTATGCATTTGATGAAAAAGAATTAAAACAAGGTGATATTTATATGTACGAAATGTAATCCATTTGGATTGCATTTTTTTTTGGAAAAAAACACTTGTAAAAAAAAGAGAAAACCGTATGATGAAATCATCAAAAAACGGAAGGATGGAAAAAATGGATAAACTAATTTATTTAGGTATGAAAAGTGTAGCGCAGCATAAAGGGATATTAGGGATGACGCTACTGTATATCGGAACAATAATGTTTATGTTAGTAACATTCATGTCAGAAAATATGTTCGGTTCGCAAACAGGAAGTTTTTATCATTTACTTTTGCTTATTTCAAGTGGATTATTAGGAGTAATTGTGTTAAGAGTTGGGTTCGTTTCTTTTTTAGAAAAAACAAAGAAGTATATCCCTTTTCTTCTTTTATTGCTTCCTTTGCATGGAATTCTACTTATGATTTATTTTTTGATTTTTTCAATTTTGTAAAAACAAAGCTAGTATATGAAACAAAAAAAACGAGCATTCGCTCGTTTTTTTATTGTTGGTCTTCGATATAAGCGATAACTTCGCCTACTGTTGTGATTTTTTCTGCATCTTCATCTGCAATTTCAACATCAAACTCATCTTCAAGTTCCATGATTAATTCTACTACATCTAGTGAATCCGCGCCTAAATCATCTTTTAAATTTGCTTCTAATGTAACGTCTTCTTCGTTTACGCCTAAACGATCTACTACAATTTTAGTTAAACGTTCTAATGTTGTTGCCATAATGAATTCCTCCTAATAATTAACGTGGCATCTTTACCACTTTTCATTTAAACATTTTATTGGAAAAAAAGCAATTCCCTTTTTTATTTTCGTTTAAATGTTTTGTTCCAAATGGATAATAAGGGTTTGTATTTTTTGTGATTCACAAGTCCAATCATTTCAGCAAACAATTCAATGGCTATTACAGCACCTAGAATAATTAAAAATGCAATCCAAAGTTTTGTTTGAACTAAAAAGATAGCAAGTAAGCCAAATACAGCACTAATAGCATAAATAGCTAACACTGTTTTTCGATGTGAAAGCCCCAGTTGCAATAAGCGATGGTGAAGATGATTTTTATCTGGAGCCGAAATAGGTTGTTTATTTAAAAATCGTCTTAACATCGCGTAAAATGTATCGCTAATAGGAACAACTAAAATTAAAATGGGAACAATAAACGAAATAAGTGCTATTTGTTTAAATTCCAGTAAAGAAAATGTTGCAAGTGAAAATCCTAAAAATAAAGATCCCGTATCTCCCATAAATAATTTAGCAGGATGGAAATTAAAATATAAAAATCCTAAAATCGCTCCGCATAACAGGATAGATAAAAGAGGGATTGTTGAATTGCCCATTAAAACAGAAACACCGAAAATAGACAAACAAGCAATGGCAGAAACACCTGATGCTAACCCGTCTAACCCGTCAATTAAATTAACGGCATTTGTGATACCGATGATCCAAATAAGCGCAATCGGAATTCCAATCCAACCAATATTAATCATTCCATCGCTAATAAATGGAACATTCAAAAATATCATTTTTCCTCCGTAAAATACAACCACGCACGCTGCCATTAATTGTCCAAATAATTTTTGTTTAGGTGAAATATTGAATTTATCATCTAATACACCCGTTACGACAATAATAAAAGCACCGATTAAATAAGAAATGGTGAATTTTGAAGGAGTGAAATCGGTAATTTTCCAAATGGTGATAAAACCGATCATAAATCCTAAATAAATTGCGACACCGCCCAAATAAGGCATTGCCTTTTTATGAACTTTTCGATAATCAGGTTTATCTACAATGTTTAAAGCAAATGCTGCTTTTCTTGCCAGAGGCGTTAAAATAAAACTTGCAACGCATGCAATAAAAGAAGCCAATAATAATGTTTCCATTTTATTTTTTTCCCACCTTTTTAAAGACCCTATAGCCTACATTTCCTTTTTTGAAAACTTTTCCTTTAATACCTCTAAAACAAATTGAGGTAGTAGTAATTGTCTTTTCCATCTAGAAGGTTGTGAAACTAAACGCCAAAACCATTCTAAATAAAGGCGTTGAAAGAAAAGAGGTGCTCGTTTGGTTTTTCCAGATAAAACATCAAAGCTTCCACCAACACCTATTGCCACTTTTGCTTGTAGCTCTTTTTTGTATGTATAAATAAACTCTTCTTGTCTTGGGGCGCCGAGTCCTACGAGAAGAAGATCGGGTTTTTGTTGGTTAATTTCTTTAACAATTTGTTGTTCTTTTTCACTTTCTGCTGAAAAATAACCGTTATGAAAACCTACTATTTCTACAAACGAATACATTTCTTTTAATTTTTCTACAGCTAGTTGAATAATTTCTTCTTTTGCTCCAACTGCAAAAATACGTGTTTTCACTTGTTGTGTTTCTCGATACGTTAAAAAACGATGCAACGTATCATACCCTGCTACCCGCTCTGGAATAGGCGTTCCTAGAATCTTAGAACCAATGACAATGCCAATTCCATCAGGTGTGATTAAACTTGCTTGCGATAAAATGTGTTTAAATTTTCTACTTTTTCTTGATAACATGGCAATTTCAGGGTTGGCTGTTACCACGTGAAAAAGATTTTGTTCTCCTTTTTTTTCTACTTGTTCATGCAAACACAAAACCGTTTCATCTGTGGTTTTAGCAGAAAAAGGAAGATTTAAAATTGATACATTATTCACTTTTTTTCACCTCAAATACATCTGTAATCATAGAAATGAGAGAATAGTCACGTTCCGCCTCTGGTAATGAAAGAAAAGAGGTCACGTGTCCTAATTCTTCTAAGGTTAAGGATTCTTTTTGAACATGAACGAGCGTATGTTCATTCCATTTTAAAGCAATTTCTTCGAAATAGGAAGAAGAATATGAAAAAGAAGAAGGTAAAATTAAAACAGGTACATGTTGTTCTGTAAATACTTGAATACGTGTATGTATATCTTCTTTTTCTCTTTCATCTGCAAAAAGAAGAACAGGTTTTTTTTGTAGAAACTGTTCTAATTCAAAAGATAAAACAAAATTCCCAAGTGGAACAAACTGGAACATAAGATTTCCTTCTTTTTCAAAAGGTAAAAGAAAAGAAGGGTATTCATGTTGATAAGCAAACCGTCCCGTACATTTTTTCATAACATGCTTAAAAAAAGGAAGTGTAAGTGTATGTTTTGGTTTTTTTAAAGTGTGTGAATAAAAAAACGTTGCTTTATGAAAAGATTGAGCTAATTTTAAAATGGATAAAAAATAAAGATACGTTTTATAGGACGCGTGCTGGGTGAAAGACGTTCCTTCTAAAAGCAGCAATCCATCTGTTTGCTTAATTACTTCAAAAAGAGAAGAAAAATCAAGTCGGTTCAGGCTTTTAACATGAAACTGTTTGCTAGTTGCGTCAGGATTTCCTGATAAAATAATGGGCTCGATACCTTCTTTTTTTAATTGTTCAACCGTCGAATAAAGAAGAAGATCATCTTGAATGGAATGATATCCAAATCTTCCTGCTACAACAAGTTGTTTTTTCTCCACATAGGTTCCCCCTTCGGTCTTCTCGTACACTTTTTTTACGAAAAGATAAAAATCCTAAAAAAACAACAAAGAAATTTATAAATTTCTTTGTTGTTGCGAAAGAAGAGTTTGGACTTTTTCTCCTAAATCGCTTAATTTCACATGAAATGTTTGATTTTTCACATAAACAACGGCTTCATCACTACCTTTTTTTCCTGTAATGCGAAGGTTTTTTGTTTTCATTTCATATGTTCCATCGGGATGAAAAGTTGTTTTTGCTTGCGATAACTCTTCTTCAAGAATAGGTTCAAGTGTGGCGTGAAATTGTTGTAGTGCAGCAGAAGTTGCATGTTTCCCTAAATTAATGACTTCATCAGGTTGATAATGAAAACCTACTACTAAAATAACGCCCACAAAAAGAGCAAATAGCACTAATTTAATTAACGTATTAACTAAGAAATTTAAGATGAAAATGACCACTAAAACAATGGCGATAATCACCCAATAATCTTTGATAAAGGAAATGATCGAATCCACTTTTTTCACTCCTTTCTTTATGATAGTGAATGTGTTACGTTTTTTCAATACGTTTTCACTTATTTTATTCGACTTTTTTAAAAGTGCCCATTTTTTCTTTTTAGAGAAAAGAAAAAAACCGCTTAAACGCGATTTTTAAAATAAAATGAAAAATAACACAACAGCTAAAAGGATACGATAATAAGCAAAATAACTAAATGGAATTTTCTTTAATACTTTTAAGAACGTAATAACAGAAATCATCGCTACGATAAATGCTGTTAAAAAACCAATAACGAAAATACCCATATCATCCATAGATAAATATTTATAACTTTTTAATAAATCTAATCCTGTTGCTGCAACCATCATCGGTGCTCCAATAAAAAAAGAGAAATCTGCTGCTGTTTTTTTATCTACGTTGCTTAACATTCCGCCAGACATCGTTGAACCGCTTCGAGAAAACCCTGGATACAATGCAAGACATTGGAAAATACCAATAGTAAGCGCTTGTTTGTAGGTTAATTTGTCTAAATCATCTGTTTGAGGAATCGTTGTTTTCTTTTGTCTAAAATCGGCAAAAATCATTAAAATTGCCCCGAAAAATAATCCCCAAATGACCGTTTTTTCTGAAAAAAGATGTTCTTTAATAAAATCATGGAAAATAAGTCCAACAATTGATGCTGGAAGCATACCTAATACAACATGAAGTAAATTCAATTGTGTTTTAGCATGTTTAAAATCAAGTAAACTTAGATAACGCTTAAAATAAAGGACGGTGATGGCTAAAATTGCACCGAGTTGAATAACAACTTCAAATACTTTTGCTTTTTCGCCTGTAAAAGATAAAAAATGACCCAATAAAATTAAATGTCCTGTTGAAGAAACAGGTAAAAACTCTGTTAACCCTTCTAAACATCCCATTAGAAAAGCGATAATATGTTCGCTCATGAAAAACGCTCCTTTTAACAAATTCATTATGTATGTTAGAAAAGAAAAAATGAAAAACCTTTCTCATACTTTGAATATTTTACAGTATAATAAGAAAAAAGAACAGAAGGAGAGAAAAATGAAAAAAATAAAAGAAAGCATGGAAGATATCAAAAAACATCTTGAAAAATATTGCACAGGAGATGAAGATCCTATTGAAGCAGAACTTGTTGATTTACTTGGAAATGATTATGAAGAAATTTCAGAAGCATTAGAATCTGATAGCGAAGGATTTTTTTAGTTCATACGAGTGAGGGGTATATCGCGCTTCCTTATTATTGGAGTAGTCAGGGATATTGAGAAAATATGCGGTATATTCAAATGGAAAAAATTCATAAAATAAAAGTAGAAGATGCTGCGCGCATGGAAGGAATTGTTCGAAGTATCAAGCAAAAAGAACAAGCTTTGCTTGAAGCGATTAAAACGCAGCGCATACGTAAAATGGTGGGAGGGAAAAAAGGATGAAATCAACGAAAACGTTTCAAGAAGTTCAAGACTATTTTGAAGAAAGAAAAGATACAAAATATCGCGGACGATTTTATGAGAGTGATTTAAAAGAATGTTTAGGTGTTGACATTATTGATGTTCCTTATACGTTAGAACGTCATCATCACGGTTTTTTTCTAGCGGAAATTAAACATGGATTTATCGTAGTTCCTTATTATATAGATGAAGAAGACTATACAATGGCTGGGGATTTTCATTACTCTCGTATCCGAAAAATGACGGCAGAAGATGCAGAAATGATGAAATGGATGGAAGAAGAAATGGAAAAAACACAGAAAGTATTGCATGCTGCGATTAAAACACAGCGATTACGGAAAGTAACAAGTTAATAAAAAAAACAGGTTGAAATTCAACCTGTTTTTTTAAAAGGTTCCATTGTATGTAGAAGGAAGAGACCAATCAAATTTCCAGTAGTGGAACTTTTCTCCGTGATGGTGGAAACATTGATTTCCATCAAATGCGACGTTATTGTATGCATCTTCTTCTGTGTAACAATAGTTTTTGAAATCGTCTCGAATGGTATAAGTGTCTCCAATTGCCCATTCAGAACGTGCCATTTCATACGGAGCATATCCTTTTTCCGTTGGAACGGTTCCTGTTGCATCTCCTTGTACTTCAGTTCCGTTATCTTTTTGATAGCGATAGAATTGATTTTCATTGGCTTCAAATGCAAACGCATAGATGCCTGTATTTTTGAAATAAATTCGTTTTTGCTCACTTGGAAGTTGATACATATTACTTAAATCTGTTTGTCCATTTGGCAAGAAGAACGAAACATTTCGACAGTATTCATATGCGTCACCACTTCTATAATCAAGTACGTTTGGATCATAACATTCGCTTGGAACGGTGTAATGAATTTCACCAATAGCAGCGGTTCCATCTTTTGTTCGTGAAACGGCTTTATATGTTCCTTCTGATGTTTTAGGACCTTGTACAGAGAATTTGAATGTTACATCTTTAGCAAACATGCGTCCACGATACAAATAATGATAAAAATCATGCGGACCTGCTGCATAAGGACCTGTCAATTTTGCGCTATTGGTTGAACTTGTTGGATAATACAAAAATGTATTGGTATTTCCTAGTTCGTTGCTTTTTTCATTTAATACGTATTTTTGTGTTAAACCTACATCATCAGAATTATAGACATCATATGCAGGAAGGGGCATTGGTAGGAATGAATATTTGACATAATAATACGTTCCTTGTCCTCCTTCAGCTGTTGTTGACGGGAAGTTTGGCACAGCGCCGATACACATTTTAGAAATACCTTTAACACTGCCTGATTTCACTTTCAAGCCAGGTGATGTAATTAACTTACACGATGTGTTATCAGGCGGAACAATTTTTACATCAAAGTCAAAGGAATCTTGGTTATCTGTCCATTTTTTTGGATTTGTTTCTGCATTATAATATGGAATAGAAACGGTTAAGCGATAATGACCTGATGGAATTTTATCAGTGATCGAAAGTGTTTTTGAACCATCTGCTCCAATTGAATACGTTGCATTTTTATTTTGTATCACGTATTTGCCTGTATTTAAATCATAAATACTATAGGAATGAATGGTCTTTCCGCTTTGACAAACAGTTGTCGTACAAGGTGCAACAATAGTACTTTTCATATCATTGGTTACAGTATATTTTATATTAAGAGATTCATTTGCATCAAAGCTTTTTTTCACCGTACTAATAGAGACTGATGCATTTTGGATACCATTGACAGTAACCGTAGTTTTTTCAACGTTATTATCCCAAGAAGGAGTTGTTCCATCTTCTTTTGTTTCATTTTCAGGGTTACTTCTATCATAGTTGATATTTGTGACAAAAACAAAATTTTCAGAAGCGGCTGTTGTAACAGGGTAGGTTAAATTCGCGCCATTTGTTTTACAATTTGCTTTTGATTTGGTTGGATCGACTGTAACTGTTAACGTACCGCCTGCTTTAATGGTTTGACCTGAACCAACAGTTGTACAAGCAGTTTGGGTATCGCTAGATAAATCCCATTTGTATGATAAAGTAAATGGACCAGTTACATCTTCATTTCCATTATTTTTAATGGTTAACTTAAAGCTTGAGATCGTGGTTTCACTTAATTGCACGGGTGCAGGTGTAAAGCTGACTGAACCATTAACAATTTCTAAATCATTAAACGTATCATCTTCTAAAATATTTTTTTCTGGCGGCATAAAATAAGTCGAATACCAATATTGACATCCGTCACAATTTTGATGATACAACACAAACGTTCCTGCATTCCATTTTCCAGGTGTAGCTGAAAAATTTGCGTAATAAGTTAAATCTGTTTGAGAAGCAGTTGGCTTCATTGTCGAAGCGTTATCTGGATTAGGCAACGCACCTTTGACAAATATTTTATCAATTAATGTGTTTTTATTAATAAAATTTCCGATAGTCGGAGCGCTTGGATTAGCTAATAAATACCAACGGTCAATCGCTGTTCGAAGTCCGATTAAACGATTCACATCATTTACATCTCCTTGGTAAGAAGGAGGAAATAAATCGTATAATTGCGAGAAAGCTTGTCGATTTAATTCTTTATCTTCCCAAGGATAACTAACGAAATTACGTTCAAGTAAAAAGTTTTCTTTTTCTGAACCACCTGTATCAGGGAAATAAGGATTAGAATAAGGACGAACGGTTACACCATCAATCTCTAAATAAAATCCATAGAAACGAGGTTGAAGTTCAAATGGATTTTTTTTGTAAGATGGATTTTTTACATATGTTTGTTTGTTTCCAAAATATGTTTCTTCTACATCTTCAGGTGTTCCATAGACAGCAACGCAATCACGAATTGCATATTTTCGTTCTAATGTATAAGTTTTTTTCACATACCCGCCTCCAGGCATTTTAACGTTGACAGTTTTTTGATAGGCTAGCCCTTTTTTGGCTACATATTCTTTCCAATATGTCAGACTAGAAGCAATTTTATCTTTTTCTTCTTTAAACGTATCATCGCAAAGCTGCCATTCTTTTATTTCGTTAGGCGTCATTGGTTGATCAAGTGTGCTATAAACAATATCGTCTGCGTGTACTTTTGTTGTAATGAGCAATGAAGCAAGTAAACTAATAAAGATGATTTTCTTTTTCATTGGCTTACCACCCCCTTTTTCGAAAAACCAAAATAACAATTCCAATTATCACAATAGCACCGATAATGATGGAAAAGTACGGAATAGAATAATCACGGTTATTTGTTGTTTTTTTGACTTCTTTTTTTGCTTCTTCTTTTTTGTATTCTTTTTGTTCTTTATCATCTTGAGATGACGTATTTTCAACTTTGGTTGAAGAATGTTGGTTGTAATCTTGAAATTCAAAAAGTGACGTATTGTACATTTTTGCTTGTTCTTCAGGTGTTAAAGAATCATAATATTTTTTTTGAATCGCTGCATAGGCTGTCGCTTCTTTTTTTTGAGAAACAAATGTTTTTTTCAAAGAAGGAGAAACAGTTGCATCAATAGGACCTACAGTGGAAATACGTTTTCCATTTACTTCTTCTAAACGCTGTGTTAAATGAAGAGAAGTATAAATACTTGTTAATGTTTTTTTCGCTTCTAAAAGCGGATTTTTGGCTTCTTGTACCTGTTCCAAGTAAGGTTGTGGAACTTCAATAAAAAAGTATAGGGTTTCTCCTGTATCCCCTACATACGTACGGGAAATCGTTTCTCCGTCAAACGTCTCACCAGTTAGAGTATAAGAAGGGTTATCTGCTGCATATGAAATAGTGGGTAAAGACCATAAACATACACAAAAAAATAAAATCAGTTTTTTCATATCTAACACCTCCGATTTGTTTTATACTAACGAAAAATAAAGGAAAAGCAACATCTTTATACAGATTTTTCCTAAAATAAAAACCTATCAAAAAATGATAGGTTTTTATGCTTGTAAATGTAATAGAAAAGAAATTTCTTCATGTGATAAATCTAGAACAGAAGAAAGAACTCCTTCTCCAGTAGCAGAAGAACAAATAAATGTATTGTTCATACATTGACGAAAACGTGTTTCGTTTGTTTGATGAAGTAAAACAAAAATATTCCCAGGGTTGATTTGGTAAGCTGCATCTGATGGTTGGAGATGAGAAAGAATCATCGAAGACCATTTGGATAAAAGTACCGTCAACTCTTTGGTCGTCAAATCGTCGCTGCTTATTTCACTTGTTATTAAGAGGTATTTCCATTGTTTTTTCTTTACGCTAGTTATATACATTTCAATCATTTCTTCTCTTGTGTCAAACATACTTATTCCTCCTACATGATCGTGTATTAACTTAATACGTTTGTTTTTTTAAAACTCATTCTTTTTATGTGATATTTCGTTTAACTGCATGAAGAAAAATTTCTTCTTCCCATTTTGTAATGACTTCTCGAACCCCATACTCCGCTAATTTAAACATGGTCTCTTTGGATTTGTGTTCAACAGGAATAAAAGCGACAATATGTAAGGGGAAAGTTTGATGTAAATACTGTAGAAGAGTCCATTCGTTTTCATCAAATGTTTTCATTTCGTACAAAATAACATCTGGCTGTATTTGGCTCATCGCATAGGAAATTCGGTGCGAAAGATGAGAAGTAAAAGAAAACAAATGAGTAGAACGAACAAGTCCTCTTTTATAGTGAATATGATGGTAAATTTCACTTAATTGATGAACAAAATGTTCATCTTTATTCATTTTTTCGTTAGGAAAACGAACGTTTAATAAATGACATTGATAGGTTTTTGTTAAAAAAAGTTGACTAAGAGCGCTAAATAAATGGGAATTAGCTAATAATAAAACATTTTTTTTCATTTTTATCTCCTTTCTTTTTAAAAATAGGAAACGTCTAGCTATCGAAGAAGTGTTAGAGAGAAGGAGGTAAAAAGCCTATGACATTTTTACATCATTTATTTGAAACACTTGCTTCTAAGTTAGAACTCTATGTAAATGGATACGCAGTTGTGTTTATTTTTGCATTGTTTCTTCAACTTCTTTTTTATCTAACGGATCGTATTCAAAAACCTCAACTTGAAAAAAGAAAACTTATTTTAGAAGAAATTGATGAAATGAAAGATTCGTATCGCAATCCCGATTTCAAGGCAAAAGAAAAAACGTTTTTAACGGATATTCTTGAAATTATGCGATTTCAAACGTTATTTGATGATGAACAAAAAAAGACAATTAAAATAAAAAGCAATGAAATTGTACAAAAACACAAAGGAAATCCTTGGTTGATTGCGCTTCCTTTTATCGTCCAAATTCTCTTTTTTGTAACGATTATTTCGTGTGTTAGAGAGATGCAATCGATTGATCATCCTAATTTTTTACCAATTGTTGCAACCATTTTAACATTTTTTTCAGTGGTGACAAGAAAATGGATACTCTTTTATGTGATTAGTGCGGGGTTAAGTTTTTGGATTTATACACACTTAAACGGGGCGTTGCTTATTTTGTTTATGTTTTTAGCTTGCTTTAAACTAATCAAACGAATGATCAAAACGATCAAAGAAAAAAAGAAAGAAAAAGGAACATGAGATTTTTGTCGAAATAAGTAGAAAATTACTCATTACCAACGTCTTTATGCGTCATAGAAGGACGCATAAAGACGTTTAAAAAAAGAAACCAGCTGGTTTCTTTTTATGTTTTTATGAGATAAATTCGAAAATATTCCTCTTTCTTATCTGTGTTAAATTGATATTTTTCTTTTTGTAATGCTTTTTTTAAATTTTCGTAGATCTGCTCATCTTTTGTGGCAATCGTTCCGAAACTTTCAAAAATAAACCATGTATCTTTTGCAAATGATGATGGTTCTACTAATAGTGCTTCTTTTAAGATAGTTGAAACATGTTTTTGTTGATAAAAAGCGTGTCGTAATTTATTGGTTTCCATATAAACTTGACGCGTTTGTTCAAGGAGAAAAGAAAACCAAGGAGGCGCTTGTAATTGATACGAGTAATCTACGCCATATACTTCAAAGGTTATCCACAAAGTTGGATGATATACTTTTGGAATCGTAAGCCAACAACAAAGAGAATGCGAAGAATCTTTCTCAATAAACGTATAAGAAATGTTATCTCCGTAATCTTTCTTATCGCTGAAATGAATGCTTTTTTCTAAAAAATCATAGTTTTTCATATTATCGCCCTTTCGTCAAAGAAATTTTTTAGGATTATAACAAAAAAAAGAAAAAAAGGTAAAAAAACAAAAAAAAGAAACCAATTGGTTTCTTTTTTTTGTTTTTATAAAAGATTGATATTGTAGTAACCAAGTTGAAAACTCGTGTCAAATTCATATCCTTCACAAAATAATGCTTCTTTTATATCTTCATAAACACCTTCATTCATCGTAACAATTTTTCCGTTTTGTTGAAAATATTCTAATACTTTTTTTCCTTCGCCAAAAAGAAGCGTTTCGCTTAAAATGGCTTCAACAGATTTTTTAGTTTGAAATAAAGCACGTATTTTGTTTTTTTCTTTGTACACCTCTCGCGCTTGATTTAATAAAGAAGAAAACCAAGCAGGAGCTTCCATCGGAAAAGGCAAAATTCCTTGTCGAACATCACCACTAATCATGGTAGTACCATTGTATTTTTTGGGAATAAACAACTTACAAAAAAGATAGTCTTGATGATTTTGTTCAACAAAATGAAATTCAATGGTTGTAGAAGTTTCTTTTTTTTCGTGAAAATAACGATGCTGCTCTAAAAATTCAAAGCCTTTCATATGGTTCATCCTTTCAGTTAGTAAAATATTTTCTTTAGTATAACAAAAAAAACAATGTCTATTTTTTATTTTTAAAAAAAATAAAATTATTATATAACAATGTTGAAGGATTATTATCTGTTATAGTACAATATAAATACAAAGAAGAAAAAGGGAGGTAAACGTTGATGAATAGGGAAGATGTGAAGTTATGTATCAAATGTGGGGAAGAATTTAATGAAACATATGATTCTTATGCTTTAGATTGCCAACGTTGTATGAATAAAGATGAAAACGAATAAAAATTAGGAGATGATAAACATGACAATTGAAAAACAAATAAATCAATTAAAACATGATTGGGAAGTAAATCTAAGATGGAAAGGGATTACACGCCCTTATACAGCGGAAGAAGTGGTAAAACTTAGAGGTTCGATCCAAATTCAACATACATTAGCGACTATAGGTGCGAATCGATTATGGGAACTGTTACATACAGAAGATTACATTCATGCACTTGGAGCTTTAACAGGAAATCAAGCGGTTCAACAAGTGAAAGCGGGATTAAAAGCTATTTATTTAAGTGGATGGCAAGTAGCTGCGGATGCCAATCTTTCAGGGCATATGTACCCAGATCAAAGTTTATATCCTGTTAATAGTGTCCCAAATGTCGTAAAAAAAATTAATCAAGCGCTTCAACGTGCAGATCAAATTCAACATATGGAAGGAAAAAACGATATTCAGTGGTTTGCACCAATTGTAGCCGATGCTGAAGCTGGTTTTGGAGGAACATTAAATGTATTTGAATTAATGAAAGCCATGATTGAAGCGGGTGCATCAGGTGTTCATTTTGAAGATCAATTAGCGTCTGAAAAAAAATGCGGACATTTAGGTGGAAAAGTATTATTACCTACCCAAAATGCTGTTAAAAATTTAATTTCAGCTCGATTAGCTGCAGATGTTCTAGGTGTTCCGACTGTGTTAATTGCAAGAACAGATGCAAATGCTGCCAATTTAATTACAAGTGACATTGATTCTTATGATCAACCATTTATTACAGGAGAACGAACGTCTGAAGGATTTTACCGAACAAAAGAAGGGATTGATCAAGCTATTGCTAGAGGACTTGCGTATGCTCCTTATGCTGATTTAATTTGGTGTGAAACGTCTGAACCTAATTTAGAAGAAGCTAAACAGTTTGCAAATGCAATTCATAAACAATATCCTCATAAACTATTAGCATATAACTGTTCGCCTTCTTTTAACTGGAAAAAGAAATTAAGCGATAAAGAAATTGAAAATTTTCAACGCGAATTAGGAAAATTAGGATATAAATTTCAGTTTGTGACACTTGCTGGTTTTCATTCGTTAAATCATAGTATGTTTGAATTAGCAAGAAGCTATAAAGAGCGCGGAATGGGTGCTTATTCTGAACTGCAACAAGCGGAATTCCAAAGTGAAAAAAATGGATACACAGCAACCAGACATCAACGAGAAGTAGGAACGGGTTATTTTGATGAAGTTGCAAATGTTATATCGGGTGGAACTTCATCAACTACCGCTTTACATGGTTCAACAGAAGAAGAACAATTTCACTAAAAAAGCAGGCATTGCCTGCTTTTTTTAGTGTATAATAAGAGAGAGTAGATAATATAATGTAAATAAAAAAACAAAAAGGAGCTGAGAGCATGAATATTGGAAGAGTTGTCTCATTTACAGGACATCGACCAAATGAATTGTTTGGCACATATGATTTAAATAATCCAAAAGCGAAAATGTTAGCGACAAAAATGCTACAGGTAATTGAAGAATTAATTGAAACAGAAGGAGCTTCCCATTTTATCAGTGGAGGGGCGCTTGGTACTGATCAAATTGCATTTATTTGCGTGAATAAATTAAAACAAAAATATCCTCATATTAAAAATATTTTAGCCATTCCGTTTCGAAATCAAGATAGCAACTGGAAAGGAGAACAAGATAAAAAACGTTACGAAAAAATAAAAAGTTTAGCAGATGATGTGGTTTTTGTGGACGAAATAGACTACTACAACAAAGATAAAAGTGTAGAAGTGGGTGCTTTTAGTAACAAAAAAATGCAACTTCGTAATATGTATATGGTCGATCAAAGTCAAATTGTTGTCGCTGTGTACAATGGGCAAAAAAGCGGAACTCAAAATTGCGTTAATTATGCGGAACGTAAAAAGAAAAAAATAATTGTAATGGATCCCAATCAGAATTTTGAACGTGTAAAAGAAGGTGCATAAAAGCACCTTCTTTTTTTTTATAGGAGAAAAGATGAAAAGTGTAAATGTATAAAAAACAATAAAAAGGAAGTGAAACGATGAAAGAACGAATTATAACAGGTGTGATTGCAGGTATTCTTTTTTTAGGCGCGCTCATTTGGGGCGGAACGATTTTTATGCTTTTGATGGGATTTATTTGTGGAATTGGTGTCAAAGAATTATACAGTATGACTCTTTCCAAGAAGAAAAAGAACATCATCCTCTTTATTCTTGGAACCCTTTATGTTGTGATGGGTTTTTATTTGTTTCTTCAAGCAAGAAATGAACAAGGATTAGCATTTGTGTTATTGGTTTTATTTAGCATTTGGGCAACGGATTCAGGTGCATATTTTGTAGGACGAAAATGGGGGAAGCATAAATTAGCTCCTTCAATTAGTCCAAATAAAACGATTGAAGGGTCTATTGGAGGAATTGTGGTCGCGTGGATAGTGGCGATTATTTTCCAATTCATTAATCCTGTTGAACCAAACATCGTATCGTTGTTTATCTTAGTTACAGTCATTAGTGCAGCTGGACAAGTTGGAGATTTAATTGAATCGGCAGTAAAACGACATGTGGACGTAAAAGATTCAGGAAATATTCTTCCAGGACACGGAGGAATATTAGATCGTTTTGATAGCTTATTGTTTGTTTTCCTTGTTTTAATTTGTACACCATTTTTATAAAAAGCTGCAATGCAGCTTTTTTTGTTTATTTTCCCAAATATGACATTTACATAGTACAATGAAAAGGAAGTCATAACGAAATGGAGAGATAAAAATGGAAAACTTTGAACAACAAATGGAATTTGCAAAAATGATGATGAAACAACATGCTGAGCAATTAAAACAACAATTCGGGTTAGGAGCGGGATTTGATACGAGTTCTCTTGTGCAAGTATCTACGATGCCTGAAGTGATGCTTAATATTTATCTTCCTGTGGCTATTTTTACAAATCAAGAACAAACGAACTATTATGTAGTGGATGATCAACAACGTCTTGTTTATCTTGGAAATGTTGATAAAGAAGGATTACAAGGAACCATTGAAAAAGATGTTCTTTATACACCTGATTTTATTAATTTTTATATTGCGTTAGTCGTTGATGATGAAGAAAAATTAATGGAATATTTTAACGATCAAGAAAAAGCAATTGCTTTCCTTCAACAGTTAATGATGGGAGTCGAACAAGCAAAAGATAATGGACATTTATAAAAACGTTGATTTTTTCAACGTTTTTTTCTTTTTTATAGTAAAATGAAAAAAAACAGAATGGAGCGATGGATTGTGATTACAGGTGTTCAACTAGATTATATGTTAGTGGAAATGAAAAAGGAAATTCAAGAAAAAACAGGGTTTCCTGTCGTAAAAGATGTATGTTGGGACATTGAAAGTTTATTCGATGATCAACAAAGAACAGTTGAACTTTTTTATGATTTTAATGATTTTACATTTCTTGTTTCATTTAGAAGTGAATTTTGGGAAGAAGAAAATGAAGAAAAAGAACGTTTAGCAGAAACAATTGTGACAACCGTTATGACCTATTTAAAAGAAAACAATCATTCTTGTTTCTTTAAAAGTGATAGTCCTTATGATTTTCAAGAACATCACTTAGCAGACGATGTAGAAAGAGGATTTTATGATTTTCCTTTTGTAGCTATTGGCGATCAAGCCAAAACATTGTTACATTTATTAGAAGAAATGGAAACCCATATCAAAACAGGAATGTACGAATCCAATATTTATTTAAAGGAAACGTATTTTAAAGGAATAGAAATTGAACTTGTGCCAAATTTCAAGGGAGTGCCTTCATGGATTGCAGTGAAACGAGAAAAAAGAGGTTTTCGTCATAATGAAGCAGATCGAAAACATGAAGAAATCGAAAATACATTAGCTGTTTTTGAATCTTATAATGATTTTCAAATCTTTCATCAACGTTTTCAAGAAAAAAAAGAAGAACAAAACAAGTTAGCTGAAAGAATGAAGGAATACGTAGAAGAAAAAGGCGCAACGTTTAAAATCGACTATGGATATCGCGTGAATTTTAAAGATTCTAGGCAATATGTAATGAATATTGAATTAAAACCAACAGGACATTTTGACTTTGAATCGATGAAAAATCACCGTTTGTTCGGTTCTATCGATGATATTTTTGATTATTTTGTTCAAGAAATGGATATCATCACAAGTTTTGAACATGAAATTCATACTTTTATGAATAACATAAAAACATCATGTCCAATGGCATTTATTCTTCCTTCTGTTAATGATGTGCCTGTTGTAAATCGATTCCGTGTTTATACAGGGGAAGAAATCGAAGATATGTCATTTAAGATGAAAATGATGCACGATCAATTTGAAACGATTACAGGAGTTGGGTATGTGTGGAACTATGGAGAAGAACAAATGTTTTTTGAACATCATGAAGACATGTTCTCACACGCGTTTTCTGTTCTAAAAAAAGAAGAACGGACAGCGAAAATTAAAGCACTCTATAATCCAAATATCATAGAATATCTCCCGCGATTTTTAGCGGATGTAGAAGGGCAAAAATTTCACTACGATGAAGAACATGTAACAAAAGAAGAAATTAAATATGAACTGAAAAAGTTTTATGAAAATGAACATCCAGAAATTACAAAAGAAATGAATGTAATCCTAATGGGTCATTTAAGAGCCGTTAGAATTATGGCAAATAGAGGCGAATTTATTTTTGAAAAAGCAGTGTAATACTGCTTTTTTTTCTTGAATTTTCCACGGTGTATCGTGTATAATAAAAGCTACAGAGAGAAAGGATGAGTAAAATGTTAAAAGAAACATTAACTAACGACATGAAAGACGCCATGCGTCAAAAAGACAAAGAAAAATTAGCAACCATTCGCATGATTTTATCTGCGATTAAAAATGCTGAAATTCAACAAAAAAAAGAATTTGAAAAAGATGAAGAGATTCATCCATTAATTCAAAAAGAAATTAAGCAAACAAAAGATTCACAAGATGCGTACAAGAGCCAACCTGGTTATGATGATAAAGTAGCAGAGCTTCAACGTCGAATGGATACGTTAATGGGCTATCTTCCAGAACAATTAACGGAAGATCAATTAAAAGAAATCATTGCAACATTAGTAGGAGAATTAAATATTCAAGGTAAACAAGATAAAGGTAAATTAATGGGCGCGCTTATGCCGAAAGTAAAAGGAAAAGCAGAAGGTGCGCTTGTTAATAAATTAGTAACCGAAGCATTAAACTAAAAAACACGTCATCAGACGTGTTTTTTTTATGGTATAATAAAGGTAGAAAAAGGAAGGAGAATAGGTATGACAAAGATGACGATTTCAAAATTAAAAACAAATTTTCGAAAAAAAATGAAAGAGGAGCACGGATTAAAAGTAAGTATTACACGAGAAACCGATGTCATTACGATGGAATATGAAAACAAATATAAATCCCCTTATTCAAAATATGTGACAATTGCGACGTATCATAATGGTAGTATGATTGTAAACGAATCTCAAAGCACTTCTTATAATCAAACGTTTACAGGAGAGATGTTTGATTTTTGGCAGAAAGTCGCTGAATTAAAAGAACTAGATGCCCTTATTTTTCCTGGTACTCGTTCTGTTTTCGTCCGCAAAATAGAACAAGAAGGTTTTCAAAAAGGAAAAGAGTTAGTAGATGAAGAAAAATGGAAAAAATATATTGGTACGCTTCCAAGAGGGTATTATATCAAAGAATTAAAAGCAGGAAGTATAGAAAAAATTTTGGGATTTAACAAAATGATTTATGATGTGTTACATGTGTTAAAAAATGAAGATATAACTATGAAATACGAAAAACGAAATGTCGAAGAATATACGGTGTACAGCTATTATTATCAAGGGATTAACGATGTATTTTCCACTAAAATAACAAGTGGAGGTGTCACGTTTCATTTTGGAGAAGAAGAAATCACCATTTTTGATGAAAAAGAGATAAAAGAAACATTAAAACATTATTTTGCTAAAGTGTATAACAAACGAAAAGTCAAAAATATATTCAATTATCCACGTAAATATTTTGATGAATATGTAAGTACTAAACTGTCATTAAATGCACGCAAAGATGAAATTTATGAGTATTTAAAAAGTGTCTATATGCCAAAAGAAATTGAAGAGTATTTTGCTAAAAATCAGCACCAAGAACCTAATAAAACAAGTTATAGAATTTCTTGGAGCAATGAAGCTGCACTGTTTATATTGATGGATTGTGTATTTGTACTTGAACAACAACCGCATGGACTACACATGTTTAAAATAGAAGAATTAGACAAAGCGCAAGCGTATCTTAAAAACGCTATTGTGACACGCATTGAAAAAAAATTAGATTTAGAAATTCAACAAATGGAAAAAAATTATCAAAAAACGCTCACATGAGCGTTTTTTTGTGCAAAAGAATAAAAGGAAGAAAAAGGAAAAGAAGAAGTCAATAAAAGAAAGGGGGAATGTATTTGGAAACGATTTATATCATTTGTTTTGCAATAGGTTTTTTATTTGCCATAGGAACAGCTATTTTTGGAGATGTATTTGATATGGATGTTGCTCATGATCTTCCGTTTTTATCTCCCACCATTATCGCTTCATTTTTAACGATATTTGGAGGAATAGGTTTGTTTTTAGGAGCATTAACAGATTTTTCAACGCTTCTGATTGCTATTTTATCGATTATTAGTGCATTAATTGGATCATCTGTTATGTTTTTCTTTGTCATGCTTCCGTTAAAAAAAGCGGAAAAATCCAGCGCTAAATCCAGCACAGAGATGATTGGACAAACGGCGGAAGTTATTACAACTATTGGAGCTAAAACAAAAGGAGAAATTATGTATCAACAAGGTGGATCTCGGTTAAGTTCTCCTGCATCATCTCAACATCAAGAAGAAATCCAAGCGGGAAGTCGCGTGGAAATTGTAGATGTAATAGGGGGTACGTTTATTGTTCAAAAACAAAAGGGGGAATAAATAAATGTTTGGAATTGATATGGTTTACTTAGTGCCAATAGGCATTGTCATCGTTTTATTTTTATTAGGGGTTGTATTTGCAAGTCGTTATCGTACAGTTGGAGCAGATGAAGCGATGATTGTAACAGGTGCAACAAGTTCAAAAGATGGAATTAAAATTGTAAAAGCGGGAGGGAAATTTGTTTTTCCTGTTATTCAACAAGCGCAGTTTTTATCGCTTCGCGTTCGCACATTAGATGTAAAAACACCTGAAGTGTACACAGAACAAGGTGTTCCTGTTATGGTAGATGCAGTATCTCAAGTAAAAGTAAAAGGAGATATTGAAGCAATTGCTACAGCAGCAGAACAATTTCTTGGAAAAACAGAAGAAGAATTAAAAATGATTGCAACTGAAACCTTAGAAGGTCATTTACGCGCCATTTTAGGAACAATGACTGTCGAAGAAATTTACAAAGATCGAAGCCGTTTTGCACAAGAGGTACAAGAAGTAGCTGCAACAGATTTTGCTAAAATGGGACTTCAGATTGTCTCGTTTACCATCAAAGATGTTCGTGATAAAAATGGATATTTAGATGCGTTAGGTCGTCCTCAAATTGCTCAAGTAAGAAAATCTGCTGAAATTGCAGAAGCGAATGCACTTCGTGATACACAAGTAGCAAAAGCAAAAGCGCTTGAAGAAGGAAAAAAAGCAGAATTCGTTGCAGAAACCAATATCGCTGAAGGACATAAAGAAATGGAAGTGAAAAAAGCTGAATTTAAGCGTGAACAAGATCAACAAAAAGCGGAAGCGGATCAAGCGTACAAATTACAAGAAGCAAAAACAATGCAACAAGTTAAAGCAGAAGAAATGCAAGTGCGAATCGTTGAACGTGAAAAAGCAATTGAATTAGAAGAAAAAGAAATTGTTCGTCGTGAGAAACAATACGATGCAGAAGTGAAGAAAAAAGCGGATGCTGATCGTTATGCAGTAGAACAATTTGCAGAAGCGGATAAATCAAAACGTATGAAAGAAGCAGATGCTGAGAAATATAAAATTGAAGCAGAAGCAAAGGCAGATGCGGAAAAAGTTCGTTTAGCAGGTCTTGCCAAAGCAGAAGCAGAAAAAGCAGAAGGTTCAGCTCAAGCAGAAGTTATTCGTGCAAAAGGTTTAGCGGAAGCAGAAGCAAAAGATAAAATTGCAGAAGCGATGAAGAAATACGGGGAAGCTGCAATTGCGGAAATGATTATTGAAAAATTTCCAGAAATTGCATCAGCTATCTCAGCTCCATTATCACAAACAGAAAAAATTGTGATTGTGGATAACGGAGGCGACGGAAAAGGTGCAGCGAAAGTAACAGGTTATGTAACAGATATTTTAGCTACATTACCTGAAACAGTTGGAGCTTTAACGAATGTCGATGTAACAAAAATGTTAGAAAATTTAGTAAATAAAGGATCGAATTCAAATAAAAAAATCATTGATTCAGATGATGAAAAATAAAACGCCTATTGGCGTTTTTTTACTATCGCATTTACGAATAAGATTTGCTATAATAAAAAGAAATAAATGGAAAGGAAAGAAAAAAATGAGAAAAAATAAAATATTAGGTATGAGTCTTGCTTTAATTTTCATTATTTTTGTCACCATAAAACTGTCTCCTGTTTGGGGAAATGAATTACCTAGTTCGGAAAGTGAATACATAAATGCAAAGGATTTTGGCGCTATAGGAAATGATTATATTGATGATAAAAATGCTATTCAAGCAGCTATTGATTATGCACAAACATCAGGAATAGGGAAAGTAAAATTAACAGGAAATAAAGAATATCTTTTAAATTCAGGTATTATTTTGAAAAAAGGTGTAGAATTAGAATTAGGAAACAACACAAAATTAATGGTTAATGGGAACTTTAAAGCGATACAACTTGAAAACGATTCTTCCATTAAAAATGGTATCATTATGGTAATTGTTACAACTTATAATTCAGATGTTATATATCTAGATGGAAAATATAAGTTTACTTCTTGGGATCGAGCGAAAATTGATAATGTAAGTATTATTAATGCTTCTAATACATATACAGGTACAGCTTTATCACTATATGCAAAAGGCGATAATCATTATATTAGCTATGTTAACTTTTCAAATTTGAATATTAATGGATTTTATACAGGAATACGTTTAAAAGCAGAAAAACCCGCAAGCGGGAACAGTTGGATTAACGCTAATCGTTTTACAAACATTACAATCGACGCATGTATAAGCCCAATTGAACTTAGTGGTTCTAAAACCGTTCCTAATGAAACATCAGGAAATCAATTTACAAATCTACAAATACAACTTGAAAAAAATTCAATTTCTGCTTTAAAAGTAAGCGGTCAGGATAACACGTTCCAAACAATGATTTGGGATGTTCAAAATGTAACAAATAAACAAATTGTTCATTTCACAAGCGATGCAGTTGGAAATAAACTTTCGTTTAATTTAAATGAAACGTATATAAAAGATGAAGGTGCTTATAATTATTTTTCATCTGTGTATTAAAAAAATAAAACGCCCATGGGCGTTTTATTTTTTATTTGTTGTATTAGTGTCTTCATCAAAAACAATATGATTTGTATCGCTCCAAAAAGCGCGTTTTTGACCTGGTGAAACATGAGAAAACGCATTTCCTCTTATGTAAATATCGGATATCTTCGCCGTAGGATGACCTAGAAAACGAAGAGCTACTTTGTTTGAAGATTGAAGGTCAATCTTATTTTCTAATATAGAGAACTGAAATACAGAATCTTTTTCTGTATTGGTTGCGAATAATGCATAAGTAGAAGCTGAAATGTTATTTTGATAAATCATTACATTTTCCCAATTAATCGCTTTGATCGCTACAGAAGAAAGATGGTCGAATGTATTATGAAGAATTTGAATATTATCATATTTTTTTCCATTTACAGCCGAATGACTTCCGATTCCGACTCCCCAAGGTTTCGCTCCTTTTGTGGTTGAGTTTCCGAAATAATTATCTTCAATTCGAATATTTTGAGAAGGTGTTAAATCATAGGATCCAAATTCGTGAAATGAATGAATGGAAGCTGTAATATCTACTTGAATAGCTTCTGCATATCCGCGTGTTCCATCATCAAAAAATCCAATAAAAGAAGAATGACGAATAACGACATTTTTACTTCCAGCAAGATCAATTCCATGAGAATAATAAATGTCTTTTACGGTAACATTTTGAATTAATACGTTTTGTGCATGTGAAATACCAAAAGCTGTTCCGTCGTCTTTGATACTATCACCATTTCCGTCCCAAGTGCCGCCATCGATAATGATATTGGAATTTCCATTATATCCGCTGTACGAAGCGCCATAGTCACCATTTAAAAGCATAACTTGATCATGATTTCGAATCATAACCGTTCCTTTTTCTAATTGAAGCCATGTATTGCTATAAATACGTAGCGGTTTTGTAAGTGAATAATTCCCTTTTTTTACAAACACTTTAATTGGTTGTTTAGAAGTTTTCGCTTCATTCAAGGCAAGTTGAATAGCCCAACTTGGATTTTTTTCTTTACTTGGATCTACAACGATTGTTTTATATGTTTTCGTTTGTAATTTCCATGTATCATTAAATACATTTACTCGTTCGTTTTGTTCAAGGGCGGAAGCGGGAACAAATGAAAAAAATGTACACATCCATGCAAGAAGAAAAACGATTCCTATTTTTGTTCGGTTCATAAAATAACCTCCTTTGTCTTTTTTTGTCATCATAATAGTAAAGGAGTGAAAGTCAATAAAAAAAACGCTCATATGAGCGTTTCTAAAGTGAGTTAATACTATCGACAACTGATTGATACATCTCTTCAATAGAACAATCACTTGAAACTGTTCGAACAATTCCTTGTTTTTCGTAATGAGATAAAAGCGGAAGCGTCACGTTTCGGTAAAGATCTAAACGTTCTTTTACGACTTCTTCTCGATCATCATCGCGTTGAACAAGTGCTGTTTGACATGCATCGCAAGTTCCTTCTGTGTGTGGAGGCTTATTAACTAAGTGATACGTTGCATTACAAGAAGGACAAGTACGACGATCTTTTAAGCGTGCGATGATGTTTTCATCATCGTTTACAATGTTTAAAACAAGATGGAGTTTTCGGTTGGTTTCTTGAAAATAGTGATCAAATACAACCGCT
>Ga0207655_1001058_pt1 | contig 27464 bp, 25 predicted proteins | sample KBSM44metaG_FD_184398 | JGI IMG/M metagenome (GOLD analysis project Ga0207655, IMG submission 184398) | Miscanthus rhizosphere microbial communities from Kellogg Biological Station, Michigan, USA - KBS M4-4 metaG (SPAdes) (version 2) | ecosystem: Host-associated > Plants > Roots > Rhizosphere >... | reverse complement strand
TAACGGAAGGGTTGAAAGCTGCGAATAGCCGTGAATCGTTTCAAAGCATCGAAGGAATTCCGTATTTAGCTCATATTGATAAATTGCGTAAAGAGAAATTCCTAGAATTATTTACAGATTTACGTGCCTTTGATCAATTTATTCTTGATAACTACAGCAAGCAAAAGTTTGTATTGAAAAACGAGAATACAGGTGAATCCATTGATTTAACAAGCACAATCAAATCTTCACTACGAGAATATGTGGAAATCTTATTGGCTAAATTAAATGATGTCGCGCCACCACCAGCGAATAAACTGCGTAAGTATGTATACTGCGGAGGGGTAGCTCCTACTCTAGAAGTCGCTATCATGAATAGTATGCGTGAAAAAATTGGAGAAGAACGTACAGAAAAGTATCATAAGGTTCCTCAAGATAGCCGCCATTTAAATTTATTTGGCTTAGAGATTCGTAGTATTGGTTACATTCAAAAGAAGCAAGAAGCAGTGAAGAAAGCCGTTAAATCCTAACAACGTAGGTGATAGGGATGTCAGAGCGTCAAAATGCGTTTACGATTAAGACAAATCAATTGAGTGATGAAGTTTATAATAAACTAGCTACATACGCTAAATCGCGTAAGTTAGGGGATTATATTTCATCTTTAATTCTACGTGATCTAGATGATTCATCTACTGAAAGAAAAGAAATGGAAGACACAAAAACCTACAAAATACTTGAACATATCAAGAATGAATTAGCTGATTTAAAAACATTAGCAAAAACAACAGGTTTTGTAGGAAACGATTCCTTCAAAGAAGAAGAGCCTTCAAAGGTTCTCCAACTGAAAGAAGGAAAGATTGCAGATTTAGAAAACATATCCGGCTCATTAGACGATGACGATCTAGAAGAATATAACGATTTTTAAACAGAAAAACCACTAGAATTGCACTGCACCCCAATCCTAGTGGTTTTTCTGTTTTTAAGCTTTATATTGTATACATCTTTAGTCCAATAAATAATGGATTTAGTTAAACAACTAACTTTTCATCCATTACTCATTATCGTCAATATGTGTTGAAATTTGCCAAGTAACACCGAATTTGTCTGTTACTTGGCCATATGATGGACTCCAAAAAGTTTCTTGAAGTGGCATTTCTATTTGCCCACCTTCTTTTAGTTTTTCGAACACTTCTTTTGATTTTTCTACGCTGCCTATGGTGATAGCTATCGTTACTTGTGATCCAATTTGGTATGGTTGGCCTGGGAATGTATCAGAAAGCATTAAATCCGTATCACCAACTTTTAAATGCGCATTCATTACACGATCTATTGCTTCTATAGGAGTAGGGAATTCTGGATTTCCGGGCATTTCTCCGAAAGTCTGAACACCAATAACTTTTGCATTCAATGCCCTCTCGTAAAATTTAACAGCTTCTTGTCCATTACCGTTCATAACTAAATAAGGATAAATTCCTAAAACCATGAAAAACACCTCTTTTAAAATTTTATTTAGATTTCAATAAATTATAGCTAATCAAATTAAAGAACGTAGGTTCGTTTTCGGCGTAACACTTACTACGTATCTATACAACAAATTTATTGTGTTATCCTGCACAGTTAGTTTGATAAGAAAAAAATTGTTTTAAAAAGGTATGTAATAAAGGATCTAATAAAAAGCAATCTCAAACATTGCTTTCTGTTAACGTTCATGGGTAAGCCAGAGCTAACGCTGTACCTTGTTTACCATGAATACCATAGTAACCTAATTGAGACTATATCAATCCACAATAACTTCTAGTTTAATGATCATGACGACTAGTTAGTTTTCTTTTCAACATTTGCAAACACATCCTGCTATCTTATAAAATAAGGGTAAGAAATAAGAAAGATAGGAAGAGGAATTCATGTCCACAAAATTAGTGAATTTACGAATTGATTTTGCTTTTAAACAATTATTTGGTACCAAAGGTAGCGAGGACATCTTAACAGGTTTTTTAAACGCTGTTTTAGAAAAGTCTCTAGAAGCACCCATTACGTCTCTTCAATTGGAAGACCCACACCTTCACAAGGCTTACGAAGATGACAAGTTATCTATCTTAGATTTACTAGCCACATTGAGTAACGGAACACAGGTGAATATCGAGATTCAACTTCGTAATACGCATGATATGGTCAAGCGTTCTTTGTATTATTGGAGTAAATTATATACGTCACAAATGCAAGAGGGGATGCCTTATCGTGCTTTACGAAAAACCATCACCATTAATTTATTGGATTTCATTTTATTCTCTTCAGATGAAGAATTTCAGACGACAGGTCAACTGTGGGACACAACAAAACAACGTGTTTTAAGCGATGATATTGAAATTCATTTTGTGGAAATTCCAAAGCTTGTGAAACAGTGGCGGGAAGAAAAAGTCAACCCGTGGGAAAATGCATTCGTTCGTTGGATATTATTATTACCAGCTCATGAAGATGAACATTTAACTCAAACATTGGAGGAGATTGCTATGAATCAAGATCCAATTCTACAAAAAGCGATGCATAAATGGGAAAATATGAGTCATGATTCTTCATTCCGAAGCGCATATGAAGCCCGTGAGAAATTGCTACTTGATGAACAAGCTAAACTAGCCCATGCTCGTGAGGAAGGATTAGAAGAAGGGGTAGAAAAAGGGAAACTTCAATTGATTCGTAGCATGTATGAGAATGGTATGACTTTGGATGATATTGCAAAGTTTACGGGATTAAATATAGAAGAAATAAGAAGAGTAATCGGATAATATAGAGGGTTACAAAAGCTTTGCGAAAGGTTTCGTAAAGCTTTTTTATTTTATAATTGGCTCAAAATAAAATAGTCTAAAAATGCACACCTTTTTAGACGCAGAAAAAACTAATGATAAAAGGTCTATTTAAATCTCTAAACAGACCTTTTTAAACCTATAAAAAAGCATTGAAATTATTGTATATTTTGTTATATACCAAACTATCTAATAAAAAGGGGAACCCGTTCTTTTATTGTTATTTCGCAACTAAAAAAGTACAAACCATATATAAGGGTTTGCGCTTTTTTGGTTTTATAGCTATCGGTAAGCCAATTTACGATAATTGATGTACCCGGTAGCAACTAAGGGTTGCATTGTAGTGCAAATAAAGCTGTGCTACAACATTTGTACAAAAGATAAGGCGTAGCCCGGATCAACATACCAAGTATCATAGTGAATCAAGAATCTTAATTTGCCCGGATGGCTAAAGGAACTAATAAAATATCAACTATTACAAAAGGTCTGTCAGGGTAAATGATTAATTGGCACTCTTTTTTATCTCTATAAATAATTCCCCTCTCTATTTATAAGCGCTGGTATTTACTAAGGTGACCTTTACCTTAATAGAGTCAATGGAGTCTGAAGTTAATTCATTAAGCTCTTGGATAGTCCAATGATATCGGTCAAAGCGATAAGCTTTTTCAGATAGATTAAGTACATCAGTATGCAGATCAAGACCTTTTTGAAACGTTCGCTTAATCTGTTTCTGGACTTGGGCTGCGACGATATGTTTTATCTCTGTTTGGGATATTTCTTTTAAGTTTTCTTGAATCGTTACAGGAACTTTTACCGATATCCTATAATGAGGGGTCAATTCGGCTCCCATGACTTTAATTTTAACCCGTGGCCTTTTAACTTTCACGCCTATTTTTTTCTCATTATAGACTAAATAAAGTCTTGTTGTATCCTTATCAAGCCAATTTATTCCTTCTAGTTCGTTTATGTTTAACCAGCCTGTTATTTTCTTGTGAGCGAGAAGGTATCCTCCTGAAATCTTGACAATTGATTTAGGTTTTTCACCTTCTTGCCATTGGCTTTCTTCTACTTTTATAGATGGAATTAACATGGAGCCTACTGGTTGTCTGTATCGTTGAATAAGGTTTTGGTACGTAATGGTTGGAATAAAAGAATCATTTTCCAAAACTTCTCCAGGATTAAACGTAAATGAAAAAGCAGGAGATTTTCCGAAAAAACCATTTAAAGACATGGCTTCTTTTATGTCTTTTTTTATACTGAAAACACCCGTATTGTAACGGATTACTTCCGTACGCCCTGCGTAATCAAGAAATTCATTTAGATGGTGCTTTAACATTGAAGGAGTAAAATAGAGTGTACTGATATGACCAAAGTATAACGGAGAAGGAGAACTCCTTTGAATGTAATCAAACGCTTCTTCTAGGGTATCTCCTTTTCCCGTGCCTACTAAAACCGGAGGTTCTTCAGAAGAAGAAGAACCTCCTTCTTGTCTAGCTACATTTGAAAAGCTAAGTGCTTGAAAATAAACATAATATTGTCCCTTTTTAAAGTCTAACCCTAACGCTGTGATATAAATTTGATGTTGTACTTCTTTCATTCCCCAGCACCCAGATAAACAGAGTAGAAAAACACAACTTGTAATTAACAAAAATTTTTTCATTAAATTACTCCTTTTGACGATCAGGATCGACTGGGGAATAGACATGATTTCGTTCCTTTAGGTATTTAAAGGGCGCTTTTAAAAAGGTTTTCAGCAAGTCTCCTTTTTCAAGCATCTGAAAACCAACCATATACGGTTGCCCAAAACTTTCTAAACTAGCGAGGTAGAAGAGTACAAAAAAGACCCCTATAAAGAATCCGTATAGCCCTAAGAACGAAGCCAATCCAAAGATGAAAAAACGTAGGATTAAAATGTTTCCCGCCACATTTTGATTGACTAATGTATAACTTGAAATAACTGTAACTGCTCCTATGACGAGTGTGGAAGGGGAGGTAAGCCCTGCTCTAATGGCTGCATCTCCTACGATAAGTCCCCCTAGTACAGCTACCGTCTGCCCTACAGACTTAGGCAATCGTATACCTGCTTCTTTAAACAACTCAAAAAAAACAAGCATAACAAATAACTCTAAAGGATCAGATAGGGGTAAGCCCTGTCTAGATACTGCAACCGTTGCAAGTAAAGGGAATGGAATTTGATCAGATTGATAAGATGTTAACGCTGTCCACAATCCTGGTAATAAGATAGTCGTTACAAGTGCACTTAATCTTAGGAACCTTGAAATACTGGCATAAAAAAAGCTAAGTTGATTATCTTCCGGACTTTTAATAAGAAACTCTAAATTAACCGGTCCAATTAAGCAACTTGGGTTTCCATCCACTAAAATAGCAAACCGACCTTGGTTAAGGGACTGAACTACATAGTCAGGTCTACCTGAATAATCTAACAGTGGCAAGAGAGAAAACGTTCGATCATGTAATAGTTCTTCCACCTGGTAACTGCTACTTATAATGTCCATTTTGATTTCGCTTAATCGACATTTTATTGTATCTAATATATCAGGGCTAATAATGTCATCCATGTAGAGAAGAGTAACATTCGTATTACTTCTTGTACCTAAGGTATATGTTTCTGTAACTAAAGAAAGTGTCTTTAAACGCTGTCGAATAAGTACGGTATTAATTTCTGCACTTTCTACAAATCTATCTCGGGGCCCACGAATAGATACCTCCATATTTGACTCATCAACGCTTCTTTGAGGAGGGTTTGCAACATTTACCGAGTACATGCTCTATGATTGACAGTCAAATACTAAGAGTTGGCCCGAGAATATTAATAGTGACAGTTCTTCTTGCAAACGCGAAGAGTATTTAATCTCTACCACTTCAAGAAATTGACTAAGGTTTTCCAAGTGTAATCGTTCTCCCTGATGAAACAGATCAAAAACACGAGGTAGAACAAACTCATAAATGAGTCTGGTCTCTATCATGCCTTTGGCATAAAGCAATAGAATCTCCTGTTTATGCTCTTCATGATCAAAAAGTTTTGACCTGTTAGAACTACAAGAAAATAGGGCTATCCTAGAGGCTATAAAAGAGTGTAATGAAAATGGAAAAGCAGCAAGTAGAGATTGGATAACCTTCAATCTAAGAGATATAAGCTTTATTCTTACAAATCAACAGGTTAGAAAGCGTTTAGACTTACTAGAAGTTAAGGAATATATTATAAAGCGTAGAGGGAGAGAAGGAACAAAGATAACAGAAAAAGGGTTAAACTATCTTTATTACTTAAAAGCAAAGCAAAATTGCATAATAAATAGATCTATCTATTAATTTACTAATTAAAGGGAAACTTCAAATTTGAAGTTTCCCTTTTTCATCATAACTAATAGTATATATTTACTCATTATAGAGAAGCGAATTACCTGATATTCCAGGGTTAGTCATCTCATAAGGATCTAAAATAAGATCAAGTTCATTTTCTGTCAAAACATCATACTGCAGGCACAAATCACGTACGGATTTCCCTTCTACTATTGCTTGTCGAGCTATTCTTGCAGCTACTTCATAACCAATATGAGGATTAACGGCTGTTATTATTCCGACACTCCTCTCAACATATTCTTTTAATTGTTCTTCATTAGCTTGAATGTCTTTAAGGCAATATGTTGTAAATACTGAAAAAGCATTATCCATTATTCTAATTGACTGAAGTAAGTTAAAGACAAGAACTGGTTCCATCACATTTAGTTCAAGCTGGCCAGCTTCAGAGGCTAAGGAAATTGTATGATCATTTCCTATAACTTGAAAAGCAACCTGATTAATCATTTCCGGCATTACGGGATTAACTTTACCTGGCATAATAGAAGAACCAGGTTGACGTGCAGGTAAAGTAATTTCAGCTAGCCCTGCACGAGGGCCTGATGCCATTAAGCGTAAGTCATTAGATATCTTCGACATATTTACCATACAAATTTTTAGTGTGGATGACACTAGTGTATAAGCATCTGTGTTTTGAGTCGCATCTACAAGGTGCTCGGCATTAATCAGTGGTAATTTACTTATGAGAGCTAAATGTTCTACTACACTTTTAATATAATATGGATCTGCATTTAAACCTGTTCCTACGGCTGTAGCTCCCATATTCACCTCGTATAAATTCTCATATGATTGCTCAATTCTTTTAATATCCCGTTTAATTACACGTGCATATGCTTTGAATTCTTGACCGAGCCTTATTGGGACAGCATCTTGTAAATGAGTTCGTCCCATTTTAATAATAGAATCAAATTGTATTGCTTTTTTATTAAATTCATCATGCATATTGTTCATAGTAATAAGTAAACGATTTAATAAATTAAGAGTTGCAATGTGAATAGCAGTAGGAAAGACATCGTTTGTTGATTGAGACATATTTACATGACTATTAGGGCTTAAATGAACATACATCCCCTTTTCATGCCCAAGCAATTCAAGAGCACGATTACAGATAACTTCGTTAGTATTCATATTAAGTGAGGTTCCAGCTCCACCTTGAATGGGGTCGACTATAAACTGTTCATCCATCTTTCCGTCTATTACTTCTTCTGCAGCTTTTTTTACCATTCCAAGTGCTTTAATAAGTTCTTTATCAATGGGATAACCTGTAATTGGGAAATTTTAACTGCACGCAAAGTTTGGATTCCATAATATGCACTTCTAGGAACTTCTTTTATTCCTAAAAAATCTTTTTCAATTCTAATTTCTACTTTTTTTTCTTCATTTAAATTTAACATAATCCTCTTCTCCTCCTAAATCCTTCATTGCTATTAAACTTTTACATGCAATTTCTGCGCCAACGTTTCAGTGTTTATACATTAAGAAGCAGGTTTACCTTTAGGTAAACCTGCTTCTTAATGTATAAAGGAATTGCTTATGATTTACAATTTAATTATGGCTGATTCCCTCCGTAAACATTGCCTGTAGAAGAATTAATAACACCATTGTTTACATTTAACGTATAAGATAAGCCGCCAGCTCCTGTCCAAGTTGAAAGGTTAAAGGTACTGCCATTAAACAATTTATAGACAGAGATATTATTAAATGTAAGAGGAGTACCACTTACACACGTAGTAGGAGCTTGATTGGTTTTAGCCATATAGACAGCTGCATTTGTAGCTCCAGGCTGTGTGACGACTTTTGCTGACCCATCTTTTTCAACAAGAAGAGCTGATTGTTCATTAACAGCAATTCCTTTTGCGCTTGTTCCCGTTTCTTCTCCATCTTGAATGTCACGTGCTAAAAATGTTAAGAATCTCCCCATTCGGTCTCTTTGTTCAAAATGGGTATCTGTTTGGATATTATTATTATTTGGTGTTTGTACTAGATAGTCTGTAAATGAAATAAGTGAACTGTATGGATTTCTAAGGGCTGTTGGAGAATCTAAAGTTGTGGAACCTGCTGAGATAGAATCATAAATATGATCTCCCTGAATCATCGTGCCTGCACTTGTACCACCAAAAGGAATACCTTGTGCAATGCGGTTATTTAAAGCCGTAAGTGCTGAAGAACCTTTCAGAAAATCTACATAATCAGCCTGATTTCCTCCAGCAAAAAAGATTCCTTCTGCTTTATTAATTTTATCTATGAGAGAAGAGTTTGATCCTGCACTTGCTAAATCATTCACAACAATTGTACTCACAGAATTAAGTGGCTTACCAATAGATTTTGCTAAGTCAAAAATATATTGATTATACGCATCTGTCCCTGTAGCACGTATAACTAGAAAATCCCCACCGTTTGCCTTTTGGATCATCCATTTAAAAGCCTCGTCTACATCCGTGCTTCCACCCATATACACTTGTCCAAACGTGGTACTAGCTGTTTTATCAGTCGAACTTCCTACTGTATAAAGTGTATAAGGTGAAGATGCAGCAGAAGTAGAGGCTGGTAAAGAAGGTAAAATAAGACTTGTAGCAAGTACTGCACAAGCTAATACTCGTTTGCCAATTCGTTTGTTACTTTTTATTTTTTTCATAATATTCCTCCTTGATAATTTAAGATGTCATAACTACTGTCTTGCAAGATTTATACCATATATTAAAAGACTGTAATATCGCCAATACCTTAACTATTTAAGGTGTTTATTTTTATTATATGGTTGTTTATGGTTAGTAATAAGGTTGTTAAATAGCCAATGTAGTGTAAGAAAACATGGAAAAGTCACTTTTAAAAGAATCTTAAATCCTGTATTAGAACTAAAATTGCTATGCTGGACTTATTCTTTATATATTTTTTAATCTGCTTGTATTTTTCACTTTAAAGCATTAAATTAAATGTGTACTTCAATAAAGGGAGGGAGAAGATTATGGTTAATCAAGTAGAAGATTATACAATGAAAGAGGCCGTATTCTTCAGTTTGAAAATGATGCAAATGAGTAAAGCTTTATGGAGAGCTGTAGAGGAAGATGTGGAGGTATTAACTAAACCTTATGGAATTAATGTCAATGAATACTATATCATGGGTCTTGTTAACGATTTAGGAAAACCGTCAATTTCTAAAATAGCAGCTCTAGGATCTATGCATATTTCTACAGCATTTAACTTTTCTAAAAAACTACAAAGAAGGGGGTATGTGAAACTACTGAAAGAAGAGCATGATAAGAGAAATTCCTATATTGTCCTCACACAAGAAGGCACAAACTTGTTGTTAGATATTTTACATAGTTACAATCCAGAACAGACGAACATACATAAAGGTATTTCTGCTTTAAAAGAAGCATATGGTATATATCCAGAACTTTTAGAATTAGAGGCGGTGATCCGTTTAATCTATGGTAGAGATTTAATTAATGTGGCTAACAACTCCCTCCAAAGTGTAAGAGAAAGTTTAATTGAACAAGAGGGCTTATTCCGAAAAAATAAAAAAGAAATTGCGAGTAAACCTATATAATCAATAGATTCAATATTATAAATAATCTTAATAATAAAATGCCATAAAAGATAAAACGATTATTGCTAAGAAAAAAGAATAAATCAGTACACAGAGGACAAACTAAACAAGATGTGATGGCACATCTACTCCAAGTTCAAAAAACGGGAACAGAAAAAACTTCCTCTTCCGACGGGAAGTTTTTTTAATTTTTATACTTTAAACAATATAAAAAGATACTACTTATTGATAAGCATTTTCTTTCCATGTCTTTAAATATATAAATAAATCCCTTTCCCCTTCCACAAGCATCTCTAAACTTTTTTCACCTTTTCTGATATCTATTTTTTCGTACATCCTTAGGAATAGTTAATTGTCCAAAACGATGTATTTTGCTTGCGTGCGGAACATTGACCTATATTCATCCTTTGCTTATGTAATAAATCACATAATATAATTACAAGTCATATTCCATATATCACCCTTTGGAGGGGCTGGGGAGATACTTATGAGGAGAAGAGGAGCCTCTATCAAATGGATTATCCTATGATAAGGAATTATAATCATACATAAGAGTTACATATACCAGAGAAAACAACCGTCTAAAGACAGTCGTTTTTCCTGATTTTTAGGGAATATATCTAATACAAAATTAGTTAACATAAAACATATTATTGGTAACTTCTACAATCTCTTTTCATGTAGCATATTACCTTTTTTATAAGTAAAGAAATGGTGTCCTTTTTGCTTCAATAAAACAGGTAGGTATTGAGGCACTTTTTCCGGTATGCCAAGATTATTTGGATTCAGTATCCAATCAATTTCCTTCCAATCTAAAATACCTTCTCGGATCATTTGCGGAGTATTATTCTTAAAGTCCCTGTTCAATTCTCCTAAAAAAACATGTATCCCATCAACTATACCCTCTGGGGTCTCCCATGTTATTACTCCTTGGGATACAAAACTATCTAATTGAATACCTGTTTCCTCCCACACTTCACGAATTGCAGCTTCTTCGGGAGATTCACCATTTTCGATTTTGCCTCCCACGCCGTTCCACAATCCCATAATCGGTGCTTTTTCTCGATTTAACATAAGGATTTTATTGCCTTTTTTAATAAAACAAACTGTATATTTGAATTTCATTTTGTAACATCCTTTCATTAATCTATCTACGATTATCATAAAAAAACTAAACTTTATGTATATTACATACAATTTCAATTCACATAATCACTCTTTTCGGAAAACATCAAAAAAAGAACCCTTGCAAAATTAGGGTTCTTTTTTGTCGTATGCAGCCTTTTGCAACCACATAGCTACTTAAGCCCAATTAATTGTCATTGTAAGTTGTTTTTAACATGTAATAATAAATTTATCAATTCCCAAATAACTAATACAACTCCTAATATTAATAAAAACAAATAAATTGAAGAGAAAAGTTGTTGTATCAATTTCACATCATTTTGCTCCTTTAATTAAATAAGTCCCGTATCACTTACATCTTTTATAAAACAAGTCTTTTTATGAACAATATGAAGTAGAAAAACAACCTCATGACTTATTTTTCTTTCTTTTCACCTTGTAGTTTCACCTTGTAGAAGGTGAAGGATAGAAGGAGAATAGTAGTAGCGCAATAGACAAGTGTTGACGTAGTGAAAGTAATACTAATTTGATTCCAACTTTTTGATTAAACTTATATATCATAAAAGTCCAACCACCCGAGTATAGGGAAGACGCTAAAAAGTTAGCTAGCAGGTATTTTTTTAGCGAAAACTTTAGAATTCCAGCTATATAATGAATGGGGTGCCGAACTCCCGGGACAAAAAAAGCTAACATAATCGCCCAAGCTCCAAAACGATCAAGTAGCTGTTCGGCTTTTTGTAACCATTTTTTCGCCATCCATTTTTCAATTAGAGGAACCTGTCTAAAGAATCTTCCAACTAAAAAGAACGATAGAAGGGCTATAAAGAGTGTAATCCAAGACGACATCCAAACCATATAAGGATTGATTCTCTTAGAAGCCCAGATACCGACTTGAGTTAGCATTATGACATCATCAGAAATAGGCGTAAACATAATTTCTAATGCTAATCTAATTAGTTCATAAATCCTCATAGATGGTCTCTTTCTCCTTTGTATCAGGAGGCAAAGGCAAGGTAACATAAATTATTATTCTATTTCCTTCACTTTCTGCCCATATCTCTCCTTCGTGTAAATCTACAATTCGTTTAGCAATTGCAAGTCCGATGCCTGATCCTGAAACAGTACTGGAACGTGCTTTATCTATTCGGTAAAATCGCTCAAATAACTTATCTAACTCCTCTGGTTCAATATAATGGGTTTCGTTAGAAATACTAACAATAACTTGATTTAGAGATTTCTGTAATGCGATTTTCACATCAGATGACTTATAACTATATTTTTCAGCATTAGAAAGCAAGTTATCAAAAACACGTACCATCTTCTCAATATCTATAGAAACAAGGGTAGGTTTATCAGGAATTGTTAGATGTACACGTAGGTCCTGACTTTCAAAGATAGGTGTATACTCTCCTACTAGCTGATATAGTACTCCATTCAAATCTACCTGTTGAAATTGCGCCTCTACATCCGATAAAGATAGTTTGGTATACTCAAACAATTCATCAACTAGATTTTTAAATTTCAATGAAATATTGTAAGTTGTTTCTATATAATGTTGGCGCTCTTGTTCATTGTTATATTGTTGATCCTTGACCAACCTCAAATAGCCAATAATAGACGTCAAAGGTGTTCGTAAATCATGAGAAAGGTTGGTCATTAATTCATTCTTTGCTTGTTCAACTTCACGTTCTCTCTCAAATCGTTGTCTCAGCTGTTCTGTCATCCAATTAATATTTGTCGCTAATGAAGAGAGCTCATTTTTTCCTTTTACAGGAATAGAGTATGTCCAATCTTTTTTGACAATCCTGCGAATCCCCTGCTCAATTTGTTTAATATATCGTGTAATAGGATTCATACATAAAATAAACAAAAGAATAAAAATAAGAACACTACAGCCAAAAGCTATATATATTTGCCGATTATATTGAGCTGGATTAATTGTTAGTTTTGAGGTGGATGAGTCCATAATGAGATAGCCAAGTCCATCTCGAAATGAGACTGGAGAGATAAAAGAAGAGTAGGTGGTATTCGACACCCTATTATTACTAGAGTAAAGCGTTAGTTTTTCTCTAAGCATATCTCTGACGTTTTTAGTATGTATATGAATATTATTTGTACGAAAAATAACATCTCCTTTAGCATTAGCCACTAAAAAATCCAATGCAGGGTAGGTATTATTTATAGGTTTTATTGTCGAAGCAATAACGTTTATGTTATCTGATTTAATATTTTTCGTTTGGAGTTGATCCGTTAATTGAAAAAGAATTTTCTCTTTCTTCTCTTCTTTTTTTTGTTGCTCTTCGAACGTATTCAATGCTGAATACTTAAAGATAATAATAAAAAATGCAATAACAGCAACTGTTAAACAGATGAGGAAAATGAGAAATAGCCTCATATTTAAACGTATAGGAGGAAACGAAACTCTTTGTTTTTTTGGAATAATACGCAGGCTTCTCATGATTTATATCCCACCCCCCATACAGTTTGAATATAGATTGGTCTCTTGGGGTTTTCTTCTATTTTATCTCGAATCTTTGTAATATGAACCATCACCGTATTGTCAGATTTATAAAAAGGCTCATTCCAGACGGATTCGTAAATTTGTTCAATACTAAATACTTGTCCTTTATTACGTAGTAACAGAGCTAAGATGTCAAACTCTTTAGGAGTTAAACGGACTTCTCTATTCCCCACAAATAATTGTCTTAGATTTTCATCTAACTTTAAATCCCCTTTTTGGAGAATATGAGTGGAGTTTTCTCTTTCAGATATCATATAATAGCGACGAAGTTGAGATTTAATACGTGCCATCAGCTCTAAAGGATTAAAAGGCTTGGTTACATAATCTTCTGCTCCACTTGCTAGCCCATGAATTTTATCCATATCTTCTGTTTTGGCTGATAGAAAAATGATGGGCATGTGGTACTTCTGTCTAATTTTTAAACATGCTTCTATTCCATTTACTCCTGGCATCATAACATCTAGGAGGATAAGATCAACTTTTTTCTCTTTTAATATATCCATTGCAATTAACGCGTCAGAAGCTTCTAAGACCTCATATCCTTCATTTTTTAAATAAATAGAAATAAGGTTTCTTATTTCTATTTCATCATCTACAATAAGTACTGTTTTCTCTGACATTTCGCTTCACTCTTTCTATTCTCTAATTGAGCAGGTAACACAACTGTTTGTCTGATAAATAGTTATTACATCATAGTATATGGTATAAATCTTGCTACTATAGCTAAACAAAATCAATGCAGCCATTTAACAACTACAAATAAACACATAAGCCGGCGGAACATTCCAATATACCCGTTCAAAATCAATGTTATCAAAAAAAGAAGAAAAAAAGGAGCGCTTTACTTTCGAGTACTGAAACGTAATAAACTTTCCTTCTTTCCCCAATACATGGGCTGTCTCCTGTAGTATAAAACTAGATATTGATGACGGTAAACTTGTGAAAGGAAGCCCTGATACGATACAGTCCACTTTTACTATTCCATATTTGTTTAAATATTGTTTTATATTTTCAGCAGAGCCATGAATAATATATACATTCTCTACGTGGGCATACTTTTCTTTTAACATCTGATAAAAAGTTTCATTTGCTTCTATTGCAAGGAAGATTGTATCAGGATGTTTATGCTGAATAATCTCGTCTGTAAACACACCTGTGCCCGGCCCATATTCGACAATACATGTTACTTTTTCAAAAGGAATCGGTTTAACCATCTCCTTGGCTAATTGTTTAGAGCTTGGCATGACAGCTCCAACTGTTCGTGGATGTCGAATATATTCTTGGATGAAATGAATAGCATTCATGTAATTTCCCTCTCTTTTCTATATTATTGTGTGCAATTCTTACTTTATCTTGCAAACCTTAATATAGAACGAGGAAAAATCTTAACAATTCTTAAGAAACTCTTATGTATCATTAATAAGTGTTTAGTTAAGCTAACTTCAGAAAAATTCACACTATCGTAATTACCTTATTTTACCTGGTAATCAATCTATAAACCTTCCCTAATTAGTAAAAACTATTAGTATGAAATTCTTTAACCTATTGAAAGAGAGAGCAGCAGAAGGCGTGAAGATTAAGCTTTCTGTGGATCGTTTTGGAGGAAATGATATGTCCCGAACACTTGTAAATGATCTTAAGAAAAACGGAGTTGAATTTACATTTAGTCGAAAAGCCAGCATGCAGCACTTTTTTTATAGTATTAATCATCGGAATCATCGAAAGTTTGTCGTAGTGGATGGAAAAGAAGCCTACCTCGGAGGTTTTAATATAGGAGAAGAATATTTAGGAAACCATAAAAAATTAGGCTATTGGCGTGACTATCATCTACGGATAAAAGGAGAAGGTGTTTTTGAAATTGAACAACAATTTCTGAAAGATTGGGAAGAAGATACAGGACAGCGCCTTTCTCCTCAACATGTTCATACCTCTCACTCTAACAGAGCGAACTATCAACTGCTATTTTCAACTGGGGAAGAACTTGAGCAAAAGGTAATTAAGCTAATTAATTGTGCCAGAACAAAGCTTACCATTGCTACCCCTTATTTTATTCCGAGTGAACGTTTAATGGATGCGCTTATTTCGGCAAAAGAAAAAGGCGTTTCAATTGATATTTTACTGCCGGACAATACCGATGCCTGGTTTACTAAACCACCTAGTTATCCTAAAACAGAGAAACTATTAAGCAAAGGCATTCGAATTTTCTTATATGAAAAAGGTTTTTTTCACGGAAAAGTAATGATCATTGATCATACAGTAGCCAATATCAGCACAGCCAATTGGGACCCACGAAGTTTTTATTTAAACGATGAAGCTAGCTGTATCATTTATGATCGTGAGATAATTGCCTACGTAGAACGAGAAATTAATGAAGATAAAGCAAATAGTCGCAGATTAACCAAAAGAGTAATAGATGAAATACCTAAATGGGAACGTTCTCTCTAAAAAACACCGGAATGGATTTATTATTATTTTTGATAAAATACTCCAATTAGGTTTTTGATAAATAGTTCATTAAAAAAGAGAGCACTACTTTGTTGTAGTAGCTCTCTTTTTGACTTCAAAAAAACTTTAAGAAAGCATAATACAACTCGTTCGCATAAGTATACTTTTGTGAACGTTATTTACTTTATGGGGAAAAAATACATTAGAGATATGCAATAAAAAAGATGTTTTAAACCGTCTCTTTTTAGTTAACATACCTATTTACAAATTTAATATTCTGGCGTATAGTACCTAACGTACATATATAATCTTGCTATTTTTATACCTTTTATCGCTTAATCTGTAAGGAGTGGGGGACCCATTTTTGTGCTTTTGCACTAGGGGTGAATCTTTCTGGAAAGAAAGTAGGGCTACTTTGAAGGCCCGAATCCGACAGCTAACCTCATAAGCGTTTTTAGAGAGGGGTTGCTTTTATTTGTCCTGAAAAGAACACTAAGCAGAACCTTAGTGTTCTTTTTTGTGTTTTTTTTCTGCCATAGGGAATGATAAAAGTAAAATAATACAGTAAATGGTAAAGGTTTCAGGAGGAATTTAGATGAGTTATTCATCCATAAAGCGCTTGTTAATTGGCAGGCCACTTAAATCAAAAGAGTTAGGCGAACAAAAATTAAATAAGGTCAAGGCCCTAGCTATTCTTTCATCTGATGCACTTTCATCCGTGGCGTACGGCCCAGAACAAGTCTTAATCGTGCTTGCCACCATTGGAATGATCGCATTTTGGTACTCCATCCCAATTGGTATTGGGGTACTTATTCTTTTAACGGCACTTATTCTTTCGTATCGCCAAATTATTTATGCGTACCCAGAAGGGGGAGGGGCGTATGTTGTATCGAAATATAATCTCGGAGAAAATGCAGGTCTTATTGCCGGAGGATCTTTATTAGTAGACTATATTTTAACCGTGTCTGTAAGTATTTCCTCTGGAACTGATGCGTTAACGTCTGCTTTTCCTGTCCTTCATGACTACAAGGTCATCATCGCTTGCTTATTGGTTATTTTTATTATGATTTTGAACCTAAGAGGGGTAACAGAATCTGCGTCAGCATTAGCGTATCCTGTTTATCTGTTTGTTCTTGCACTACTTCTCTTAATAGGTGTAGGAATGTGGAAAGTAGCGACTGGTCAGGTATCTCCTAATGTTCATCCTGCTATTGGAACTGCAGTGCCAGGAATCAGCTTATTTTTACTACTACGCGCTTTTTCATCAGGGTGTTCAGCCCTTACAGGCGTAGAAGCTATTTCAAATGCTGTAACAAACTTTAGACAACCGGCTGCAAGAAATGCAGTACGTACGCTTGTTGCAATGGGTATTATTTTAGCTATTCTGTTTTCAGGTGTCATGTTCTTGGCTTATTGGTTTGGAATTGTACCTAAAGCAGAGGAGACGGTTGTTTCCCAGCTTGCTTCCCAAGTATTTGGACGAAATGGTTTCTATTATTTTGTTCAAGGTACGACGGCTTTAATTCTAGTGTTGGCTGCCAATACAGGCTTTTCAGCTTTCCCTTTACTGGCTGTCAATTTAGCTGTAGATAAGTATATTCCGCGTATGTTTACGATGCGAGGAGATCGCTTGGGTTATTCAAATGGGATTGTGACACTCGGAATTGCCTCTATTGCGCTCATCATAGCGTTTCAAGGTAATACAGAAAGATTAATCCCTTTATATGCGGTTGGAGTATTTATTCCATTTACGCTATCTCAAACAGGCATGATTGTAAAATGGCTTAAAGAAAAGCCAGCTGGCTGGCAAGGGAAATTAGTGACCAATTTTATAGGAGCTTTGATCAGCTTCACTGTGCTACTTATTTTCTTTACAACGAAATTCTCACAAGTATGGGCTGTTTTAATCTTTTTACCTCTTATCGTTTATCTGTTCCACCGTATTAAGAACCATTATGAAGAGGTAGGAAAGCAACTCCGTATCAAGCCGGGAGATAAAGAAGCAGTAGCTATAGAAGGAAATGTAGTCATTATACCAGTTGCAGGTTTAACAAGAGCTGTCGAGAATTCCATTAACTATGCAAAAATTATTGGCGACACAGTGATTGCGGTCCATGTGGCATTTGACCGTGAAAGTGAAAAGAGGATGGAAGAGATATGGAACGAACGATATCCGGATATACGCTTAGTTACCTTCTACTCACAATATCGAAGCTTAGTTGGACCTCTTTTACGCTTTATTGATCGTGTAGAAGAGCGAGCTGATGATAGTCATATGGCTGTCACGGTTTTAATTCCACAATTTATCACAAGGAAAAGCTGGCATAATGCATTGCATAACCAATCAAGCTTATTACTAAGGGCACATCTTCTTTATCGAAGAAACGTTATCGTGACAACGTTACCTTATAAATTCAAAAAATAAATTGGATAAATAGCCCATTGACATAAGTTGATGGGCTTTGTCTTTCTTTCCTATATAAACCATTAGTCTAACTATCTTCTTCTTACCTTTAGTGTAGAAACATTTTTATTAACTCAAACATAATAAATCAACATATTAATCTTTAGTTCCTAATATATCTGTATTTGGAGGCTCATATCCCATCATTCGTAACTTAGATACAATTTGTCCTTTATGATGAAATTCATGAGTAATCGTGTGCATAAGCAACTTATTAGGCGTAATTGATATTATTTCTGGTTCTTCTCTCCAAGGGATCTTTCTTTCGATTCGTTCATTTAATTGGTTCCCATATAGTTTATATACCTCATTTACAATAGAATCCACCTGTTCAAATCGTCCTTTTATTTTGTTGAAATTGAAATTATGTAGTTCCTTTCTAGGTGTAAGAGGTTTCTCTGTCTTTAATAAAACAAATGAGCCAAGCCAAGCATAATAACAATCTGCTATATGTACCAATGTGTTCCTTACACTTTGCCAAGCAAATCTGTTTTGTTGATTCAAACCATTTGGTTCTAACTCCTTACAAAAGTCTAACAGCGTTCCTCGAGTCTTTCGAACCCACGTATATTCATATTGATGCATCGATACACCTACCTTCAAAGAATAAATATCACCTATTCTATATCGCTTAAGTCAAAGTTAAAAAGTTGAAGCTAAACGCAAAGTGGCAACTTCTCTCTTTATTTTATGCATAGTTTTTAATATTGAGGACTTTAATTTTTGAATTTACATCTATTAGGCGTTCAGCTGCAAACTCTTGGCAAGAAGGCGATTTTTCTGAACGTAAACATAACCACAATGTAAAAAAGTTTAATTTTATACATATGTTGTAACTTGTCTGAAATAGTCCTGTCATAAAGATATGTTATGATTTAGGGGCACTATACAACTAAATAAAGAATATAAGTAACTTACCATTTCATCAATATCTATATTTTTTTCAACATGTTTAGTCCTCTAATCCTCATCTATTAGAGGGCTTTTACTTTTTTGGATAAAAGGAGGGAAATCCTTGCCATATATACAACAAGAAAAACTACATGCAATTAAAGAAACAATTTTACAACGAAAAGAAAAGTTAGCTGAAAATAAAAGACTAGATCTTGCGACGTCTCATAATATCTATACAGAGTTGACTACTTTTCGCTTGGACCTTCTTACAACTTATGCCGGTTCTCTTTTGATGGAAAAAGAGGCAGCAAATGAAGTCATGGAACAGTGGGGAAACAATATGGCTAATTTATTAGTCAATCATGGACTACCATTAAACCTAGCTTTAGAGGAGATTAGCTATTACCGAGATGTAATCGGAGAAATAATAAAAGAAGAAGCAAAGAATAATGATTTTTCCCTCGATGCTTTTTACCAAATCATTTCTCACTTTAATAGCATTGTAGATAATGCCATCCAATTCGTAAGTAAGTCATATGTAAAAGATTACACTGAAAAAATAAATTATGCTCAATATGCCATTGATGAATTATCTGTTCCCGTTGTTCGTATGACAGAAGATATAGGCATCCTTCCTTTAGTAGGTGATTTAGATACCAAACGGGCACAATATTTGATGGAGAGTGCCTTAGAGAAAGGAAGCCAATATAAATTAGAATGGCTTATTATTGATTTATCAGCAGTTCCTATTATTGATACGATGGTAGCAGATCAATTATTTAAAGTAATAGCTGGGCTACAGTTATTAGGAATTGAAGTCGTCATCAGTGGGATACGTCCAGAAATCGCTCAAACCATGGTGAACTTAGGAATAAAAGTTGAGGAAGTTAGAAGTTTCTCTAGTTTACATCAAGCTGTTCAGTATACGAATTCATTTACAGGATCTTTAATGTGAATATTTTTATGGATTATGAGCAAACTACTCAAGATGCTGAGAAGTATCTCCAATCTATAATCTCATTAACCTACAGAAAGACTCCTTAAGGAAATAGGGAGTTTTTCTGCTTTTCATTTTGTATATCGTAACTGCTTAAAAAGAGAAAAAACCTACTGCGGAAGAAAGTAGGTTTTTTCTGTTACATAAGTAAATTTTATGAGTGATGCCCTATTGCATCCTGAGTAGTTTACTCAATATGTAAAAAAATTAATCACTTATATAAAAAGGGAGAAAACAATCCGTGGGAGTTAGATTGTTTTTTTAAAAGAAAAGATCAGGCCGGTAGCTCCTTAGTGTATTTTATGTTTCTTACTTTCTATTCTTTAAGCCTAGAGTTGATGTAGGTTGACATCAGATTTCTTAAGCTTTGCTCTATTTTTGAAGAAAGCTACAGTAAGGAGCAAAAGAGGAAGTATGACTTGAAAATGTATATTTAAAGAAAATGGTAGTATTTTAAGCGCGTCTTGTATAAGTTCTTCATAATTATTTGCTAAGCTTAGAGAATAAAGTAGAAGAACAAGTCCTAAGGGAAAGCATATCTTAGATGGAGATTTAATTTTAAATAAATTTGCTGTACCTATTACAGTAGCATAGAAAAACAAACTTATTTTAAAAAATCCTCCAATAACTGCTGTGAGCATGAAAAACACGTCAAGACGCTCTAAAAAATCAGCCACCTGAATACTTTCTACTGTACTTAGAAGAGGAAACTGTGAGCGAGCAGTAAGACTTACTCCCAATACACTGACATTTATAATCATGGTAATCATTAAATTGATGCCTGTTAATCCAATAGCGCTTAATCCAATTCCTTTTCTCATATTTTTCACGTATGGTAAAATCATCAAGAATACAACCGTTTCTCCAAATGGAAAATATATATTTTGAGTCAGAGCAACTTTTAGAGGAAGCCAAATCCCTTCTTCTAATACAGGTTGTAAATTTGTAAAATCAATTATACCGGCACATACAATAAGAATAAATCCAGAAATAGAAGATAGGTAGAACAAAATAAACAGAAGTTGACTGGATCTTGCCAAAACTTCGATTCCTTTGCTCACGGTATAGATAACAACAAGCACCAGTAAGGCATTTACAATAAATAAAGGAGTATCTGGATAGGCAAATGTCAATAACATGTCCCCAAAATCTCGGATTACTCTGGAAGCAATGTTTGCAAAGTAAAAAATGTAAAGAAATGAAATAAAACGACCAATCCATTTTCCCATGATTTTTTGTGTGAATTCGACAAGTAATAAGTCAGGATAGTAACGATAGAGTTGATAGTAGACTAAAAATAAAAGTAAACCGCCTATCATCCCAAACATAATGGAAAGCCAAGCATCTTGCTTAGCATCTATAGCAATAGGAAGAATAAAGGCACTTCCAAATTCAAACAATATCATTAAGGTAAATAATTCACTTCCACTAATCTTTGCTTTCTCCACTAAATAATTACCTCTTTCCGATGGCTATCTTATTAACTAGAAGTTACTTTGATAACATTTCTTTTCCTCATTAGGTTTATATAAAAATTGGTTCTATGTGTCTAAGATACCCAAAAATGATTTTTTCTTGCACAATTTGCAAGTATGTAAATCTTCATCTATATACTTGAATGAATGATAAAACATTTAATATAAATAAGTAATTTTATTACTTATAAATAAGGACACCAAATGGAGAATCATTTTGCATACTCAAAGCTGAAAATCCTCTTGATATACGTGGGGGTTGGTTCCTCTAAGGCGCATTATGGTAACTTAAGTTATATATGATATGCAGTCTAAAAAACAAAAAACCACTGGACCTATACAGTGTTTTTTTTGTTCGCCTAATGCAGAAAATAAACAAAATATATTGCGTATACAATGTTTTGTCATTGTTCGATACATTTACATATAGAAAATGAAACATCTTGTAGCATTATTGACACATTGTTTCTCAAAAATAGGATTAATTTTGTTTTAATCTAAGGTTATTACTTCTTATAATTAACGTTATGTAAATTAGTTTTATATATCATATATCTTATAATTAAACAAAACATCCTTAGGATTGGACAAAAACAACTCTTTTTTTTCTGCTATTATCAATAAGATAACATTTAATGCAACACATTAATGAAAGGTAGACTAACTTATAAAGATGGCGAGGAATGATTGTGGCAATAATTGAAGATTTTTTGAAGTTAGATATAAGGATTGGTACTATTATTAAAGCAGAACTATTTTCTGAAACACGAAAGCCTGCAATAAAGTTAGCAATTGATTTTGGAGAGATTGGAATCAAACATTCTTCAGCCCAAATTACGCGCAGATATGAGACAGAACAACTTATAGGTCGTCAAGTAGTAGCAGTAGTAAACTTTCCTCCTATGCGTATTGCAGGCTTTAAATCGGAAGTGTTGGTAGTTGGTGGCGTTTCAGAAGAAGGGGATGTCGTCCTATTAAAGCCCGATGAACCTGTTAAAAATGGTACGCCAGTTGCTTAGTGTGAGGTTTGTATACATTCATTCCTCGCACGCTCTTTTAAACAAGAGACGTTAGGTTTTAATTGTGTATTTTAAAAGAGAAAGATCCATAATAGAAATTAATAAACACTAGAGACTATTAATTATTAGTTTTTTAAAATTTAAAGTACGCATATGTACTTAATATGACAGCTACCATCACTATACAAGCAAGAGGAAATAGAATTGTATTGATAAAATGATCATAAAACCAATTATACAGAAAAATCACCTCACATAATTTCAATCTATTACGATAAATAAGTACTAAGCTTATAACTATTCAATGAGTGGAAAAATTTATATCACCCAAAAGTGAGCAAACGAACTTGTCGTGTATCATGCTTTCTGTTGCTTTCTATTTTTAAAGAATGCAACAAGAAAAAGCAGAACAGGAATAATCGCGAGGAAGGGAATTTGTAAAAAAAACATCTCTACTCCTATTCCTTCATGAAGGTGCTCTTGAAAATTTCTAGAAATCATTAGAGACATAAAAAGAACAATTAATCCAATAGGATAGGACAATCGTGAAGGTGATTTAATTTTAAATAAGGTGGCTGTAGCTATCATAGAAGCATAAAACAGTACACTAATTTTAGAGAAACCACCAATGACTAAAGCAAGCATAAAAAACACATCAAGACGTTCTAAAAAATCTGCTACTTGGATGCTTTGTACAGTGCTAAGAAGAGGAAACTGTGAACGTGCAGTCAAATCAACTCCTAGTACACTAATGTTAATAAGCATGGTAATGGTTAGATTGATTCCACTTAATCCTGTGGCACATAACATGGTTACTTTAGCCTTTTTAGGATTGTTCAAATAAGGTAAAATCATTGTAAACACAATTGCTTCACCAAAAGGGAAATACAAAGTTTGAATAAAAACAACTTTTAAAACTGGTAAAATTCCGTCTTCAAGTACTGGTTGTAAGTTTTTAAAGTCAATTAATCCTGAACACACAATTAGGAGAAAACCTGTGACAGCAAGGACGTACATAAATATAAAAAATAACTCTCCTGATCGAGCTACTACTTCTATCCCTTTTTGAACCGTATAAATGATAACTAGAATCAGTAAAGCATTTGCAATGAATAAAGGAGTATCAGAGTAGGAAAATGTCAACAACATCTCACCAATGTCACGTAAAACCCTTGCCACATCATAGATAAAATAGGAGATATAAAGAAAGGCTAGTACGCTTCCTATTGCTTTACCCAAGATTTTTTGCATATATTCTGTAGGCAGAAGATCTGGATAATACGAGTAAAGTTTATAATAAATTACAAATAGAACTAAGCTACCAAGCATTCCAAGTAAGATAGCCAACCATGCGTCCTGTTTTGCTTCCATTGCCACAGGTAACAACAAGGAAGTGCCTAGTTCAAACAGAACCATTAAGATAAAGAGTTGACTAGCACTAATTTTGGCTTTTTCCATTCAACTGCCTCCTTTTGGATTTTATTAAAGCTATCTCCTGTTTTTTTGAATTGTTCTTTAACCTACTTGTCACTTAAAATCTTTTGAACATTATGTAGTAGAGATTAGATTGATTTTAGGGGTCATTCTGGACTAAAAGTATTATTTGTACAGGCAAGGTTTTAGTAGAGTTTTCACTGATAATGCCAATATTCCATATAAAAATTAACTAGTTCAATGTATTTTTCCCATGCTTTTTCCTATTTTTAATGAAAGCTACAAGAAGAAGAAAAAGGGGAACGATTCCAAGAAGAGGGATATGTATAACACGCATTGCTACCTTTAGTCCTTCATAGTTATGTTCTTGTAGGTTACTCGCGATGGTAATGGACAAAAAGAGAACAATTAGACCTAAAGGATACGATAACTGTGAAGGTGATTTAACCTTGAATAAATGTGCTGTTCCTATGACAGCTGCGTAAAATAATACACAGATTTTAAAAAAGATAGTGATGATTAAGGCAAGCATAAAAAATACATCAAGCCGTTCTAAAAAATTAGCTACTTGGATGCTCTCAATTGTGCTAAGAAGTGGGTATTGTGAACGTGCAGTTAAATCAACACCTAGTACAGAGACATTAATAAGCATGGTAATAATTAAATTGATTCCACTTAATCCTGATGCACATAGCATGGTCACCTTTGCCTTCTTAGGATTACTTAAATACGGCAAAATCATGGTAAATACAATGACTTCTGTAAATGGGAAATACAAAGTTTGAGTAAATACCACTTTTAGGACAGGGAATAAGCCTTCTTCCAAAATAGGTTGTAAATTTTTAATCTCAATTAAACCAGAAGAAACAATTAAGATAAAGCCAGCAACCGCAAGGACATACATAAAAATAAACAGCAATTCTCCTGATCGAGCTATGACCTCAATTCCTTTTCTAATTGTGTAAATAATGACAAGCATTAATAATGCATTCGCGATGAATAAAGGCGTGTCAGGATAGGCAAAAGTTAACAGCATCTCACCAAAATCACGTAGAACCCTTGAGGCATCATACATAAAGTAAAGAATGTAAACAAATGCTAGTACGGTGCCCATCACTTTACCTAAGATTTTTTGCATATATTCTGTAGGTAAAAGGTCAGGGTAATATGTATAAAGCCTATGATAGACTAATAAGAGAACGAAACTGAATACCATTCCAAGCAGAATCGCAAGCCAAGCGTCTTGTTTTGCACCTATCGCAAGAGGTACCAGTAAAGCACTACCCAGTTCGAATAGGATCATTAAGATAAAGAGCTGACTAGAACTAATCTTAGCTTTTTCCATTCAATTGAGACCTCCTTTTTGGTTTTATTAAAGCGACCTTCTGTTTTTTTGAATCGCTCTTTAACCTTTTCATCACCTACGATCTTCTGAACGTTATGTAGTAGATATGAAATTTGCTTTAAAGGTAACTCTAATGTAGAGAGAATTTTTTTGCAGGTAATTACCTTATTAGGAAATGTTGCTATAAAGACAATATTTTATATGAAAACTAGCTAGTCAAACATGTTTGCCCCCATGGTCCTTCCTTTTTTGTAAGAAAGCTATAAAAAGAAGGATAGGAGGAATTATTATGAATAGAGGAATATGTAGAATAAACTTGGCTATATATAATCCTTCATGGAGGTGTTCTTGGAAATTACTCGCGATTGTGATAGATAGAAATAGAATAACAATACCTAAAGGATACGCTAGCTTTGAAGGTGATTTAATTTTGAATAAGTTAGCTGTTCCTATAGTGGCTGCATAAAATAATATGGTAACCTTAAAAAAAATGCCAATCACCATAGCAAGCATAAAAAATACATCAAGCCGTTCTAAAAAATCTGCTACTTGGATGCTCGCAACTGTACTAAGAAGTGGAAATTGGGAACGAGCAGTTAGATTAACACCAATTACACTGATATTAATGAGCATCGTAATAACTAAATTGATTCCACTTAATCCCGTTGCACATAGCATGGTCACCTTTGCTTTCTTCGAGTTATTTAGATACGGCAAAATCATTGTAAATACGATAGCTTCGGTAAATGGAAAATATAAGGTTTCAGACGCTGCAACCTTTACCGTTGGTAATATTCCTTCTTTCAAAACAGGTTGTAAATTCTTGAAATCAATTAAACCAGAAGAAACAATTAAGATAAAGCCAGCAACCGCAAGAACATACATAAAAATAAAAAGCAATTCTCCTGATCGAGCTATAACCTCAATTCCTTTTCTAATGGTATAAATAATGACAAGCATTAATAATGCATTCGCGATGAATAAAGGCGTGTCAGGATAGGCAAAAGTTAACAGCATTTCACCAAAATCACGTAGAACCCTTGAGGCATCATACATAAAATAAAGAATGTAAACAAAAGCCAGTACGGTGCCCATCACTTTACCTAAGATTTTTTGCATATATTCTGTGGGTAAGAGGTTGGGATAATACGTATAAAGTTTATGATAAACTAAAAATAAAACAAAGCTTCCTAGCATGCCCAGCAGAATCGCAAGCCATGCATCCTGTTTAGCTCTTATGGCAAGAGGTACCAGTAAAGCACTCCCCAGCTCAAACAGAACCATTAAAATAAAGAGCTGACTGGCACTAATTTTTGCTTTCTCCATTTGACTGGCACCCTCTTTTCCTTACTTTTGATTCTCTTTTACCCCTGAAAGAAACGATTTATTTCGTAAGCCAGCGCGACGTACATAGGCTTCCACTGTAATATCTACATCTAACTTTGGAAAGTACACATCATTCCATTCCGTTTTTAATTTCCTAAATTGATTTGGTCTCGTACGGTGAACTACTTCGCCAAATCCCAGAATATCCGTTTTGTTTTTTTGCGCACGTTCAATAGCTGTCTTGAGCTCTTTTTTAATTTCTTTCCTTACGGATTGTTCGATTTTTGTAATGACCTTTGGATTGGTGATATCAACAGGTACCTCCATGTCACCGATATCTCCTTCAACACGTGTATGAACAGAAATATGAGGTTTCCCATTCTTCACTTGGGCAGATACACTTGTTTTTTGTCGTACAGTTTGATAAGCAATAGCTTCTTTCTTTCCTGCCCAATTAATATTAATATCCGTTCCTTGGATTTTGTCGAGAATCCATACCGTTCCTCTTGCTGGTTCTTTATACAGCCAATCCACTAATTTTCCTTGCTTTAAAACAGCAATTCCCGAAGCTCGAAGCGTCGCTTCAGGTGCACTTTCTTGAAGGTTATCCAGCTTTTGTGCTTGCTGGGGATTCCCATCTAGACGAAATCCTGATACGACAGTTCCTCTTCCGGGAGATTCAAGGCTCTTCATCACCTCTTGAAGCGATGT
>Ga0207655_1001056_pt1 | contig 27488 bp, 23 predicted proteins | sample KBSM44metaG_FD_184398 | JGI IMG/M metagenome (GOLD analysis project Ga0207655, IMG submission 184398) | Miscanthus rhizosphere microbial communities from Kellogg Biological Station, Michigan, USA - KBS M4-4 metaG (SPAdes) (version 2) | ecosystem: Host-associated > Plants > Roots > Rhizosphere >... | reverse complement strand
TTTCAGCTGCGATTTTCCTTTATTCACCTGATACCAATTTGGCATCGGTGGCGGTGCTGAATATGGATGATGCAGGTGATACCGTGGCAGCTGTGGCGATGAGTATTTTGATTTTACTCACCTCATGCGCAGTCAAGTTGCTGCATTGGTTATTCACTCGGAAAATGATGGTATCGACACAACGTTGGCGTGAGCAAACACATTCATAACAAATTGATCTTTCAGTCAATCTTTTTAATTAACTAAATCATTTGAATTGAACGCTTTCTTTTAGGCGCTGGGAATTTTGCGTCCTAAAAAAGGTAGATAAGGTGGAAAAGACAATGAATACAGCACAATTTGACTTAATTATTGTCGGTGCAGGCATTTTAGGATTATCGGCTGCAATCCAAGCGGCAGAGCAAGGTTTAAAGGTGCAAGTCTTTGAAAAATATGCACAACCTATAGGTGCGACTCGCCGTAACTTTGGCATGGTTGGGACTTCGACTCTAAGCCGTCCTGATGCGAAATGGCGTGAATATGCTTTGGCGACCCGTGAATTTTATCAACGGATTCAGGCACAAACCGATATTTCGTTTCAACAGCGAAACGGCTTGTATCTCGCCAATACTGAACTTGAATGGCAAGTATTAAACGAGTTTGCTCAAGCTGCAGCTGATTATCAGATTCCTGTAAGTCTATTGTCTAAGCAGCAACTGTTTGATCAATATGCTTATTTAAACCCAGAAACTGCGCTACGTGGCGGTATGGTGTTTCATGAAGATTATTCAGTTGAGCCACATTTGGTGGGATTGCGTTTGTTGCAATATGCCGAAAAACTTGGTGTACACATTCATTGCAATGCTTCTGTGGTACTGACGAACTTTGATCAAGGCATGGCGCATATTCGCTTGGCATCAGGTCAAACATTTACCGCAAATAAAGTCATGATTTGTCATGGTGAAGACACACAATCGTTGTATCCCGAGCTCTTACAACAAAAAGGTTTATTACGTTGTACTTTACAAATGGCATTAACCAAACCGCTAAAAGTCAATCTTAAAGCTTCGATTTATTCAGGATTGTCGATCTCTCGTTATCCCGCTTTTGAGATTTGCCCTAGTCATCAAGATTTACGCAATGAATCACAAATCGGTTTAGTTGAAAAATACGGTATTCACATCCTGATTAAACAAAATGAATTCGGACAAATTATTTTGGGCGATAGCCATGAATATTATCCGATTGAAGACATACCACAATTTAATCAACGTGAAGAAATTAACCAATTCATTTTGCAATATTGCAAAGAAAATATTGGCTTAGAACTACCTGAAATTGAATCTCGTTGGAATGGTTACTATCTGACTCATCCTACGGAATTGGCATGTGTGATAGAAGCTGAAACCAATATTTTCCTTGTTAGTGCGATTGCAGGCAAAGGCATGACCACAGGCGCAGGATTTATGAAAGAAATGTTAGAAAATTATATTTTGTAATCTGGTTTAAACCAGATTTGTTTATACTGTATGAAATTGAACAAGGTTAGGCGAAATGAACGCACAAATTGAACTTGCAAACACAATTGAAAACGATGTTGAAAATAAATACTTACTGTTGACACCGGGACCATTGTCTACCTCGAAAAGTGTGCGTCGTGTGATGCAACGTGATTGGTGTACTTGGGACAAAGAATATAACGCATTGGTTCAGGAGATCCGCAGTCGTTTGGTGGCGTTGGCAACTGCAAAACCTGAACAATATAGTGCTGTGTTGATGCAAGGCAGTGGGAGTTTCTCTGTAGAAGCAGTGTTAGGTTCGGCGATTCCAAAGGATGGTAAAATTTTAATTATCAATAACGGGGCATATGGTGCACGCATGGTGCAAATGGCTCGATGTTTAAAAATTGACGTGGTGGAATTACGCTACCCTGAAATGCAAATCCCTCAACTGGCTGATATCGAAAAAGCACTTGAAGATGACAATATCACTCATGTGTCATGTGTGCATTGCGAAACCACCACAGGTTTATTAAATCCAATTCAAGCGATTGGACGCATTGTCAAAGCCAAAAACAAAGTGTGGATTGTCGATGCGATGAGTTCTTTTGGTGGTGTACCAATGGACATTGCAGAGCTTGAAATTGATTTCTTGATTTCAAGTGCCAATAAATGCATCCAAGGTGTACCAGGCTTTGGTTTTATTTTGGCAAAACGTGAGCAATTACAAGCGTGCAAAGGTTTGGCTTGTTCAGTCAGTTTAGACCTATATGACCAATGGAACACCATGGAACAGCATAATGGTAAATGGCGTTTTACTTCACCCACTCATGTGGTGCGTGCTTTTTATCAAGCACTTTTAGAATTAGAACAAGAAGGTGGAGTAACCGCTCGTTATCAGCGTTATTTCCATAATCAACAACGTTTAGCCGCAGGTATGCAAGCGCTTGGTTTTGAAATGGTCTTAGATCAAGACGCACCACAATCTCCAATTATCACTACATTTTTATATCCAAATGAAGTCGATTTTAGCTTTCAAGCCTTGTATGAAAATCTGAAACAAGCAGGGTTTGTGATCTATCCCGGCAAAGTCACCGATTTAAATTGCTTCCGTATCGGCAATATCGGAGAGATTTATTTAGATGATATTGAACGACTTTTAACAGCGATTGAGCACTATCGAATTTGATTGGAATTCACAACTTCATTTTTTGCGCCATTTATGGCTCAGGAAGGAGGTTTGGATGGGGGGAGATTATAAATGCTCTCCCTAGCTATCTCCTTTGAAAGGAGCGGGCGCTTCCATTTGAAATTAAATATTACGCAAAACTCAACTTATGCAAGATAGCTATTTTTAACTTTGAGAAATGAATAGGACAAACTTATGAACACTTCAACTTCAGCATTACAAGCCGTGGTTTTTGATTGGGCAGGTACAACAGTAGATTTTGGTTCACGTGCACCAATTTTAGCATTTATGGCCTTATTTTCAGATAATAAAGTTGAAATTTCAATTGAAGAAGCACGTGCGCCAATGGGTTTGGAAAAACGCGATCACATTGCGGCAGTTTTGAAAATGCCACGTGTTGCAGATGCGTGGAAACAGGCACATGGTGCTGAAGTGACTGTGGCGGATATTGACCGTTTATATCAGGACTTTATTCCATACCAATTGAAAAGCATCCCAAGCTGCTCAAAATTGATTCCGGGGGCATTAGAGGCATTTGCTGATATTCGTGCCCGTGGTGCAAAAATTGGCAGTAATACTGGTTATGCTTCGATGATGATTGGTCAATTGATGCAAGATGCAGCTGATCAAGGCTATGTGCCTGACTGTACTATCACAGCCAGTGATGTGAAACATGGTCGTCCATATCCTGAAATGTTGTGGAAAAACTTAATCGAACTTGATGTGTTAGATGTTAAAAATGTGGTGAAAGTGGATGACACAGTGGTCGGCATCGAAGAAGGTTTAAACGCTGGTTGTTGGACTGTGGGTTTGGCCGTTAGTGGGAATGAAGTGGGGCTAAGCTTCGAAGAATGGTCTGCACTTTCAGCGTCTGAACAACTAAGTTTAAAAGAAAAAGCATACGCAAAAATGAATGCTTCAGGTACACATTATGTGATTGATAGTATTGCTGACTTACCTGCGGTATTGGATGCGATTGAACAGCGTTTAGCAAATGGTGAAAAGCCTTAACAGATGATGAATACCAGTCTTTATGACTGGTATTTTTTTAGTGCTGAAGTATCAATTCTTTTTTTAATTTCCTCATGCTGCATGAAAATGATGAATCCATGAGAAATTGTTTAATTAACTTGAGTGTTTGCTTGGTTGTTTGTGGTAGACCAAGCTATGAGTTAAATCGATTTTATAAGGAAGTGAGTACGGTTTTCCAAAATTATGCTTATAAAACTTATGTTGCCTAATAGCTTCCATTCAATGTTTTGCAATTTAAGTTACTCCCCCTTTCATGAGGGACGAAGGGAGGTTTTATATAGTTACATCAATCAACTTCGCATCCAGTTATCGACTGCAATTCGTCAAAGCTTAAACCGTCTACGTTTTCAATGACTTTCACACCTTTCTCAGCCACATCAATCACACAAAGATCAGTATAAAGACGATCAACACATTTCAAAGCTGTTACAGGAGAAGATAATTTAGTCTTAATGTTATTTATCTAAAATTGATTCGAAAGCTTTTAAGCGTTTGTGAATGGAAAGTAACTCTATAATTGTTTTCCAAGAGTTAATCAAATATTGAAAAGATTGACGTACTTGATCAAAAACGTTGGTAATTTGGGTAATGAGTCCTAATGTCATTTTTCCAGCTGCAATAGATGGAAATAAAACGAATAAGCTAAACAAAATATCTAATTGAATATACCAGATGCTTGCAAGGTTAAAATAGGTGTAATGAAAGTACAATCGGAAATAGTTTTGCCGAACACTTCCAAATAGTGCTTTTAATGTTTTAGGTTGTGCCCGTTGCTCATGATCCTCTCCATAAACCAATTCTTTGCGATAAGCAGCTTCAACCCTTTGATTATTAAATTGTAGACCGGGTAATTTAATCCCGACCAGCATAAGTAAAACTGTACCGAATATTGCCCATATGATTGCTGCCCAGACTAAAGAATGATCAATATTTCCAACCAGTGGTAATTCTGTTACTTGTTTAGAAAGTTCAAATAAAATAGGCAGGAAAGCAATTAATACCATGATCGCCTTAATAAAATTTACACCAAGGTCTTCTAAAATTGTTGCAAAACGCATGGTATCTTCTTGAACACGTTGGGAAGCACCTTCTACATGACGTAGTTCTTGCCAGTGCTTGGTATAATATTCATTCATAGCTGTGCGCCAACGAAATACATAATGGCTGGTAAAAAAAGAATTGATTACAGCTAAAGTAACTGCAACTAGAGCAATCAATAAGAAAGTAATTGTTCCCATATAGAGTTCTTTAATATCACCTCCACCATTTTCTAACATGTTTTGAATAAGGTTATAGAATGGTTGATACCAAGCATTGATTACGACGCTTACTTGAACGCCAAACCAGATATTAAATAGAATAAATGATGACCCCCATACGGACCATCTTTGCCAACGGTTATCTGATTTTAAATGCCAAAAACCTGCAAAAATAGATGTTGAGATGAAGAACCATAAATAAAACCATATAAAAGAGAGTGACCAGAAGCGACTAACGCCTATGGGAAGTTCTAAATTTGCATAACCTTTGGGTAAACCTAAAAACTCACCCCAATGGCTTCCACCAGAGTTCCACAAGAATAAATTAATAATCAACCAAGTAATTAAAGATAAAAAAAACCACTTTGGATTGGGAAAAAATGACCTAAACATGTAAAAAATGCCCTGTGACTTAAAGGAACGCAGTTAATGAGATTATTTAAATGTTATGTTATAATATAACAATAAGTGGCATTCAAGTGCATTTCTAATGTTGAGTTTTCATTTCATCTGAAATTTAAAAAATAAAAGCTGAATGTGAACTTATCGTTCTGTACTAAATGACTTTTTGGGATAGTTACAATCGAAATTGGCCAACAAAATTAGCAGTTATCATTTAACCAATGTACTTTAAATCATAAGAGAAATCTGAGTTTTACCTTGTATCGTTTGAGGTGTATTTTCAGTAAAATTTTGATTTATAGAAAAATTTTTAAAAATAATGAATTTAAAACGGACAAGTTAAATCAATATTCAAGTAATGGAATTGTTTTTTGTAAAAGTATTTAAGCAGGTTGCAAGGGAATGCAGTGGTAATTTTTGAAAAATGTAAAGTTTTTATAGTTAAGTAATTAAATGCCATACTAATAAACAATGATGACTATTCACATCTATCTGTTTAGGTGGTATTTAGCCAACTGGACGATTTTCTTGGCTTTACACAACATCTCTAAAGTGATATCTCAGTTTTTTCAGTAAAATGAACTGATGAGTTACTTTTCGTTCTGTTCATATCCTAAGCAACGAAGTCATCAATGCCCCGTAATATAATTCAGGAATATTTTAAATATTATCAATGGGCTTCTTTAAATTTAAGCCAGCTACAAAAACTTTTCCTTCTAGCTGACGAGCTTAGTGATCTAATTAGAACAGTAGGCGACTTACAATATTTAAACAGTCAAGTAAATAAACGTGATAGATCATAAAAATCTTTCAACTATTGAGCAAGCTGAAAACTGGAAAATAATTTAATGTACTTTTAGAAAGGCAGAAAAGAAGAAACTCAGTGACAGTCAAAACTAAAAGATATTAGGACACTGCGTGATTTAGCCAAACAAATCCAGTCACCTCATTTATGCAATCAACTAAAATAAATGGGTCTGCAGAATTTTAAATATATCCATGATTAAGGAGGGTTAATAGCATTCAGTAAATAAGGATTGTAGATGGCAACCTTATTTAAACAGGAATACTATGCAAAAAACAAAAAATGCAAGGTTATAGAGGATTTATAACGTGAATGATGCTTATTTCTAAATAAAAGAAATCAAGATAGCAGGGAAATATATGAAACAGACTTTACTCACCGCTAGTATTGTGGCTTTGGCCACATTGGCTATGCCAGTTTTTGCTTCTGGTTTAAACAGCGTCAGCAGCGACTATGTGGCTTCTGATTATGCAAAAACCAAATATCCTGTTGTATTTAACCATGGGATGTTTGGTTTTACTCGACTCGGTCCGACAGCTTTTGGGATGGATTATTTTTATCAGGTGCTTCCTGATTTGGCACGTAATGGTGCGACGGTTTATGCAACCCAGGTTTCTCCACTAGAATCCACCGAAGTTCGTGGCGAGCAGTTGCTACAACAAGTAGATGAAGTTTTGGCACTCTCGGGAAAGTCAAAAGTTAATCTGATTGGTCATAGTCATGGTGGACCGACCATTCGTTATATTGAAGCGATTGCACCTGAAAAAGTTGCTTCACTCACTGCTGTTGCTGGAACGTTTAAAGGGTCCAAAGTGGGAGATGACATGTTGGATAATCCTGCTGAGAAATTTTTATTTACCGTCTTAGGACAGTATATCGTTGCTCCAGTGGAATTACTCCTACAAGGTAATCCTGATTTGCCGATTAGTCTAGATCGCTCATTAAAATCATTAAGTGAAAAGGGTTCTGCAGAATTCAATGCAAGATTCCCAACTGCAGCAATCCCATCTGATTGTGGTAACGGTCAGAAGATTACCAGTAATGGGGTATATCATTACTCGTGGACAGGTAAAGCTCAAGCAACCAATCTACTTGATGTCATTGACGTTGCCATTTCCACCATGGCACCAAGATCTTATAAAAATAATGACAATGATGGCTTGGTTAACCGTTGCAATGCACATTTTGGACAAGTGATTAGAGACGACTATAATCAAACGCACCTAGACGAAATCAATCAGATTTTGGGCTTAAAAGCATGGTTTGGACCAGATCCTGTGTCACTTTATCGTCAACAGGTCAATCGTCTTAAACTTGAAGGGCTATAAGCAAATATTTAAAGAAATAGACCTAATATTTTCAAAATTAATATCAAGCGCATCATAAGGGAGTCTGAATATTCAGGCTTCTAATGTTTTGTTTAGAGTATAGTGATTGGCTTTCAGTTTAATCTTTACTAAAGATTTAGATTCTTTCATTTATGAATAGAAAGCTGATAAAGATTTATTAGAGATCCTTGCAAAAGGGGCGAAGATGACATCCATGTCGATCACTACACTTGCCTTTAAGATCAGCTTTATGCTGATATCCTTATACAGATCACAATGAGATTATACTGGTATCGACTTTATAAAAAATCTACTTTTCCAGTTTTTACATCATAAATACCACCTGCAATGCCAATTTCACCTTCTTCGACCATCTTTTTCAGTACTGGGCTATTTCTTAAGATATAGGCAATATTATTTTGTACATTTGCAATAGTCACCGCTTGAATGAAATTACTGGTGAGTTGGTAATCAGTCATTTCTTTATGTACGTTTTCAGCTGCCTGCATAATCGGTTTCAGGAAATATTGTACATGTGGGGTTTCGCTCAGTTGAGTGATATCCTTTTTTTGTTCATACATCTGACAAGCAGCAGTCACAGCACCACAGTCTGTATGTCCCAATACTAAAATTAATTTTGAGCCCTTACTCTTACAGGCAAACTCTAAAGAACCTAATACTTTTTCACCCGCAATATTTCCAGCGATTCGTAAACTAAATAGGTCACCAATTCCGACATCAAAAATCCGTTCAGTTGGCGCACGTGAATCCATACAACCTAAAACAGTTGCAAATGGATGCTGTCCAGATTGTGCAGTGACCTGAATTTGACGAGCAATATTATGATAAATACGTTCATGGTTAACGAATCTTTGATTACCTTCTTTGAGTAGCTCAAATACTTGCGAAGGCGTAAGTTGTCGTTGAATTTCCTGAGTACTGACATCAATATCCAGTTCTTCTTCTTTAATTTCAGGATAATGTATTTTAAATCCAATAAGTTTTACATCAATCCCATTTTCTGTAGCAGTTTCATCTCTAAAGTCTTTAATCACTTGATATACATCAGGATCGATGTAGTAGGTATTTGATGCATCGATCACTACGGTATCACCACTGACTATTTTCTCTAGAGCAGAAACCAAAGCCGAACGATTTAAAAAACTAATATTGGGTGCTAGTTCAATACGGGTAATATTTCCATGCAAATGTGCTTCATGAATGATACGAACTCCACGGAATAAATTATTTTTTAATACAATAATAAAGCTAATCAACAACCCCAACAAAATACCGATCAGCAGATCAGTCGCAATAATTGCAATAACCGTTACAATGAAAGGTAGAAATTGTTTCCATCCTTGACCATAGATCCGTTTAAAAAGTGAAGGACTTGCTAATTTCACGCCAGTTAAAATTAAAATGGCGGCAAGGGAAGATAATGGAACAACATTGATTAATGGTGTTAGAAATAAAACTGCAATAATCAATAAAATACCGTGAAAAATTGCAGAGAATTTAGTCTTTGCGCCACTTGCTGCATTGACTGAACTTCGAACAATCACTGAAGTAATCGGCATACCTCCAATTAAACCAGACATGGTATTTCCGATACCCTGAGCAACCAACTCTTTGTTCGGCGGAGAGGCCCGCTTTTGCGGATCCATTTTGTCCGCTGCTTCAAGATTTAATAGCGTTTCAAGCGAGGCGACGATTGCGAGTGTAATGGCGCCTGTATAAATAATAGGATTATTCCATTGAGTGAAGTCAGGGAAACTGATAATTGATTCAACACCTGAAAAGATATTGGGAAGATTGACTAAATGTTCAGTGCTGACTGCGAGGCTGGAATTGGTATTGATAAAAAAATAATTTAATAACCCAGCAAAAATAACCGCAATAAGCGCAGAGGGGATCACCATTTTTTTTAAAGGTGTTTTATCCCACAATAAAATAATGAATACACTAGAAATACCAATGATTGCCGCACCATAATCAAGGTGTTGTAGTAGGCCTATCCCTTCGTTCCAACGTTGTTGAAGAATTTCAGTTTTGATCCCAAAGAGCAGAGGAAGCTGATTGATGATCAATATTAACCCGATGGCAACAAGAAGCCCCATAATCACATTGGTTGGGATAAAATTTGAATATGTTCCTAAGCGAAATAATCCAAAAAATAATTGGAGGAGACCTGCTAAAACCAAACAAAATAAGAAAGCTTGATAATTGCCTTCAAGCTTATCCAATTGCGTTAAAACAATAGCAGTAAGTCCAGCAGCAGGACCTGAGACACTGATATGAGAACCACTCAAATAACCTATAACGATTCCACCAATAACACCTGCAATAATGCCAGAAATTAATGGTGCACCTGAGGCACTGGCTATACCTAAACAGAGCGGTAGAGCGACTAAAAAAACAACTAAACCTGAGAGCAAATCATTTGTATAAAACTTTCTTTTGGGCACTAATTCCTGTTGCATAAATATTCTCGGCAAATTTATAAGTTTGATATGCATCTGGAGACAGTCTATTTCATGCTGTACACCAAACTTGCCTAAGTTAGATGAGAATGTGTCCTTAGACTTTGATAAAGACCAAATGACAACAGATTATGAAAGAAACTCTATATCAGCTTTACAAATGATAAATTTTTCTGAATATTAAAGAAATTCTTAAACATTAATTCGAAAAATTAGCTAAATTATAAATATTTTAATACGTTAATTTTAATTTGATTTTTAGAGTTATAGGCTAAAAAGTGCTGATTCAGTCTATATAAATTATTGCTTGAGTAATAGAGAATGGTGATGTATTTGTTTTAAATAGGTAAGTTTTACTTGGGGACATGATATGTTTTTCCAAAAAATTATTCAGATGTAAAACTTATATTTTTTTTATATTGGGTTTTGTAGGGTTTATGAAATATTTTAGAAAATATGTTTTTTCACGTGAATTTGGTTGTTTATTTGAGTGGGTGAAAATGAGTATTGCGTTGTTTTAACTACACAATGCTTGTGGATATTTACTTTATCTACTCATCTGTTGGCGCTGTAACATGTGAAAAAACATGGTATATTCTGTTTTTGTCTAAGATAGTTTTTCAATTAAAGCTATCTTTTTAATACAACTCACTTAGCAGGATGCTGGAGCATATACCATTTCATTAAAAAATACTTTTTACCTTTATGACTATTTTTAATATTATTCACAATATTGATTTTGAACACTTTTGAGCTATAAATGTCAAAAAATATAAATTGATCGATTACTAGACGGATAATTATTTAAAGGACTAAATTGAAAACGACAGTCCTTTTTTAAAGCTAATCAAGCATGTTAACAAGTCAGATATTTATAATTTATAAGTATTTTTAATAGCTTAGTGTTTATTGATGTGATTCTGAAATTGTATATAAAAACAATGTGGATACTTGATCAATAAATATTTGTAATGGAGTGATTTATGGTCGTTTTATCCTATTTAAAAAACCAAAATAAATATTTCAATGCCATAAAAAACCAGCAAATAACGATTGCGGCTAAAGCAAATATTGCTATTTGTATCGCTTTTTGCCTATTTTGGACCATATATTTCAGCTTTGCAAAGATGTGGTTCATTGTTTGTATTGATATTTTTTTTACAACAATGTCTATCTTCAGTTTATTTTTGATTTATATACATCGGATTTCAGCGGGTATATTGCTTTCACAAGTCGTCCTCTTTATTTTTCCTGTAGTTTTTTGCTTAATATTTGATGTGGCCACACTAGACCATCCTAGAGTTTCACATTTATTTCTTCCAGCAGGAGCAATATTGGGATATTTGAATTATCGAAGAGATCCCAATGCTTTACAGTTGATTTTAATTATCTTATCGATAGCTGCTTTTATCTTTTTTGGTGGAAGTGCTTTTACTTTGGATGCGGCAATACCTTTATCTGAAAGTATTCGGGCTTATGGTGGTTGGATTGCAATATCTGTTGCCACGCTTATGATGTGTATATCAATTTTTGTCATGCAATTGGAATTGCAGATAGAAAGTAAGCTGGTACATGATCTACGCTTGGCACTTTCAAAACAACAGTTTGAGCTCTTTTATCAACCTCAAGTAAATTCTTCTGAAAAAATTATAGGTGCTGAAATTTTGCTACGTTGGCATCACCCGACGCTTGGATATATCCCAGCAAACGATTTTATTCCTGTCGCAGAAACTTTGGAGTTAATGCCTAAAATTGGAGATTGGATACTGATTCAGGCAACTAAAGTATTACAACAATGGAGTAAAAATGAATCTACAAAAGGTCTTACACTTTCAGTCAATATAAGTGCTGATCATTTCATGCAAGAGAATTTTGAGCAAATCATTACGTCCATGGTGCAGAAAAATGGAGTTTTTCCATCCCAACTCATATTAGAAGTAACTGAAAGGGTTGCGTTAAATAATATTGAAAGTGTTATAGAAAAAATGAGTTTGCTGAATAAAAATGGAATTCAGCTTTCTTTAGATGATTTTGGTACAGGTTATTCATCATTAAGCTATTTGCAGAAAATGCCCATTAGCCAGATCAAAATTGATCAGAGTTTTGTACAAGCGGCTTTAGATGATGAACGCTGTAATAAATTGGTCTATGGAATTGTTAAAATTGGCCTTGATTTAAACTTGCGTGTTTTAGCTGAGGGGATTGAGACCTATGAGCAATTTAATCGCTTTCAAGAAAATGGCTGTACTGAATTTCAAGGCTACCTATGGGGATGTCCTATGCCTTTAACGGATTTTATGCATAAAGTAGCTGAGGAAAAGCATTAATGTTTCCGAGAAAAATCATAAGAATAAGAAATAGGCTGTTTTAGATCTATCTTTGATTCAATGGTTGTATTGTGAAAGCCTTTAAGAATTAAATGGGTTTAAATTAAATATTTTCTAAGTTAGCTAAGTTTTGTGATAAGTCTTTAGAGGTGGATCATTCTAGTTTTATTGAAAGTTAAAACTGAATTTTAAATTGTTCAGAAGTCTCAACCTGTTTAAAAATTAAAACAATAAGTGAAATGATTTATTTACTCTAAAGACTGATTCAATTCTAGAATTTCCAAGAAATAGGCTTACAGCTAAAATTTCCCATACCAATTGGGTGGTCACAGATATACAAGTATAAGTTTTAAAAAAACAACATAGGTGATCTGTTTTTAAAATCATAAAATAATTTAAAAACAGTGCCTTACTCAACTAGCTTACAATTTTAAAAACAAGCGTGTCGTAAAATGCTAAGTCAGTGTCGTGTTATGTAAAGTGAGCTGCATCTGCTGTGTTGTAGTTTTAATCATGATTTTTAAATATTGATAAAAATACGGCATGGATAGGGAAATGGCATGAATAAAGCAATACGGTTTTATGAAACAGGAACACCAGATGTTTTGCAATATGAAGACATTGATGTTGGTGAACCAGCAGCAGGGCAAGTGCGTCTGCGTCATGTGGCAGTTGGATTAAATTATGCTGACACTTATTTTCGCGATGGTACATATAAAATTCCACTGCCAAATGGTATGGGCGTAGAAGCGTCTGGTGTAGTCGAAGCTGTGGGTGAGGGGGTAGATCATATTCAAGTGGGTGATCGAGTCACTTATACCGGCTTTTTAAATACTTTAGGTGCTTATAGCACTGCACGTTTAATCTCGGCTGATGTATTAATCAAACTACCTGAAGAAATCTCTTGTGAAACAGCCGCAGCAATGACCATGCGTGGTTTAACCTCGGCTTATTTAATGCGTCGTATTTATGACTTTAAAAAAGGGGACAGCATTTTATTACATGCCGCCGCTGGTGGTGTGGGCTTGATTGTTTCTCAATGGGCAAAGTTACTCGGATTGATAGTGATTGGTACAACCTCTTCAGAAGAAAAAGCACAAATCGCCCGTACATATGGCTGTGACCATGTCATTAATTATAGTTATGAAAATGTTGCAGAACGAGTACGAGAATTAACCGATGGGGTGGGGGTAAATGTGGTCTTTGATAGTGTCGGTAAAGACACGTTTATGGCATCGCTTGATTCGTTAAAACGCCGTGGCTTATTGATTTGTGTAGGGACTGCTTCAGGTGCAATTCCAGAATTTAATCCGGTCTTATTGGCAATGAAAGGCTCTTTATATATGACCCGCCCAGCACTAGCAGATTTCATTGTGGATCCTTTAGAAAAACAAGAACTTGCCAATGAGTTATTTGATCATGTCCGACATGGACGCATCAAAATTGAAATCAATCAACGCTATGAACTCAAGGATGCAGTTCAAGCTCACCGTGATCTAGAAGCACGTAAAACCACGGGATCATCAATTTTTGTAATTTGAAGGGATGTCTTATGCAAGTTGAACAATTAAGTTGCAATATCGGTGCAGAATTGTTAGGTGTAAATCTGGCTGATGCGATTGGCGATGATGGGTTATTTACTGAAATTCATCAGAATTTGTTAAAGCATCGGGTTTTATTTTTAAGAGACCAAGACCTAAGCCGAGCAGAACATGTGGCATTTGCTGAGCGTTTTGGACAACTAGAAAGTCATCCTGCTGTCGGAAGCCATCCAGAGCATCCTGGACTGGTACAAATTTATAAAAGCCCAGAGAGTCCAATTGATCGTTATGAAAATGCTTGGCATAGCGATGCAAGCTGGCGCAAAGTTCCGCCAATGGGGTGTGTGCTACGTTGTATTGAATGTCCGACAGTGGGTGGCGATACCATGTGGACCAATATGGTGATGGCCTATGAAAATTTACCTATAGAAATCAAAACAAAAATTGCAAATTTACGTGCCTATCACAGTATTGAAGCCAGTTTTGGCGCAATGATGCCGATTGAAAAACGTTTGGCATTAAAAGAACAGTTTCCTGATGCAGAACATCCTGTGGTACGTACTCATCCAGAAACGGGTGAGAAGATTCTTTATGTCAACGCGTTTACCACTCATTTTAGTAACTACCATACCAAAGAACACGTTCGTTTTGGACAAGACGCCAATCCTGGTGCAACCGATTTACTGCGTTATTTAATTACCCAAGCCTATATTCCAGAGTACCAAGTTCGTTGGAGTTGGAAACCGAATAGTATCGCAATTTGGGACAATCGCAGTACCCAACATTATGCCGTAATGGACTATCCACCATGTCATCGAAAAATGGAACGGGCAGGCATTATTGGCGATGCAACTTACTAAGCGTAGCAGTAGCAGTTAAAGATTTTATCCAAACCCTAATTCTAAAATACATATGGAGATGTTTATGCAATTCTTTGATGACTCATTACACCCTGAAAACATGGACAAAGTGGTGATTACGGTAGCGCCTTATGGGCCTGAATGGATGCCTGAGGATTTTCCTGAAGATATCCCCGTGACCATGCAAGAACAAATTCAAAAAGCGGTAGAGTGTTATGAAGCAGGTGCCTCAGTCCTCCATTTGCATGTTCGAGAACTAGATGGGAAAGGTTCGAAACGTCTGTCTAAGTTCAATGAACTCATTGCCGGTGTGCGTGAAGCGGTGCCTGATATGATTATTCAAGTGGGTGGATCAATTTCTTTTGCTCCAGAAAGTGAAGGTGAGGCTGCAATTTGGTTAAGCGATGATACGCGTCATATGCTGGCTGAATTAATGCCAAAACCAGACCAAGTAACCGTGGCAATCAACACCACTCAAATGAATATTATGGAGTTGCTCTATCCTGAATATTTAGAAGGCACTTCTTTGTCTCATCCAGCAATTCAGGCTGCTTATGCTGAAATGACTGTACCAGCAGGCCCAGCATGGGTAGCAGAGCATTTAAAGCGTTTAACTCAAAATGGCATTCAACCGCATTTCCAGTTAACTGGGATGCATGGTTTAGAAACGCTGGAACGTATGGTGCGTAAAGGGCTGTATAAAGGTCCGTTGAATTTAACATGGATTGGAATTGGGGGCGGTTTTGATGGGCCAAATCCTTTTAACTTCTTTAACTTTATTCATCGCGTACCTGATGGCTGTACTTTAACTTCAGAGTCTTTACTTAAAAATGTTTTGCCGTTTAACACCATGTCAATGGCGATGGGCTTACATGCACGTGTCGGAAATGAAGACACCATTATCGATCATCAAGGGCAACGTTTTTCTTCAGTACAGCAAATTCAACAGACTGTGCGTATTGCCCATGAATTAGGTCGTGAAGTCGCATCAGGTAAAGAAGCACGTGAAATTTATCGTATTGGCGTGCAATACGACACGATTGAAGAAACCTTGTTGGAAAATGGTATGGGGCCCAATCGTAAAGCTGGTCAAAAGGGTGTTCCACAGCGTAAATAATGTTTTGAGTCTAAAGGATTTTTGATTCAAACAGTGAGAACCAGAGGATTACGTTACGGTGAAGTCGCGTAGTCATCAAAAAAATCAATGATAAATTATAAAACACAAGGAGAACGTATGGATGCGCATCAATATTCAAGTCCTACGGGCGGTGTAGATACTTCGGTTGGCATACCACGTAAATATGCATGGTTGGTTTTTGCACTCACATTTGGTTTGTTGATTTCTGACTATATGTCACGGCAAGTCTTAAATGCAGTATTTCCATTGGTCAAAAGTGAATGGGCTTTAACAGACAGCCAACTCGGATTATTAAGTGGGATTGTGGCGTTGATGGTGGGTTTATTAACCTTACCTTTATCGATCTTGGCAGATCGTTTTGGCAAAGTAAAAAGCTTAACTTTGATGGCCGTATTATGGAGTATGGCAACCTTAGGCTGTGCAATTGCTGAAAGTTATCAACATATGTTTATTGCCCGATTTATGGTGGGTGTTGGCGAAGCTGCCTATGGTAGTGTCGGGATAGCTGTTGTTGTAGCAGTTTTCCCCCGTGATATGCGTGCAACTTTAGCAAGTGCTTTTATGGCAGGTGGTGTATTTGGTTCATTCTTAGGCATGGCTTTAGGTGGTGTCATGGCTGAGCATTTTGGTTGGCGTTGGGCATTTGGTGGAATGGCTGTTTTTGGGCTGATTCTGGCATTTTTATACCCTATTGTGGTTAAAGAAAACAAGATAGGAAGCATTCAGCGAAAAATTAAGATCCAACAGAAACAGGATAAGTCGATAAGTCCTTTGAGATCGATTTATTCAAGTCGGTCTGTGATCGCCACTTATATTGGCAGTGGCTTGCAATTGTTTGTGGGTGGCACGGTCATCGTTTGGCTTCCCAGTTATCTCAATCGATATTACGGATTGGGGACAGATAAAGCTGGGTTGGTCGCAGCAATGGTTGTACTCAGTAGTGCAGTTGGTACGATTTTATGTGGGATGTTATGTGATCGTTTAGGACGAGATCGACCAGACCGAAAAGTCAGTTTGGCGATTGCATTTTGTTTGATCGGTTGTGTGTTGCTATTCATCGCTTTTGCCATGTCTGTCGGAAATGCTCAATTGATCATGATTTGTATTGGGATGTTTATCGCTTTGGGTACCAATGGACCATCCAGCGCAATGGTTGCCAACCTGACACATCATTCTGTACATAGCACAGCATTTGCAACTTTAACTCTAGCAAATAATTTTCTCGGCTTAGCTTTAGGACCTTTAGTGATTGGGAAGCTATCTGATCTAATCGGTTTACATCACGCTTTTCAATTGATGCCACTGATGAGCATTGTGGCTGCTGCCGTATTCTTCTATGCAAAACGCCATTATGCCAATGATATTAAAAACTTTAATGTACAAACAGCACGACAAGGTCAAACAGTACAAGCACAGTCATGCAATATGGGTAATCAATAATGACGCGTAAAATGAATATTGAAGTTTTTTTTGATTTTATCTGTCCATGGTGTGTGATTGGAAAACGTCATTTACAGACTGCGATTCAAAAATTAAAACAAAGTGATCCAGATGTTGTGGTCAATATCCAATGGCGTGGTGTACAGCTTTTACCCCATATTCCGTTGTTGGGGGTTCCTTTTGGTGCCTTTTATTTACAAAGATTAGGCAGTTCAACAGCGGTTCGAATGCGCCAAACTCAAGTTCGTCAAGCCGCGAAAGCGGTCAATGTCGATATTGATTTTGATCAGATTCGGCGTATGCCAAACACAGCTATGGCGCATCATTTTTTTGCAAATATTTCAAAAGTATATCATTCAGATCAAAGTGAGCGATTTTTAGATGCGCTATTCACAGCCTATTTTCATCATTCGGAAAATATAGGTGAGTTAGCAACATTGCAGAAAATAGCCATGTATTGTGGTTTTGCGGATGAGGTAGTTGAAAGTATTTTAGCCAAGCCATTTGTTCCTTTTATCTCAGCAGATACAGGGGGTAAAGGGGTGCCGTATTTTGTTTTTGATGGAAGTTTTGCAATGGCTGGGGCACAACCTGCAAGTGCACTTTATCAAGCAATGTTGGATACGCTTCAAGCACAAGGACAAATGGTATGACCTTGCGTTTTCAAGTTCCTCAAGAAAAAATTCCAACTGTAGGCAATCGATCCTTTTTGATGATTGGTGACCAATCCCTGATTTTATTTAATATTGCTGAACAATTTTATGCGATTGAAGATAGTTGCCCACATCAAGGTGCTTCTCTCCTCAATGGAAAATTGGAAGGCAAAGTGATTCAGTGTTGTGCACATGGTTTACGTTTTGACCTGGCAAATGGTTATTTACTCAATTCAACACAGCTGAAAGTACAAATATACCCAGTAGAGGTGATTGGAGAAAATGTCTTTATTGGTTTAGATTTGGGAGCCGCGTTTGATGAGTAAATTAGCTCCTATTGTTTGGCGACAACGTCTAAGTGAACTCATGCCAGGATTTATTGTCAGTACTGTTGTTGCCACAGCGGCCTGTTTTTTATCTGAGCATTATGGTGCGCCAGTGATGTTATTCGCTTTGTTGCTCGGGATGGGTGTGAACTTTCTTGCAACAGAAGGAAAGTGTAAAGCGGGTATCGAATTTACTGCGCGAGAAGTACTGCGTTTCGGGATCGCTTTACTCGGAATGCGAATTACCCTTGAGCAAATGACTGCGCTAGGTTGGCAACCCCTTGTTTTGGTGATTTCATTAGTTGTTATTACCATTCTAGCTTCAGTCATTACAGCCAAAGTGCTTGGATTTAATAAGTTTTTCGGTATGCTGACAGGAGGAGCGACGGCCATTTGTGGGGCTTCCGCAGCATTGGCCTTATCTGCTGCTTTACCAAGTCATCCTCAAAAAGAAAAAGCAACCTTATTCACGGTGATTGGGGTGTCCGCACTATCAACTTTGGCAATGATCGTTTATCCGATGATTGCGCGATGGTTAGAATTAACCCCTCAACATGCTGGAATTTTTTTAGGTGCAACTATCCATGATGTGGCCCAAGTGGTAGGGGCAGGCTATAGCATGTCTACAGAAACAGGTGATACTGCAACAGTGGTGAAATTGATGCGCGTTGCCATGCTTTTACCCGTCATCATTTGTGCAGCCATGATTACTCGTAGGCAAGGTTCGCCGTCTACTGGGAAAAGACCACCATTGTTGCCATGGTTTGCAGTGGGATTTTTGATTCTCGCATGTATTAATAGTACTGGATGGGTGCCAACACTCGTTCAAGGTGGAATAAATGAATTATCTCGTTGGTGTTTGATTATTTCGATCAGTGCTTTAGGGATGAAAACACAATTAAAAGAGTTAGCAACAGTCGGTATAAAACCGATACTGCTGATGATTGGAGAAAGTATTTTTCTGGTATTGTTGGTATTAAGCCTGATGCATTGGTTGTTTTAATTGGTCATTCATTGAATAAAAGTTTTGCAAGGCGCAATAAAAAAATTTGCTAGGTGCAAAACTTTTGTTTTGATTCGTTTTTAAGTTATTGTTTTGAAATCAATACCAAACGTCAGTAGCTCATTGGTTTAATTTTTATCATATTCGCATCGATGATCTCGGTTTTATTGTGGGTACGCCAAGCATTCGGTGTTATGCCAAATTGACCAATAAACCATCGGGTAAAAGAGCTTGGCATAGAGTAACCAAGAATATCTGAAACTTGTGCCAATGAGTAATTGATATTTCTTAAATAGCGAAAGACCAAATTTTTGCGTACATCATTCATTAATTCACTAAAATTTGTTTGTGCGGCTTCTAGACGACGTTGCAACGTTCTAACATTGACCTCATGCGTTTGAGCAACTTGATCAATTGTAGCTCGTCCCATCGGTAAAAGCAGATAGATACTTTTACGGATATCAAAAATAAGTGATGACTCATTATCTTTTTGTAAGATGTCGAGATCTAAATAGCGCTGTGCATGGTCTGCCATTGCTGTATTTGCTTGTGGATTGATTTTATCAAGTTCAGATGATGAGCAGACAATACCATTAAACTCACTACCAAACTCAAATGAACTCCCAAAGATACGTTGATGCACAGATAAGTCATGTGGTGCATCATGCGTAAAATGAATGCTTAATGGTTGCCATTTTTGAGCTGACAATGTAGCACAGAATCGCTGAATAATCCCCAAAGCTAACTCAATTGCTTGGCGACTATATTTTACTGAAGCGGAAATAACTTCCACGCGAATAATCACTGTTTTTCCAACTTCTTCAATATATATTTCAAGCGCGTTATTGATGATATTTCTGTATTTTACAATTGTTTTTAAGGCATCACCTAAGGTTTGCTGATAACTTAACAATAGGCTAAGTTTGCCAAAATCAGCAATTTGTCGTTGTTCTGCCATATGTAGACCAAATACTTCGCAGCCACTGATTTGAGCAGAATGTTCTAACAATGTAATGACTTTATCGACCGAAATACGTTGTTTTGAATCATTTAATTGAGCAGAATAAATTCCAGCATCAGATAATAAATGGTATGGATTGAGGTCTAACTGTCGACTAACATCTAGATAATTTTTGAGTACCGCTGTATGTGCAAGAGGAATCAATCTCCAATCTCCTTATTTTTTTATTAACCATCCTGGTCAATACATTATTGTTTACAAACTTTGCTAATAAGCACTATAAAAATTTCTAGCATTTTTGCAATCTCGACAATTTTATCAAAATATCTTAAAAAAAGTATCTCAATTGAGTACATATTCAGGTGATAGAAATAAATTATCAAATTTGCTTAGAAACATGAGTGTTTTAAAAGGACTGAACTTTCTTGAGTAATCAGCAGCTTTATAAGCTAAGTTGGCTGTGCAAAGTCATTCGAATAGTACATCAACTCTATAAATCTGATTCATTAAAATTTCCCTGTAGTTCACTTTTTATGGTTTCAGTGGAATCTTTCTGAAACACGACACCATTATTCAAGCAGGTCTTCTTTAAAGCAATCTCAAGTACGTTATAAACAACATTTAGAATTTATTAACAGATATTTAAATTTTAAAATATAAAAATAAAATCAATACCTTATATTTTTGATTGCTTATGTTTGAAGGATTTTTTGATAGGTAATTTGTCATCAAATGAAAAGAAGTTGTCATCAAATGTGCATCAGCAAAATCAACTAAATCGTATTGTGAATAAGCAATTTATAGAATTCACATTCATTCATTCACTCATAATTTAAGGTAGATCAATGGAAAAAATACAAACAAAGGCAACTGTTTTAATTGTCCCAGGTTTACGTGACCATGTCGCTGAACATTGGCAAACCTTATTGGAAGAAAGGCTGGTCAAGGTACGATCTGTCCCTCCGCTGGAAACAGACAAAATCAACTGCATAAAAAGAGTTAAAGCGATCCAAGCACAACTAGAAGAAATCGATAGACCTGTGATTTTAGTTGCACATAGTGCAGGGGTATTAATGATCGTTCATTGGGCAGCTATATATCAACACAAGATTCAAGGAGCTTTGTTGGTGACACCACCTGATTTATCAGCCAAATGGCCTGAAAATTATCCAAATTCTGCAATGTTAAAAAAACTAGGATGGGATCCTTTACCCAACAAAATTTTGCCATTTCCAAGCATTGTGGTTGCAAGTACCAATGACCATTTAGCCAGTTACAGTGCAGTTACGACAATGGCAAAAACATGGGGCAGCCGATTGGTGAATTTAGGCGAAGTGGGGCATCTTAATCCAGCTGCTGGCTATGGCTATTGGGCACAAGCTGAACAATTTATTCAACAATTAGACCGAGTGGATGAGTCTATATGTATCGCTTAGTTTTAGATATTTATAGTGGAATGGTTTTAGAGATTGCTTGTTTAGTATACACGCCGTTTTAAGACAGCATTGCTCATAGGTTAGTAGTATTCGTAACAGATTAAACAATTAAAAAAAATGCATATTTCAAAACAGTCATCATGGCTACTTATGAAATTAAATCAAATTAAATCATGTCGATATGGAGATCGAATGATGAAAAATTATTTATATAATAAACACACTGTTATTTTTACTCAAAAATTTGGTGTCTTTTTAATATTGTGCTTAAGCCTTTCAAAAGTATCTGCGACAAGTGTTGAGATTAATGATGATTGGAAATTTGAAACCAATACGATGTTCAGCTTAGGTGCAAATTGGAGTATTCAAGATGCTTCAAATCAGTTGGTGTATAAGCCTGATGCAAATCATATCGGTAAGAATGGTTTAAGCATAGATGTGAATGGCGACGATGGACATTTGAATTTCAGTAAAAACGATAATATTTCTCAAATTGCAAAAGGGCTGACCGAGTTTCGTTTAAAAGGAAAACACCAAGGTGCAGTACTCAGTGCTAAATATTGGTATGACCATGCTTATGAAACTGGTCGTGGAGATTTAAAAGCCTTTGATGATTCTAGATGGCCTAGATTAGCCAAATTTAAGGGTATTGATCTTTGGGATACCTATATCTGGAAAAACTTTACTTTACAAAATGGTCAAAATGCCAATCTAAAATTAGGTAAACATAGCTTAAATTGGGGGAAATCGCTGTTTTTCCAAAATGGTTTAAATTCAGTCAGTGCCTTGGATTATGCTGCAATCAATCGGCCGGGAGGGGAAGTAAAAGAACGAATAATTCCTGTCGAAATGTTTTCATTCGAGGCTGGAATAACGCCAAACCTTAAATTAGGTGGTTTTTATCAGTTTAAGTTTAGACCTTCTATTGTGGACGGTTGCGGGACATTTTTTGCAATTTCTGACTTTGTTCCAGAAAATTGTGGGCCAATTATTTTGACCGTTACACCAGGAGATAAGTTGTCTGAAAGTGCTTTAGATGCAAAGACCTATATTCCACGTTCAGAAAGTCGGTATGCTCGAAATAGCGGACAATATGGATTCTCTTTAAAGCAAAGCTTATTGGGTTGGAACAATGCTGAACTTGGCTTATATTTCGCAAATTATCACAGTCGTAATGCTAATTTTGACGGTACAGCAGTGACAGCCTCCGGACCTGCACATTTTAATACAGCCAGATTTTTTTCAGTTTATCCAGAAAATATCCAAATGTATGGATTAAGTCTTGCGGGAAAATTGGGTACTACGTCTGTTTTTAGCGAATTAACACATAAAGCAAATCAACCTTTGCAATTAAATGGTACAGATATTGTCTATGCACAAGTTCTAGATAAAGATACTCCGCTCACTCCACCTGGGGTTGCAGCTGAATTTGGACAATATCTTGAAGGTTATGTACGAACACCAGTAACGCAATTTTCAGTAGGTGCAAGTGATCATCTGAATAATATATTGGGTGCAACTACGCTGAATTGGGCGGTAGAAATTGCAGTCAATCATATTGCAAATATCGGTAATCATCGCTTTGGGCGAGTAGGGGCTTTTGGGCGGAGTGAGCTTTCATCTGGTGCCTATAATCCTGAAACTGAGGAATACAAATGTACGCTTTATGGCACAGCACACCTTGCAAATGATGTAGTTGATCGTATGAATGAGCGCTTTTGTAATAAAGATGGTTTCTTTACTGAATGGTCTTACGGCTATCGTTTACGTGGAGTGTTAAGCTATCAAGATATTTTACCAGCAGTTGTCATTACACCTAGTTTTATCTTTCGCCATGACATAACAGGATCTAGCCAAAATTTTCAAGAAGGTCAAATGAGTATCGCAGCTACTATTTCAGTAAGCTATCAGCAAAAATATACTGCTGAACTTGCATATACCAATTTTTTTGGTTCGAATGATTTTAGTACAATCGATGACCGAGATTTTGCTTCATTGATATTTAAAGCTAATTTTTGAAGTTGGGAATTTAAAAATTGGATGCTATGTTTATTGGATCGTTGGTGTCAAAAAAAGCTCATCTTTTAATCATAAATATTTAACTTATTTATAGATCAAACGGCTATATAGCTTTGGGAAAAACTGATTTTTCTATTGTTGAAGGTATTAAATTATTCAAACTTATTGATATGGAAACTGTTAGATTCTCTAAGGATATTGATTGTGATATGCTTTTTAATCATTATAAGAATGGGCATATCCCTCTCAATATTTAATCATATTTGCCAAGGCGAGGTGATCAGAATAAATGCTCAATAACTTTATAATTAGTAAGCTCACCGAAAATAAAAAATATAGATTTAATAATTAACGTCATATTAATTCACTTCCAATCAAAACTAAAATTAAGCAATACAGAAGATAGAATAAGGATAAAAATTATTATCAATAGTATCTGTTAAATTGGCCTAAAATTAACCTGTTGTTTGGTGGTGAATTACATGAAATATGCATTAAATTATAATAATATGAACACTATTACAAGCTGTATTTTAAAAATAATATAAATTTAAATATTTGTTTTTAAATTATATTTTTAATAAGCTATGTATTTAATTATAATATAAAGAAGTGTGAAAGTTTGCAAAACAAGGTAGGTGGTGTTAAAAAATGTGCATTATCTGAATAGCTTAAAGTGTTCTAGCAGATATATTGAAGAATAGAAATATGAATGTTGGATATAAATAAATAATGAAAATTTATGAAATGGTGTTTCATAAAGGTATAGATGAAAGCACTCATTTTTTTTATAGTGAAAATACCTATGCTTCACGTCAGCATTTTATTGAATTAATACGTTTAGATATTGATGCTGAACTGAGTAATTTTAAATTGGCATGTCTAAGTGATGATCAATATGATTTAAAAGCATTATTTGAAGAAGTTCATAAAGAAAGCCATTTCCATGTAGATAGAATGGAAGCTGAATTTCTTCGTGATGCAATCGCTACAATTGACCAATGCATTTGTTTAAGAGTTAAAGAACGAGATGTTCTTCAGCCAAGTAGAAATACTTATCATCTTTAGTCACCCTCTAAATTTTATAGACATTCGTATAAATTTTTGATTTTCGATCGACATGTTAAAGTGTCATATCGGATCCCATTCTTCACCCCAGAACGAATGGGATTTTTTTTGATGAATAGATAAAATAACGTTTAAGTCTTAATATTTATTGATAAAATCGTAGTTTAACGAGGTCTCTATGACTAATTTGTAGTCTCTTAATAATGATGGTTCTATCCATACAAAACAAATACGAGCAACGATTGGAAAAGGTTAATATTAGTTGCTTTTCTTTGGATAATATCAGGGTTACTCTGTCCTCATATTTTTAATACATAAAATCAGATGCAAGAATATTTATTTTTTGTAAATGTAAGTGTTGAAAATAAAAGATATTCTAAAATTTTTTAGGTGTAAAACTTAAAAGAAAGATGGGAGTAATAAAGTATCCTAAAAAAGAATATTTAATATTATAGAAAATAAAGAGATGTTTAAGCTTGTCGTTATTGTGCTAAATTAGATTTAATGTATAGATTTTTACTTATTAATATTTTAAGTATATAATTTAATTATGTTTTTTGAAATGAGACCCACATATAATCCGACATGCATAAGCGGAATTTGAGCTCTGAGATCGGCATATTAATCTTTATGTTATTTGAACAATAATTAAATTAATTTTAACTTTTAACTTTATTAATCTATCAAATGAAATGTATTTATTTATGTTTTAAATGTAATAATAATTTAATTCCAATGTCTAAACATAATCTAAAGTAAAAACAATTTGATAGTGTGGTTTTGTGCTGTTAATTAGGGTCATTATTGAACACTTATTCGTCACATGTGATTATGTAAATGCTTTCACACTTCTTGTGTAAAAGTTAATAAATAATGCATATCACTGGACATAATATGAATATTTTAACAAAACTAACGCTAACTGTATTGTTAGGTACAGGATATATCGCGACTGCACAAGCTGCTGTTACTGGTCAAGTTGATGTCAAGCTGAATGTTTCAACAGGTTGTTCTGTTGAAGGTTCTGAAGTTGCTGGAGCTATGAACCAATTTGGTAGTTTGGATTTTGGTAAAACTTCTGGTACTTGGACCAACGTTCTAACTGCTCAGGTTGCTTCAGCAGGTACAGGTAGTCACCTCGCTGTAAAATGTGACAGTACAGATCCTGTTGCGTTTACTGTTGCAATTGATGGTGGTCAGCGTGCTGATCGTAGTCTTAAACATACCACTGCTGCAGACGTGGTTAGCTATAACGTCTATCGTGATGCAGCACGTACCAATCTCTACGCAATCAATACACCTCAAGCTTTCACAGCTGCGAGTGGTGAATCTCAAGAAGTCCCAATCTTTGGTGCAATTGCTGCAAACAGTGGAACTGCAAAAGCACAGGGTGACTATAAAGACACTTTGTTGGTAACAGTTAATTTCTAATCAGTATACGTAACAGTAAACAGGTTTGTTGTTGAACAAGCCTGTTTTAAGGAGGAACGTATGCACCTGTTACTTAAACAAAGCGTTGGATTGCTACTTTGTAGCCTTTTTTCGTCACTCTGTAGTGCTGGGCAGTTAGCCGCTAAGTTAAATATCCAACTTGAATTAGAGCCATCCTGCAAGATTAACAATCAGTCTGTAAATAACGAAACAACTGGCTTGAATTTTGGTCAGTTAGATTTCGGGGAAACTACTGCTGCATTTAATCGTGTGATTGAGACGAGTTTAAGTAATGCTTCTGCATCGGGTTTGACCATTCAATGTCCTGGCAATTCTCCGATAAAAGTTACTTTTGGTGCAGGACAGAATGACAGCAAGGTTCCAGCCCCTTTTAGTGCAAATTATTTCCGTGCTATCAGTAATGGTACCGATTTCCTTGCCTACAACATCTTATATGGCACTGCTCGGGAAGCATTAAAACCGAATCAAACCATCACTTTGACCAACAATGGTCAGCCACAGACGCTTAATATCATAGGTCAAACTGTTAATAATGGTCGGTCAGTCTCGCTTGGACAATATACCGACACTATTCCAATTACCATTGAATTTTAAAGAACAAAATCATGAAAAAAATAGGTTTAAGTGTTCTGCTTATGTTGGCTGGGCCGTGCGTATTTGCTGGAACAACAGCGAATTTTAAAGTGCAGGCAACCATTGAAAATGGCTGCAAACTCAGCAATGTTGAGCAGCGACTTGATTTTGGTCGTCATCCTGTTGTGGGACAGGGAAAGTTAACTGGGTCAGTCGTCAATACTGCACAAAGCTGGAATATCCAGTGCACTGCACGGTTACCAGTAAAGGTCATGTTGAATGGTGGAGATCACTTCTCAAATAATTCTCGACGGATGAAACATGCGCAACAGAATGAATTTGTGTCCTATCAGCTTTACCAGGACAGCTCTTTAAAGAGTGAATATGCCAGTGGGAATAGTTACTCACTGACGCCAACCACTACATCGAATACCCCACTCGGTTTTTCAGTTTATGGTGTTGCAGATTTGAATAATAACAATCAACCACGATCAGCAGGCCTTTATAAAGATACGGTCGCAATTACGATTACATGGTGATTCTATGAGCTTAAATAAAATGAACATATGGTCGGGCAGGACTTTCTTTGCAGCCGCAATATTGATGATGACCTCACCTGTATTCGCACAGGCTACTTTTTTAATCTGGCCAATTTACCCTAAAATTGAAGAAAACGAAAAAGCCACTGCGGTATGGCTACAAAATACTGGTAACT
>Ga0207655_1001053_pt1 | contig 27547 bp, 23 predicted proteins | sample KBSM44metaG_FD_184398 | JGI IMG/M metagenome (GOLD analysis project Ga0207655, IMG submission 184398) | Miscanthus rhizosphere microbial communities from Kellogg Biological Station, Michigan, USA - KBS M4-4 metaG (SPAdes) (version 2) | ecosystem: Host-associated > Plants > Roots > Rhizosphere >... | reverse complement strand
GCAGAACGGCTGGCTGGCCGACCACAACCGCCGGCGCCAGGGCAAGGACGGCGGCGGCACGGCGCTCACCACGCTCACCGCACTGGTGCTGCACGGCCAGGGCTACACGCTGGCGCATGTGGGCGACACGCGCGCCTGGCGTGTGCGCGCGGGCGGCGAGCCGGCCGTGCCGCTCACGCAGGACCATGCCTTCGACCATCCCGACATGCGCAGCCGCCTGACGCGCGCCATCGGCCTGGACGACCAGGTGCGCGTCGACTACGTGCAGGGCGACGTGCGCGTGGGCGACTGCTTCGTGCTGAGCTCCGACGGCGTGCATGGCGTGCTCAGGCCGCAGCAGGTGGCCGCGCTCGCCTTGCAGGGCGACGCCGAGGCGGCCAGCGAGGCGCTGGTGCGCGCGGCGCTGGAGGCCGGCACGCGCGACAACGCGACGGCGCTGGTCATCCGCGTGGTGGGGCTCGACGCGCGGCAGCTCGACGACGAACTCGGCGACGGCCGCCGGCTCGCACCACCGCCCGCGCTGAAGGTGGGCGACGTGCTCGACGGCTACGCCATCACCGCGCTGGTGGCCGACACCGGCGTGCACCTGCTGTACCAGGCCAGGCATCCGGCCACGCGCGAGCTGGTCGCGCTGAAGACGCTGCACCCCTCGCGCGCCGGCGACCCGCAGGAGCGCGCGATGCTGGCGCACGAGGCGTGGCTCGGTTTGCGCGTCGGCGGCAACGGCTTCGTGCGCGTGCACGAGCGCGCCGCGGATGCGAGCGCGCTGTACATCGTGTTCGACTGGCACGGCGGCCGTACGCTGGAGCAGCTGCGCAAGGCGAACGCGCGGGGCGCGGTGGGCGAGGTCGTTGCCGCCGCCATCGCACTGAGCCGTGCGCTCGGCCGGCTGCATCGCCAGGGCGTGGTGCACCGCGACATCAAGCCGGGCAACCTGCACCTGGGCGAGGACGGCCGCTGGCGCATCATCGACCTGGGGGTGGCGCTGTCCGGCCGCGAAAGCGCGGCGCAGCGCGAACTGCATGCCGGCACGCCGAGCTACATCAACCCCGAGCAATGGGAGGAGGGTGGCGTCGCCGATGCGGGCAGCGACCTGTTCGCGCTCGGCGTCACGCTGTACCAGTGGCTCACCGGCCACCTGCCTTACGGCGAGATCGAGCCCTACCAGGTGGCGCGCTACCGGCGAGACCCGGTCGCGCTCTCGCGCCTGCGGCCCGACGTGCCGATCTGGCTCGACCACCTGGTGCGCAAGGCCGTCGCCCGCGATCCGCGCGAGCGCTTCGAGACCGCCGAGGAGCTGCTGCTCGCATTGGAGCGTGGTGCCTCCCGCCCGGTGAATGCGCCCGCCGCCACGCCACTGATCCGCCGCGACCCACTTGCGCTCTACCAGCTGGCGCTGGGCGTGTCGATGCTGTTCAACCTCTTGCTGATCGTGTGGCTCCTGTTCCTGCCACGTTGAACGGAGGTCGGCGGGGCGGTTCATGACCGGGCAGCTTTCCGCGAGTTGCTGTTGACTGCGGGCGAAGCATGTACCGGTGCAACGCGCGCTCGGCCACCCTTCTCGGCCCAGGTGCGGGTCCAGCGGATCTGCATCACGCGCATCACGCCCAGCATCGCTAGCGACAGCATGGCGAAGAACACGAAGCCCCACAGGTAGCTGCCCAGATACTGCTTCGACAGGCCCATGGCGTTGGGCACGAGGCCACCGCCCAGCGCGCCGATCTCGCCGATCATCGAGCCGGCCACTGCCGTACTTGCGGGCCAGCGCAGCGGCACCAGCTGGAACAGTGCGCCGTTGCCCGCGCCCAGCGCGGCGAAGCACACGATCAGCACCAGCGTGGTGACGGCCAGCGAGCCCGGCGAGACGCCCACCAGCACGAGGCTCACGGCCACCACCAGCAGCACAACGGTCAGCGTGTTCACGCCGCCCCAGCGGTCGGAAAGCCAGCCGCCCACGATGCGCACCGCCGCGCCCATGAAGGCCGCGAGCATGGTCAGCTGGCCGGCCTGCACCTTGCTCACGCCGAACTGGTCGTAGTAGTAGGAGGGCAGGAAGGTCGTCAGGCCGATGAAGCCGCCGAAGGTCACGCCGTAGATCAGGCTGAACACCCAGCCGTCCTTCTCGAACAGGCAGGCGATGTGCTCGCGAAAGCTCGAATGGGCGTTCACGTCCGGCGGTTCCTTGGCGAACACCACCATCACCACCATGGGAACCAGGATGGCGACCGCGGCCACGCCGTACACCGCCTGCCAGCCCAGCCACAGTGCGAGCGGCGGCGCCACCAGCACCGACACCGCGGTGCCCACGTTGCCAGCGCCCACCAGACCCATGGCCAGGCCCTTGTGCTGCGGCGGGAACCAGCCCGAGCCCAGCGACAGCGCCACGCCGAAGCTCGCGCCCGCGATGCCCAGCAGCACGCCCATGGCGAGCAGGTTGTTGAAGCTCTTCACGAAGAAGAAGCCGAACAGCATCGCCACCGCGATCAGGCCCATCTCGACCAGCGTGGCCTTCTTGCGGCCGATGTACTGCGAGAGGATGCCGAGTGGAAAACGCATCAGCGCGCCCGCGATGATCGGCACCGACAGCATCAGGCCCTTCTGCGCCGGCGAGAGGTTGAAGGTTTCGCCGATGAAGGGCGCCATGGCGCCGTTGAGCACCCAGATGCAGCAGGAGAACGAGAAGTACAGGAAGGCCGCGAACAGCGTCGGACTGTGGCCTGACTGCAAGAAGTTCTTGAAACTGGACATGGCGTTCAAAGGTGCAAAAAGCCGCGGCGCGACCCTGGAGGGGCCGTGTCGACGGACGGGGTTGGAGACGGAGTGCCGGCAGCGGACGCTGTCGGCGTGGGGGTGCGCTCGGCATGTGCGTTGCCGAGCCGGATGCAGGAGCCTGCAGCCTCACCAAAGCGGTGCTTCGTTACACCGCGGTCCGTTCCATGCAAGAGGCATGCCTGCGAATTCGCGCGGGCGTGGCCTATGCTCGCGGTGCGCTCCCACACCGCTTTTCCAAGATGCCCCTTCTCGTTGTCCTGCCCGATGAAACTGCTGGCCCCGTGCTGCCGGAGGCGCTTGCACAGGCGCTGTCCGACGCCAGTCTCGAGGTGGTCGGCTGCGCGGATGCGGGCACCTTCGCGCGGCAGGTCGAGGCGCTGGCCCCGGCCCAGGCCTTGATCTGCCTGCCTTTGCCCACGCCCGCATTGCTCGACGCGCTGCGTGCGTGGTCCGGCGTGCCGCCGTGTGCGCTGAGCTTCGTCGGCGAGCCGTTGAGCGGTGCGCAGCACGAAGAGCTGGTGCAGCTCGGCGTGCAGGCGTGGATGCAGAACGATGCCGTCGATGCCGCATCGCTCGCCGCGCTGGCCGCTCGTGCCCAGGCCCGCTGGCAGCGCGAGAGCGTCTTGCGCACCGAACTGGAGAGCCTGCGCACCCGCATGGACGAGCGCAAGTGGGTCGACCGCGCCAAGGGCCTGCTGATGTCCGCGCGCGGCATCGGCGAGGACGAAGCCTTCGGCCTGCTGCGCGGCGCGGCGATGCACGCCAACCTGCGGCTCGGCGAGGTGTCGCGCTCGGTCATCGAGGCGGCGCAGTGGGCCGACGCGATCAACCGCGCCGGGCAGTTGCGCATGCTCTCGCAGCGGCTGGTGCGCGTGGCGGCGCAGCTGCTGGGCAGCATCGATGCGCAGCGGGCGCGGGTGCTGCGCACACAGTCCGCCGAGCGGGTGCAGCAGAACCTCGATCACCTGGCGGCCCTCGGGCTCGATGCGGCTGGCGCGCAGGCGCTCGTACAGGCGCAAGCCGCCTGGAGCGGGCTGGCTCCGGCCTTGACGGCGCGGCCCACGGCGGCGGGACTGGCCGACGTCGACCAGCGCGCCGAAGTGCTGCTCTCGGCCGCGGAGGCGCTGACCGAGGCGCTCGAAGCCTCGGGCGCGCGGCGTGCGCTGCGCATCGTCAACATCTGCGGACGGCAGCGCATGCGTGCGCAGCGGTTGGCGAAAGACGCGCTGCTCGCTGCCACGCTGAAAGAGAAAGCCGCGAATGCGCGGCTGGTGCCCACCATGGCCGAGTTCGAGGCCGCCTTGCTCGAACTCGAGCGCGCCCCGCTCAGCACCACGGAGATCCGCACCGCGCTGGCCAGCGCCCGCGACGAATGGCTGCGGCTGGTCGGCGGCGTGCACGCGCTCGACAGCGCCGATGGCCGCGCCACGCTCGTTCGCTCCAGCGACGCGCTGGTCGACACCTTCGAGCGCCTCACGGCGTCGTACGAGCACAGCCTCCAGGTGATCATGTCGTGAACCTGGCACACCCCCAGGCTTCGCGCACTGCGTGTCGCTACGCCAAGCCCCTTGCAGGGGGGCAACACCTGCGGCCCGGCAAAGCCGGTTCCGCGGTGTTTGCTGGAAGGAAGGCATGGCTCGACGCGCCTGGGCGCTGTGTCGATCTGTCAGGCCGCGGCCTTCTCCACGTGCGCCTGGCGCGTGTAGAGGAAGTCGATCACCGCCTTGCGCGCGTGCACGTAGGCCGGGTCTTCGGCCAGCTCGACGCGGTTGCGCGGGCGCGGAATGTCCACGGCCAGCACGTCGCCGATGGTGGCGGCCGGACCGTTGGTCAGCATCACGATGCGGTCGCTCAGCAGCACCGCCTCGTCCACGTCGTGCGTCACCATGACCACGGTGCTGTGCGTCTTCTGCACGATGGCCAGAAGCTCGTCCTGCAGCTTGGCGCGGGTGAGGGCGTCGAGCGCGCCGAAGGGCTCGTCCATCAGCAGCACCTTGGGTTCCATCGACAGCGCGCGTGCTATGCCCACGCGCTGCTTCATGCCGCCGGAGATTTCGCCGGGGCGCTTCTGTGCGGCGGGCGTGAGACCCACCAGCGCCAGCGCGGCATCGGTGCGTGCGCGCAACTGCGCCTTGCTCTCGGTGGCCGCGAAGACGCGCTCGACCGCGAGGTAGACGTTCTCGAAGCAGGTGAGCCAGGGCAGCAGCGAATGGTTCTGGAACACCACCGCGCGCTCGGGGCCGGGGCCCTTGATCTCCTTGTTGGCGCACAGCAGTGAACCTTCGCTGGGCGTGGTGAGCCCGGCGATGAGGTTCAGCAGCGTCGACTTGCCGCAGCCCGAGTGGCCGATGAGCGTGATGAACTCGCCCTTGGCCACGTTCAGGTTCACATCGCGCAGCGCGACGAAGCGGCCCTTGGGCGTCTTGAAGGCCTGTTCGACGCCGTGGATCTCGATGTACTTCGAATCATCGATCATGACTTCACCTCTTCGAACGTGAACGCAGTGGCGAGCTTGATGAGCGCAAACTCCAGCACGAGGCCGACGATGCCGATCACGAAGATCGCGATGATGATGTTGGCGACGTTGAGGTTGTTCCACTCGTCCCACACCCAGAAGCCGATGCCGACGCCGCCCGTGAGCATCTCGGCCGCCACGATCACCAGCCACGCGGTGCCCACGGCCAGCCGCACGCCGGTCAGCATGTAGGGCAGCACGGCGGGGAACAGGATCTTCGTGAGGATCTTCCATTCGCTGAGGTTCAGCACCTTGGCCACGTTCATGTAGTCGCTAGGCACGCGCTGCACGCCCACGGCGGTGTTGATGACCATCGGCCAGATCGAGCAGATGAAGATGGTCCAGATGGCGGCCGGGTTGGCGCCCTTGAACACCAGCAGGCCGATGGGCAGCCACGCCAGCGGCGACACCGGTCGCAGCAGGCTGATGAGCGGGTTGAACATGCGCGAGAGGAACTCGAAGCGCCCGATCGCGAAGCCGGCCGGAATGCCGACCAGCGCCGCGAGGCCGAAGCCCAGCGCCACGCGCTGCAGCGACGAGAGCACGTTCCAGCCCACGCCCTGGTCGTTCGGCCCCTTGCTGTAGAACGGATCGCTGAACACGGTCACGGCCTGCTGCCAGGTGGCCGCTGGCGTCGGGAAGCCAGTGGTGCTCTTCATGGCCACCACCTCCCAGATCAGCAGCAGCAGGCCGAAGCCTGCGAGCGGCGGCAGCACGCGCATCCAGAAGGCGCGCAGGTCGAGTGGCGTTCTCGGTTTCTGCTCCTTCTCCCTTCTGGGGAGAGGGGTGGGGTGAGAGGCGGCTTCGGCGCGGGGCTTGCCCTCGCCCCGGCCCTCTCCCGCGCGCGGGAGAGGGAGGGAGGCTTCGAGCGGTGAATGAAAAACGGCGCTGACCATGGTGTTCTCCCTATGCATGAAGCTTGAAGGACTCGGCGTACTTCTTCGGATCCTTGCCGTCCCAGACCGAGCCGTCGAACAGCTTGCTGGTGCGCATGGTTTCCTTGGGCACCGGCGTCTGCGTGGCGGCGGCGGCCTGCTTGTAGATGTCGATGCGGTTGATCTCGGTAGCGACCTTCAGGTAGTCGGGGTGCTCCTTCAGCAGGCCCCAGCGCTTGTGCTGCGTGAGGAACCACATGCCGTCCGACAGGTACGGGAAGTTCACGGCGCCGCCGTTGTAGAACTTCATGTGGTTGGGGTCGTCCCAGCTCTTGCCCAGGCCGTTGGTGTAGCGGCCCAGGATGCGCTGGTTGATGGCGTCCACGCTCGTGTTGACGTAGCTCTTGTCGGCGATGGTCTCGGCCATCTTGTTCTTGTTCTGCAGGCCGGTGTCGATCCACTTGCCGGCCTCGAGGATGGCGGCCGTCACGGCGCGTGCGGTGTTCGGGTACTTCTTCGCGAACTCGGCGGTGCAGCCAAGCACCTTCTCGGGGTGGTCCTTCCAGATGTCCTGCGTGGTGATGGCCGTGATGCCGATGCCGTCCATGATGGCGCGCTGGCCCCAGGGCTCGCCCACGCAGTAGCCGTCCATGTTGCCCACGCGCATGTTGGCCACCATCTGCGGCGGCGGCACGGTGATGTTCTTGACGTCCTTGAACGGATCGATGCCGGCCGAGGCGAGCCAGTAGTACAGCCACATGGCATGCGTGCCGGTGGGGAAGGTCTGTGCGAAGGTGTATTCGCGCTTCTCCGTTGCGATCAGCTTGGCGAGCGAGGCCGCATCGACCGCACCCTTGTCCGAGAGCTTCTTCGACAGCGTGATGGCCTGGCCGTTGTTGTTCAAGGTCATGAGCACGGCCATGTCCTTCTTCGGGCCGCTCAGGCCCAGGTGCATGCCGTAGACCAGGCCGTAGAGCACGTGCGCCATGTCGATGTCGCCGTTGGAGAGCTTGTCGCGCACGCCGGCCCAGCTGGCTTCCTTGCTGGGGACGATCTTCACGCCGTACTTCTTGTCGATGCCCAGCACCGAGGCCATCACCACGCTGGCGCAATCGGTCAGCGGGATGAAGCCGATCTTCACTTCCTCCTTCTCGGGCTTGTCCGAGCCCTGGGCCCAGACGGCGGCGCGCAGCGCGGGGTCGATGCCCACGGCGCCGATGGCGGCGGCTTGCAGGACGCGGCGTCGGCTGAGGCGGGTTGTGAGCAGGTCGGTCATGGGCGGGGCTCCGGTTGAAGGCGAACAAACAAAAGACAAAAACAAAAAAGGCGTCCGCACCGCGCAGGGGCTGCTCGAAAACGAGCCCTTGCGGGATGGGGACGCCTTTGTCCGGTTCGGTAGCAAGCACCCGCCGTTGGGTGCCGCCTGCCTGAAGACCCGTTGGGGGCCTGTGAACGAAATGCTTGCAAGCGGTGTGCCAGCCTTCAGGACCTGGGTGCTGCTATCAAGAAAGTAGCTCGATGCAGTGGCGCAGCACGGGCGAGGGCCCGATCGGGCCGCGCAGCGCCGATCGCACAGTTGTTGTGCGCTGCACCAAGTTGAACGGCCGGGGGTGCTTCAGCGAGAGGGCACGCGGTCGAGCATGGGCAGGTAGTCGGCCATTGCCAGCATCGACTCGGCCACGTCGACCAGCCGCCGCTTCTGGTTCATGGCGGTCTGGCGCAGCATCTTGTGCGCCTCTTCCTCGCTGAGCCGGCGGTGCGCCATCAGCAGGCCCTTGGCGCGCTCGACGATCTTGCGTTCATTGAGCGAGGCGCGCACGGTTTCGAGCTCGTCGCTCATGGCCTGCAGGCGGTGCGACTGCTCCTGGACCATGTCGAGCACCGAGCGTTCGAGGTGGCGGCCGAACTGGGCGGGCGTGGCGGCCTGCGCGTCGGCGTCGTCGAAGAACAGGGCGCCGGCCTGCGGCGCCAGCGTGTCCAGCAGCTGCCGGTAGTCCTGCAACTCGCTGCGCGCCTGCGCGGTCTTGCGCTCGCACAGTGCGCGCAAGACTGCGGCCAGGCGCTCTTCCACGGTCTTCATGGCGTCGATGCGGCGGGTGCAGCAGTCGAACCAGGCCTGGCTCAGCGGCACGTCGGCCGGGGCGGAGGTGGCGCCGCGCCGGCGGATGCGTTCGAGCTCCGCCACTTCGGCGTCAGGCTGGCTGCTGCGCCAGAGCGCGAGCACGGCCGGGCCGGAGAAATCGGTGAACACCTGGAAGCAGCGCTCCTGCGACTCGATCAGGTGCTGCCACTGCAGTCGCTGCGCCTCGTCGCTGCGGCCCAGCGCCAGTGCGGCGGCACCGAAGGCGCGCTCCTGGCCGGCAAATTCCTTGCCCTGCATGAAGTTGAACATCGCGACCAGCAGGCGCGAGATCTCGGGGTCGGTGGCGCCGTCGGCGGCTTCGAACACCACCGACAGCAGGCCGGCAACGAGCTTGGCGAAGGCGGCGGTGGACTGCGCAGGCTGCAGCTCGAGCGCATCGATGCGGCGGCGAAGCGCAGGCAGGGCGTCCAGGCCCGGGAGCACCCAGGCGATGCGGCTGAACAGGCGCGCGCTGTGGCCGGCGCCAGCGCCGCGGTGGTCGTCGGCTTCGAGCTGGTCGAAGCCGGCGCGCACCTCCTGCTCGAGCGCCATGCATTCGGCGATCTGCGGGCCGCGCTGGTCTGCGAAGCGGCCGCCGTGCGACGCGAGGAACATGTTCGACATGCCCCGCTCGCGCTGCAGCGCGTGGACGAGGCGGCCGATCACACCCACCAGCTCGCTGGTGCGGGCGAGCCGGTCCAGCTCGTCGATCTCGCAACGGCGGGCGGCGATCAGAAAACTCAGTCCGGATTTCATGGTGGGAGGGGCGCTGACCCTCTCACTGCAACATCCGTGCCTTGCAGGACGCCGTTTGCCCCTTCGCGGGCGGCCGCACGGGGCGCCGCCTACACTCGGCGCCATGCTCTTGTTGGGAATCGAATCATCCTGCGATGAAACCGGCGTGGCGCTGGTCGAGTCGCACGGCAGCGCGCTGCCGATGCTGCGTTCGCACGCGCTGCACAGCCAGATCGCCATGCACCAGGCCTACGGCGGCGTGGTCCCCGAGCTGGCCAGCCGCGACCACATCCGCCGCGTGCTGCCGTTGACCGAGACGGTCATGGCCGAAGCCGGACGCTCGCTGGCCGAGATCGACGTGGTGGCCTACACGCGCGGGCCGGGCCTGGCGGGCGCACTGCTGGTGGGGGCCGGCGTGGCCTGCGCGCTCGGCGTGGCGCTTGGCAAGCCGGTGCTGGGGGTGCATCACCTAGAGGGACATCTGCTGTCGCCCTTCCTGAGCGCCGATCCGCCGGAGTTTCCGTTCGTCGCGCTGCTGGTGTCGGGCGGCCATACGCAGCTGATGCGGGTGGACGGCGTGGGCCGCTACGAGCTGCTCGGCGAAACCATCGACGACGCGGCCGGCGAGGCCTTCGACAAGAGCGCCAAGCTCATGGGTTTGCCGTACCCCGGCGGACCGTGGCTCGCGAAGCTGGCCGAAGGCGGCAACGCAACGGCCTTCAAGCTGCCGCGGCCGCTGCTGCACAGCGGCGATCTCGATTTTTCCTTTGCCGGCCTGAAGACGGCCGTGCTCACGCAGGCCAAGAAGCTCGGCGACCAGCTCGACGCGAACAAGGCCGACCTGGCGGCGTCCACGCAGGCGGCCATCGTCGAGGTGCTGCTGAAGAAGTCGCTCGCGGCACTCGACCAGACCGGACTCAAGCGGCTGGTGGTGGCGGGCGGGGTGGGGGCCAACAGGAATCTGCGCGAACAGCTGAATGCCGCGTGCGCAAAGCGCAAGGTGCGTGTGCACTACCCCGAGTTGCACCTGTGCACCGACAACGGCGCCATGATCGCCATGGCTGCGGCGATGCGCCTGCAGTCCGGGCTGTCGCAGGCGAGCGAGCGCTATGCCTTCGACGTCAAGCCGCGATGGCCCATGGCGTCGCTCTCGTCGGCTGAGGCGCCGCTGCCGCAGGCTGCGTAGCCGGCTGCCGCGAGCGGCCAATTGCCGGCAGCGGCAGCACGTCCAGCACATTGCGCCACAGCTGGCGCCATTGCGGCCAGTCGTGGCCGCCCTCGATCGTGAAGACGCGCCCCGGCGGCAGGGCGTCGGCCAGCAGCTTGTGGTTGCTGGCAAAGCGGTCGTCCAGCCCGAAGCCCAGGTACAGCGGCGGCAGGTTCTTCGACGGCTTGGCGTCCAGGTACTGCTGGAAGAAGGGCCAGAGCTTGCGGTCGGGCTCCTCGTCGGCCTGCGGTCCGGTGGGCGCCTGCCAGGCGCGCAGGCCGCCGGCCTTCCTGATCTCCGCGCCGAGCACCCGGCGCCCCAGGTAGGGCGCGAGTGCCACGATGCCGTCCACCGAGCCCGGCCGCGCCAGTTCGTGGATCAGCGCGCCGAAGCCGCCGATGGAAATACCCACGAGCCAGATCGACTTGTAGCCCCTGGCACGCTGGGGCTCGATGACCTCGGTGTGCAGGCGCTCGCTCAGCGTTTGCTCGTAGTAGTAGGAAACGTCCGCGTCCACCAGCAGCGCGTCCGCCGCCAGATGGCGCTCGCGCACCGCGGCGATGAACCCTTCGCGCTCGAACTCGTCGGGCTTCAGGTAGGCCCCGGGGAGGAACACCAGGAGCGTGTCGGACTGTTCGTTGGGATCGGCAGGTTGAAGGTGCGTTTTCATGGTGCCTTTTGGGGGCACCCGAACCGCACCGGCAGGGAATTCGGTGCGTTACGAGACGCCCACGAAGAAAAAAGTTCTAAGAAAACGTCACATCATGTGACGTTATTCAGCGCTATTGTGAATAAGGTGCTCGTTTAAAGTCAAAACGAGGCCGTTACCAACATTTTCTTCTTGTGGGCATAGGCCAGACTAGTTGATTTGCAACTGTGCGGCCTGGCTCACGGGCACCAGTTTGCCGAGCTTCAGCGTGAGCACGCCGTTCTCGAGCTTGGCCTCGCTGGTGGCCACGTCGATGTCCTGCGGCAGCTCGTAGGCGGCCTTGAACTGGCGCTTGGCTTCGGCCTTGCTGTCGATGCGCAGTACGGCGCCTTCGATGCTGATCGCGAGGTCTTCGCGCGCAAGGCCCGGCACGTCCAGCGAGAGGGTCCAGCTCTTGTCGTCCTGTTCCACCAGCGGGGAGCGGCGGGGGGCGACGAAGGCATCGTTCACGAAGCGTTCGAAGGCGCGGTCATAGGCGCGGGGAGCGAAGCGGGCGGTGCGAAGGGTGGGGGCGAAAAGCATGGTGAAGAACTCCTGAGTGAACACAATGGGGACAAGGAATGTGTGTCCCTTACACTGCGCGGCCGTTCCATCGTGAGTGCCGCTTGAGACCTCATCTAGGCGCATCGGCACGCGTTTCAAGACAATGAATCTCCCCTTTATTTGGCGTCGCGAGGCCTTGAAATTCGCGGCGCTGGCGCTATGCGCGAGGCCGTTCGCCGCGCTGGCGCAGGCGGCCCCGCCCGCACCCATTCGCCTGGCGCTGATCGAAAGCATGAGCGGCCCGTTCGCCAACACCGGCGAGGCCGTGTTCCGCAACCTGCTGTGGGCGGTGGAGCGCGTGAATGCGCGCGGCGGCGTGAAGCTGCCCGGCGGCGCGCGTCCGTTGCAGCTCGACCGCTACGACAGCAAGGGGCAGAACGAGGAGGCGCTTTCCGCGCTGCGCGCCGCGTTGGACGACGGCGCGCGCATCGTGCTGCAGGGCAATTCGTCGGCCACGGCCTCGGCGCTGGTCGATGCCATCGACAAGAACAACGAGCGCGACCCCGCGCGCCGCGTGGTCTTCCTCAACTACGCGGCCGTCGACCCGGCGCTCACGAACGAGCGTTGCAGCTTCTGGCACTTCCGCTTCGACGCGCATGCCGACATGCGCGTGGCTGCGCTGATGGATGTGGTGAGGGACGATGCCGCGCTCAAGCGCGTCTACCTGATCGGCCAGGACTACAGCTTCGGCCAGGCCGTGCTGCGCGAGGCGCGCCGGCAGCTCGGTGCGCAGCGCCCCGACGTGGAGATCGTGGGCGACGAACTGCATCCGATGGGCAAGGTGAAGGACTTCGCGCCCTACGCCACCAAGATCATCGCGAGCGGCGCGCAGGCGGTGGTCACGGGCAACTGGGGCAACGACCTCACGCTGCTCGTGAAGGCGGCACGCGAGGCGGGCTTCAACGGTACTTTCTATACCTTCTACGGCAATGCGCTGGGGGCACCGGCCGCCATCGGCGATGCGGGCATCGGCCGCGTGATCGCCGTGGCCGACTGGCTGCCCAACGTGCAGACGGCGCAGTCCGAAACCTTCTACCGAGCCTTCCGCACGCGCTTTCCGAAGCCGGCCGACGACTATGTGCACATGCGGCTGCAGCTGATGATCGAAGCGCTCGTGCAGGCCATCGAGCGTGCGGGCAGTGCCGACGCGGTGCCGATGGCGCGCGCGCTGGAGCAGGCCGACGTGAGCCTGTACGGCCAGCGCGGGCGCATGCGCGCGACGGACCATCAGTTCCAGCAGCAGCTCGTCGTCGGCGTGATGGACCGGCAGGGCAGGCCGGGCGTGCAGTTCGACGTCGAGGGCTCGGGCTACGGCTTCCGTGTGGTCAAGACGATTCCCGCCGAGCGCGCCGAACTGCCGACCTCGTGCAAGATGAAGAAACCTTGAACTTGGCTCTCCCCGCAGGCTTCGCGCACTTCGTGTCGCTTCTCCCTCCCCCTCACCGCGGGCAACACCTGCGGCCCGGCAAAGCCGGTTCCGCGGCGTTCCTGAAAAAAGAAAGGTATTTCCATGCGTTCTGCGATCCATCAGCTTGAAGCGTCGAAGATCCGCGAAGTCGCCAACGCCGGCATGGGCCGCGACGACGTGCTGGCCTTCTGGTTCGGCGAAAGCGACGAAGTCACGCCCGAGGTGATCCGCCAGGCGGCCATCGATTCGCTGCAGCGAGGCGAGACCTTCTACGCCCACAACCTTGGCCTGCCCGAGCTGCGCGAAGCCATCGCGCGCTACACGAGCGGGCTGCATCCGGCGGTCGATGCCTCTCGCATCGCCGTCACCTCGGGCGGCGTGAGCGCGCTGATGCTCGCGGTGCAGGCGCTGGTCGATGCGGGCGACGAAGTGGTCGCCGTGACGCCGGTGTGGCCCAACCTGACGGCTCAGCCCGCCATCATGGGCGCGCGCGTTCGTACCTTGCCGCTGGTGCCGGTGAACGGGCAGTGGACGCTCGACCTGCCCGCGCTGCGCGCGGCGGTCACTTCGAAGACGAAGCTGCTGATCGTCAACGCGCCCAACAATCCCACGGGCTGGACCATGACGCGCGACGAGCAGCAGGCCGTGCTCGACCACTGCCGCCAGACCGGCACGTGGATCCTCGCCGACGAGGTGTACGAGCGCCTGTACTACGAGCCGACGCCCAATGCCTGCGCGCCGAGCTTCCTCGACATCTCGAAGCCCGACGACCGGCTCGTCGTCACGCACAGCTTCTCGAAGAGCTTCCTGATGACGGGCTGGCGCCTGGGCTGGCTGGTGCTGCCGTCGTCGATGGTGGACGACATCGGCAAGCTGATCGAGTTCAACACCTCGTGCGCCAGCGTGTTCACGCAGCGCGCCGCCATCACTGCCATCGAACACACGAGCGAGATCACGCCGCGCGTGGTGGCGCACCTGAAGCACTGCCGCGACACGCTGGTGCCGCTGCTGGCGGCGCTGCCGGGCGTGCAGGTGGCTTCGGCCAAGGGTGGCATGTATGCCTTCTTCCGGCTCGAAGGCTTCGGCGATTCGCTCGAAGTGGCCAAGCGGCTGGTCGCCGAGGCGGGCCTGGGGCTCGCGCCGGGCAATGCCTTCGCGCCCGAGGCGCAGGGATGGCTGCGCTGGTGCTTTGCCTCGAAAGACCCGCAGCGGCTGGTGAAGGGCGTGGAGCGCCTGCGCAACTGGCTGGCGGAGCAGCCGCAGCGCAAGGGCTGATCCGGCCGTCTGCAATTTCGTTCAATACGCGGCGCGACCGGACCGCGAAGCTCGGACTTTTCTCGAAAGCGAAAGGTCTGGCATGTCGGAACGGTTGAAGGGAATGGCGCTGTGCGCGCTGGCGATGGTCACGGTGGGTAGCACGGTGGTGGCCAGCAAGGTCATCGCAGGCGGACTCCCGCCGTTCACCGCGACCGCGCTGCGGTTCGCGATGGCGCTGCCGGTGTTTCTCCTGCTGCTGCGGCTGACGCGCACGCCTTGGCCTCGCCCCGACCGGCGCGACCTGGTGCTGCTCTTGTTCCAGGCGGGTTTGGGCAGCGTGGGCTATACGGTGCTGCTGATCCTTGGTGTGAGGTGGGCGCCGGCCGCCAGCGCGGGCGTGGTGGCCGGGACGCTGCCTGCCGTTGCGGCGCTGGCGGCGGTGCTGGCTTTGCGCGAGCGGCCGGGGCGATATCTGGTGGGCAGCATCGTGCTGGCGACGGCAGGGGTGCTGGCAATCAGCTGGCCGGGCGAAGGCTCAGCAGGGGACTCCAAATCGGCCGCGGCGTTCGCCGGCAACCTGCTGATACTGGGTGCGGTCGTGTGTGAGGCAATGTTCATCCTGCTCAACAAGCGGCTGCGCGTGCCGGTGCGTCCCCTGGCGCTGTCGACGCTGATGGCAGCCTTCGGGCTCCTGCTGTCGCTGGTTCCGGCGCTGTTCGAGCGGGCCTGGGAGCGCCCGTTGCCGAACGATGCGCTGATCGGCGTCGCCTACTACGCGCTGGTGCCGACGGTGCTGGGCTTCGTCCTCTGGTTTGCCGGGGCGGCCAGGCTGAAAGGGGCCGAAGCGGCGCTTTTCACTGCGCTCCTGCCGATTTCCGCACTGATACTGGCTGCCCTCTGGCTGGGGGAAAGTATCAGCCTGGCGCAGATCGGCGGGGCCGCCTGCGTGCTCGGCGCGGTAGGCCTGGCTTCGCTCGATGGCAGGAGTGGCAAGGGGCTCGACCCGGCAGCGGCCCCTTCGTGAAACACCGAGGAACCGGCTTTGCCGGGCCTCAGGTGTTGCCCCCGGTAGGGGGTAGGCGAAGCGACACGAAGTGCGCGCAGCCTGGGGGCGAGCTATAATTCCAAGGCTTTGCATGCCGCAAGGCGCACGGTGAGGGCAGTTCCAGCGCTCACCGCAAGTCAAACACCTAGGAACCAAGGAAATCATCATGATCGCAGCCTCCATCAAGGCCGAAGTCGTCAAGGACAACGCCCGCGCCGCCAACGACACCGGCAGCCCCGAAGTGCAAGTCGCACTGCTGACCGCCCGCATCAACGAGCTCACCCCCCACTTCAAGACGCACGCCAAGGACCACCACGGCCGTCGCGGCCTGCTGCGCATGGTGAGCCGCCGCCGCAAGCTCCTCGACTACCTCAAGTCCAAGGACGCCGACCGCTACACCGCGCTGATCGCCAAGCTGGGTCTGCGCAAGTAAATCGAATCGCATGAAAAAACGCCTGGGTTAGTCCGCTAGCTCAGGCGTTTTTTACTTCGCGATCCACTTTCGGAGTGCCAAACAGAGCGAAGCTGTGTCATTCCAATGAAGTTCCCTCCGAGCTTCGCTGGAATGGCATCGTGTTCTGAGACAGCCTCCGCCCCTTGCGAACCCTGAGTGGTTCGCTACTAAAACAGGAGCAAACATGAGCCTCTTCAACAAAGTCACCAAGTCCTTCCAATGGGGCGACAAGACCGTCGTCATGGAAACGGGCGAAGTCGCCCGCCAGGCCAATGGCGCCGTGCTGGTCGACATCGACGGCACCGTGATCCTGGCGACCGTGGTCGCCTCCAAGTCGGCCAAGCCCGGCCAGGATTTCTTCCCGCTGACCGTCGACTACATCGAGAAGACCTACGCCGCGGGCAAGATCCCCGGCAGCTTCTTCAAGCGCGAAGCCAAGCCCAGCGAACATGAAACGCTGACCAGCCGCCTGATCGACCGTCCGATCCGCCCGCTGTTCCCCGAAGGCTTCCTGAACGAAGTGCACGTGGTCATCCACACCGTGTCGCTGAACCCTGAAGTCGACGCCGACATCGCCGCCATGATCGGCGTGAGCGCAGCGCTCGCCATCTCCGGCATTCCGTTCAGCGGCCCGATCGGCGCCGCCCGCGTGGGCTACATCAACGGCCAGTACGTGCTGAATCCGGGCCAGACCGCCCGCAAGGATTCGCAGATGGACCTGGTCGTCGCCGGCACGCAAGCCGCCGTGCTCATGGTCGAGTCCGAAGCGCAGCAGCTCAGCGAAGAAGTCATGCTGGGTGGCGTGGTGTTCGGCCATGAACAAGCCAACATCGCCATCAACGCGATCCATGACCTCGTGCGCGACGCCGGCAAGCCGGTGTGGGACTGGCAGGCGCCCGCCGAAGACGAAGCCTTCGTCGCCAAGGTCAAGGGCCTGGCCGAAGAAAAGCTGCGCGCGGTCTACCAGATCCGCAGCAAGCAAGCCCGCACGCAGGCCCTGCGCGAAGCCAATGCCAGCGTGATGAACACGCTGAAGGAAGGCGGCGAGCCCTTCGACGCCGGCAAGGTCAACGACCTGCTGTTCGCCATCGAATCGAAGATCGTGCGCAGCCAGATCCTGTCGGGCGAACCCCGCATCGACGGCCGCGACACGCGCACCGTGCGCCCCATCGAGATCCGCAACTCCGTGCTGCCGCGCACCCACGGTTCGGCCCTGTTCACGCGCGGTGAAACCCAGGCGCTGGTCATCACCACGCTCGGCACCGAACGCGATGCACAGCGCATCGACGCGCTGGCCGGCGAGTACGAAGACCGCTTCCTGTTCCACTACAACATGCCTCCCTTCGCCACCGGCGAAGTGGGCCGCATGGGCTCGACCAAGCGCCGCGAAATCGGCCACGGCCGCCTCGCCAAGCGCGCGCTCGTCGCCGTGCTGCCGACCAAGGAAGAATTCCCGTACACGGTTCGCGTGGTGTCGGAAATCACCGAGTCGAACGGCTCCTCGTCGATGGCTTCGGTCTGCGGCGGCTGCCTGTCGATGATGGACGCCGGCGTGCCCATGAAGGCGCACGTGGCCGGTATCGCCATGGGCCTGATCAAGGAAGACAACCGCTTCGCGGTGCTGACCGACATCCTGGGCGACGAAGATCACCTGGGCGACATGGACTTCAAGGTTGCGGGCACCACCAACGGCATCACCGCGCTGCAGATGGACATCAAGATCCAGGGCATCACCAAGGAAATCATGCAGGTCGCCTTGGCGCAAGCCAAGGAAGCGCGCATGCACATCCTGGGCAAGATGCAGGAAGCCATGGGCGAGGCCAAGGCCGAAGTCTCCAGCTTCGCCCCGCGCCTGACCACGCTGAAGATCAACCCCGAGAAGATCCGCGACGTGATCGGCAAGGGCGGTTCGGTCATCCGCGGCCTGCAGGAAGAAACCGGCACGACGATCAACATCGACGAAGACGGCACCATCACCATCGCCTCGACCGACCCGGAAAAGGCCGAACTGGCCAAGAAGCGCATCGAGCAGATCACGGCCGAAGTCGAAATCGGCAAGGTCTACGAAGGCCCGGTCACCAAGATCCTGGACTTCGGTGCGCTCATCAACCTGCTGCCCGGCAAGGACGGCCTGCTGCACATCAGCCAGATCGCGCACGAACGCGTCGAGAAGGTGACCGACTACCTGAGCGAAGGCCAGATCGTGAAGGTCAAGGTTCTGGAAACCGACGAAAAGGGCCGCGTCAAGCTGTCCATGAAGGCCCTGACCGAGCGTCCGGCCGGTATGGAATACAGCGAGCGCCCGCCGCGTGAAGACCGTGGTGATCGCGGCGACCGCGGCGGCGACCGCCGCGAGCGCTCGGACCGTGGCGACCGTGGCGGTGACCGCGGCGGCGATCGTGGCGAGCGCGCACCGCGCTTCAACGACCAGCAGCAGGCTCCGGCCGGCGAGCAGTCGCAGGCCCCGCGCGAGCCTCAGGAGTAAGAAGGGCGCAACGGCGGTTCACTGCCGCCGTTGCAATCTTTTGAACGTCAAGCTTCGCCCCATCTGCGGGCGTTGGAGGCCGAAAGACCATGAAAGCCATTGAAATCACTTCGTACGGCGCCCCTGAGGTGCTGCGCGTGGCCGATCGTCCCGATCCGGTGGCGGGTGTGGGCGAGCTGCTGATTCGCGTTGCGGCCAGTGGTGTCAACCGGCCCGACGTGCTGCAGCGGATGGGCCACTATCCGGTGCCGCCGGGTGCATCCGATCTGCCGGGCCTCGAGGTGGCCGGCGAGATCGTCTCTGGCGATGCCGCGGCGCTGGCCGAGGCGGGGTTCAAGGTTGGTGATCGTGTCTGTGCGTTGATCGCTGGCGGTGGCTATGCGCAGCTGTGCGTGGCGCCCGTGGCGCAATGCCTGCCGGTGCCGAAGGGTTGGAGCGATGTCGATGCGGCCTCGCTGCCCGAAACCTTCTTCACCGTGTGGAGCAATGTGTTCGAACGCGGCCGTCTGCAAAAAGGCGAGACGCTGCTGATCCAGGGCGGCTCGAGCGGCATCGGCGTCACGGCGATCCAGATCGCCAAGGCGCTGGGTGCGACGGTGATCGTCACGGCCGGCAGCGACGACAAGTGCGAAGCCTGCAAGAAGCTGGGGGCCGACCACGCCATCAACTACCGCACGAGCGATTTCGTCGAAGAGGCGAAGAAGCTCACCGGCGGCAAGGGCGTGGACGTGATCCTCGACATGGTTGCAGGCGACTACGTGGCGCGCGAGATCGAGTGCCTGGCCGAAGACGGCCGGCTCGTGATCATCGCGGTGCAGGGCGGCGTGAAGAGCCAGATCAATGCGGGCCTCGTGCTGCGCAGGCGCCTCACGATCACCGGCTCGACGCTGCGGCCTCGGCCGGTGGCCTTCAAGGGCGCCATTGCCAAGGCCCTGCGCGAAAAGGTGTGGCCGCTGCTGGAAAGCGGTGCCATCAAGCCCGTGATCCACAGCACCTTTGCAGCAGCGGGCGAGCCTAGCGGCGCAGCCCAGGCTCATGCGCTGATGGAATCGAACCAGCACATCGGCAAGATCGTGCTGACATGGTGACGGGAAGAACGCGATGACAACCAAGAAGAAGCTGATCGCCGGCAACTGGAAGATGAACGGCAGCCTCGCTGCCAACGAGGCGCTGGTGAAAGCCTTGCAGCAAGGCCTGGCCGCAAGCCCGGCCGCGTGCGACGTGGCGCTGTGCGCGCCCGCGCCGTACTTCGCCCAGCTGCAATCGCTGCTGGCGGGCTCGCCGGCACTGGCGCTCGGTGCGCAGGACATCTCGGCGCATCCGCAAGGTGCATTCACCGGCGAGCAATCGGCGGCGATGCTGAAGGATTTCGGCGTGCGCTATGCGATCGTCGGTCACTCGGAGCGCCGGCAATACCATGGCGAGACCGATGAGGCCGTGGCGGCGAAAACCGCTGCGGCATTGGCCAATGGCATCACGCCGATCGTCTGTGTCGGCGAAACGCTGGCGCAGCGCGAAGCAGGGCGGACCGAAGAGGTCGTCAAGCGCCAGCTGGCTGCAGTGATTCACGTGAACGGCCATTGCATCAGCGAGATCGTCGTGGCGTATGAGCCCGTCTGGGCCATCGGCACCGGCAAGACGGCCACGCCGGAGCAGGCGCAAGCGGTGCATGCCGTGCTGCGCGCGCAACTGCATCACGCGGCGAGCGAGCATGCAGCGGGCATCCAGATTCTTTATGGCGGCAGCATGAATGCGGCCAATGCCGCCGAACTGCTGGCGCAGGCCGACATCGACGGCGGCCTTATCGGTGGCGCGTCGCTCAAGGCGCCCGATTTTCTGCAGATCATTTCTGCCGCTGCGCGCTGAATGCGCAACGGCTGTATCAATTAGGAGTAAGAACGAATGAACGTGGTCCTCAACCTTCTGGTCGGCGTGCAGATGCTGGCAGCCCTCGCAATGATCGGCCTGATCCTGGTCCAGCATGGCAAGGGCGCCGACATGGGCGCAGCCTTCGGCAGCGGCAGCGCCGGCAGCCTGTTCGGCGCCAGCGGCAGTGCCAACTTTCTCTCGCGCACAACGGCCGTGCTTGCTGCAGTGTTCTTCGCCTGCACGCTGCTGCTGGCCTATTTCAGCCATGCACGTCCCGCAGGCGGCGGCAGTCTTCTGGAGCGCGCCGCGGTGGGTGCACCTGCTGCGCCGGCTTCCGGTGCGGCTGGTGAAATTCCTGGCGCAGCAGCTCCCAGCGCCCCCGCTTCGGCTCCTGCAGCCCCGGTTTCGGGTGCGGGCCAGATCCCCGGCAAGTAATCAACTCGTTTTCATGAGTTGCCCGTGAGAAATGGCTTCATTTCAGGGTAAACTCTAAATCTGTTCGGAAAGCCAAATGCCTCTTGCAGGTACCTCATGCCATCCGAACAGCAAAAAACCGCGGTCGTGGTGAAATTGGTAGACACGCTATCTTGAGGGGGTAGTGGCGAAAGCTGTGCGAGTTCGAGTCTCGCCGACCGCACCAAATCTCATCGGCAGAAAACCTCATCCAGGGGTTCTTCTTGCCGGTGGCAAGCGGTGAAAAACTCTCGATGAATCTCGACTCCTACCTCCCCGTCCTTTTGTTCATTCTGGTCGGAGTCGGCGTAGGCGTCGCCCCTCAGGTCATCGGATACATCCTCGGCCCCAATCGGCCGGACGCCGCGAAGAATGCTCCCTACGAGTGTGGCTTCGAGGCCTTCGAGGACGCGCGCATGAAGTTCGATGTGCGCTACTACCTCGTCGCGATTCTCTTCATCCTGTTCGATCTCGAAATTGCCTTTCTCTTCCCCTGGGCCATCGCGCTCAAGGAGATTGGCGCTATCGGCTTCTGGGCCATGATGATCTTTCTCGCCATCCTCGTCGTGGGCTTCGCCTACGAGTGGAAAAAAGGCGCGCTCGACTGGGAATGACAAGGAAAGCACACGATGGCCATTGAAGGCGTTCTCAAAGAAGGTTTCGTCACCACCACCTACGACTCGGTGGTGAACTGGGCGAAGACCGGATCTCTCTGGCCGATGACATTCGGCCTCGCATGCTGTGCGGTCGAAATGATGCACGCGGGCGCTGCCCGCTACGACATCGACCGTTTCGGCATGCTGTTTCGTCCGAGCCCGCGCCAGTCCGATCTGATGATCGTGGCGGGCACGCTGTGCAACAAGATGGCGCCGGCCCTGCGCAAGGTCTATGACCAGATGCCCGAGCCGCGCTGGGTGCTGTCGATGGGTTCGTGCGCGAATGGCGGTGGCTACTACCACTACAGCTATTCGGTCGTGCGCGGCTGCGACCGCATCGTGCCCGTCGATGTGTACGTTCCGGGTTGCCCGCCCACCGCCGAAGCATTGCTCTACGGCGTGATCCAGTTGCAGCAGAAGATTCGCCGCACCAACACCATTGCCCGCGCCTGAGAGATTGCCGACGATGACTGACTTTGCAATTTCGCCGGAGGTGCTGCGCGCCACCATTGCCGAGACGCTTGGCGCCAAGGCCAGGAGCGTGACGCTTGCCTTGGAAGAGGTGACCGTGGTGGTTGGTGCCGCCGACTACATCGAAGCCGCCTTGCTGCTGCGCGACGCGCCCGGCTGCCGCTTCGAGCAATTGATCGACCTTTGCGGCATGGACTATTCCGACTACCGCGAGGGCGAGTGGCAGGGCGAGCGTTACGGCGTCGTCACGCACCTGCTGTCGGTGAGCCTCAATCAGCGCGTGCGCCTCAAGGTGTTTGCGCCGAGCGAAGACCTGCCCGTGGTCGATTCGCTCCAGCCCGTCTGGAGCGCCGCCACCTGGTTCGAGCGCGAAGCCTTCGACCTGTACGGCATCGTGTTCGATGGCCACGACGACCTGCGCCGCATCCTGACCGACTACGGCTTCATCGGCCACCCGTTCCGCAAGGACTTCCCGGTGTCGGGTCACGTCGAGATGCGTTACGACGAAGAACAGAAGCGCGTGGTCTACCAGCCGGTATCGATCGAGCCGCGGGAAATCACGCCGCGCGTGATCCGCGAAGACAACTACGGCGGCGGTTTGCACTGATATGGCCGAAATCAAGAACTACACCCTCAACTTCGGCCCCCAGCATCCGGCCGCGCACGGCGTGCTGCGCCTGGTGCTCGAGCTCGACGGCGAAGTGATCCAGCGCGCCGACCCCCACATCGGCCTGCTTCACCGCGCCACCGAGAAGCTCGCCGAGTCGCGCACCTTCATCCAGTCGCTGCCTTACATGGACCGCCTCGACTACGTGTCGATGATGTCCAACGAGCACGCCTACTGCCTGGCCATCGAACGGATGATGGGCCTCGAGGTGCCGATCCGTGCGCAGTACATCCGCGTGATGTTCGCCGAGATCACCCGCCTGCTGAACCACCTGCTGTGGCTCGGCGCGCACGGTCTCGACTGTGGTGCGATGAACATGCTCATCTACTGCTTCCGCGAGCGTGAAGACCTGTTCGACATGTACGAGGCCGTGTCCGGCGCGCGCATGCATGCGGCGTACTTCCGTCCGGGTGGCGTCTATCGCGACCTGCCGGACGCGATGCCGCAGTACAAGGTCAGCAAGATCAAGAACGCGAAGGCCATCGAGCGCCTGAATGAAGATCGCCAAGGGTCGCTGCTCGACTTCATCGACGCCTTCTGCGCGCGCTTCCCGAAGATGGTCGACGAGTACGAGACGCTGCTCACCGACAACCGCATCTGGAAGCAGCGCACCGTGGGCATCGGCGTGGTCACGCCGGAGCGCGCGCTGAACCTCGGCTTCACCGGCCCGATGCTGCGTGGCTCGGGCGTCGAATGGGATCTACGCAAGAAGCAGCCCTACGACGTCTACGGCCAGATGCAGTTCGACGTGCCCGTGGGCAAGACTGGCGACTGCTACGACCGCTACCTCGTGCGCGTGGAAGAAATGCGCCAGGCCAACAAGATCATCCAGCAGTGCTCGGCATGGCTGCGCGCCAACCCCGGCCCGGTGATCACCGACAACCACAAGGTCGCCGCGCCCGCGCGTGAATCGATGAAGGCGAACATGGAGGAGCTGATCCACCATTTCAAGCTCTTCACCGAAGGCTTCCATGTGCCCGAAGGCGAAGCGTATGCCGCCGTCGAGCATCCGAAGGGCGAGTTCGGCATCTATCTCGTGAGCGACGGCGCCAACAAGCCGTACCGCCTGAAGATCCGCGCCCCTGGTTTCCCGCACCTCGCCGCCCTCGACGAAATGTCGCGCGGTCACATGATCGCCGACGCTGTCGCGGTGATCGGCACGATGGACATCGTGTTCGGTGAAATCGACAGGTGAGAAAGAGCGAATGACGACTTCCTCAACCCATCACCATGACGCGGCTCCTTCGGCCCCGTTGAAGGCCGAGATCCTCGAGCGCTTTGCGCGCGAGGTCGCCAAGTACCCCGAAGCGGGCAAGCAATCCGCCGTGATGGCCTGCCTCGCCATCGTCCAGCAGGACGAGGGCTACGTCAGCCTGCAGCGCGAGCGCGAGATTGCCGAATACCTCGGCATGGCGCCCATCGCCGTGCATGAAGTGACGACCTTCTACAACATGTACAACCAGCATCCGGTGGGCAAGTTCAAGCTCAACGTGTGCACCAACCTGCCTTGCCAGCTGCGTGACGGCGTCACGGCCCTCGTGCACCTCGAGAAGAAGCTCGGCATCAAGATGGGCGAGACCACAGCCGACGGCCTGTTCACCCTGCAGCAGAGCGAATGCCTGGGCGCTTGTGCCGATTCGCCCGTGATGCTGGTCAACGACCGCACCATGTGCAGCTTCATGAGCAATGAGAAGCTCGACCAGCTCATCGAGGGCCTGCGTGGCTCCGTCAAAGGGGAGGCCGCCTGATGTCGCCCGAGCAAGTACTCCAGCAGTTCCAGGCCACGGGCGTCCAGACCTGTTTCCATGACCGCCACATCGAGCCGCAGATCTATGCCGGCCTGAATGGCACCAACTGGCGGCTGGCCGACTACGAGGCGCGCGGCGGCTACAAGGCGCTGCGCAAGATCCTCACCGAGGGCCTCACGCCCGACCAGGTGATCGCCGAGGTGAAGGCCTCGGGCCTGCGCGGCCGTGGCGGCGCGGGTTTCCCGACCGGCCTGAAGTGGAGCTTCATGCCCCGCCAGTTTCCCGGCCAGAAGTATCTCGTCTGCAATTCGGACGAAGGCGAGCCCGGTACCTGCAAGGACCGCGACATCCTGCAGTTCAACCCGCACATCGTGATCGAAGGCATGGCCATCGCCGCGTATGCAATGGGCATCAGCGTCGGCTACAACTACATCCACGGCGAGATCTTCCAGAGCTACGACCGCTTCGAGGAAGCCCTCGAAGAAGCGCGCGCCGCCGGCTACCTCGGCGACAAGATCATGGGCAGCACGTACAACTTCCAGTTGCACGCCGCCCACGGTTTCGGCGCCTACATCTGCGGCGAGGAAACCGCGCTGCTCGAATCGCTCGAAGGCAAGAAGGGCCAGCCGCGCTTCAAGCCGCCGTTCCCGGCGAGCTTCGGCCTCTACGGCAAGCCGACCACCATCAACAACACCGAGACCTTCGCGGCGGTGCCCTGGATCATCAACAACGGCGGTCCGGCCTACCTCGAATGCGGCAAGCCGAACAACGGCGGCACCAAAATCTACTCGGTGAGCGGCGACGTCGAGTTGCCCGGCAACTACGAAGTGCCCATGGGCACGCCGTTCTCCAAGCTGCTCGAACTGGCCGGCGGCGTGCGCAAGGGCCGCACGCTCAAGGCGGTGATCCCCGGTGGCTCGTCGTCGCCGGTGCTGCCGGCCGACATCATGATGGCCTGCACCATGGACTACGACTCCATCGCCAAGGCCGGCTCCATGCTGGGCTCGGGCGCGGTGATCGTCATGGACGACAGCCGCTCGATGGTCGAGTCGCTCAAGCGCCTCTCGTACTTCTACATGCACGAGTCCTGTGGCCAGTGCACGCCGTGCCGTGAAGGCACCGGCTGGCTCTACCGCGTGGTGGACCGCATCCACAACGGGAAGGGCAAGCCCAGCGACATGCAACTGCTGGACTCCGTTGCCGGGGACATCATGGGCCGCACCATCTGTGCGCTCGGCGATGCGGCGGCAATGCCCGTGCGCGCCATGATCAAGCACTTCCGTCACGAGTTCGAAGCCCTGATTCCTGGCCACGTCCCGACGGCGCCCGTCAAGGCCTGAGCGCGAGAAGAAACATACTCATGATCGAAATCGAACTCGACGGCAAGAAGGTCGAAGTGACCGAAGGCAGCATGGTGATGCATGCGGCCGACAAGGCGGGCACGTACATCCCGCACTTCTGCTATCACAAGAAACTCAGCATCGCGGCCAACTGCCGCATGTGTCTGGTCGACGTGGAAAAAGCGCCCAAGCCGATGCCGGCCTGCGCCACGCCCGTGACGCAGGGCATGATCGTTCGCACCAAGAGCGAAAAGGCCATCAAGGCGCAGCAGTCGGTCATGGAGTTCCTCCTGATCAACCACCCGCTGGACTGCCCGATCTGCGACCAGGGCGGCGAATGCCAGCTGCAGGACCTGGCCGTGGGCTACGGCGGTTCTTCCTCGCGCTACGAGGAAGAAAAGCGCGTCGTGTTCCACAAGGACGTCGGCCCGCTGATCAGCATGGAGGAGATGAGCCGCTGCATCCACTGCACGCGCTGCGTCCGTTTCGGCCAGGAAGTGGCCGGCGTGATGGAGCTCGGCATGTCGCACCGCGGCGAGCACTCCGAAATCGAAACTTTCCTCGGCGACTCGGTCGACTCCGAACTGTCGGGCAACATGATCGACATCTGCCCGGTCGGCGCGCTCACGAGCAAGCCGTTCCGCTACAGCGCCCGCACCTGGGAGCTGTCGCGCCGCAAGTCGGTGAGCCCCCACGATTCCACCGGTGCCAACCTGATCGTCCAGGTCAAGAACAACCGCGTGATGCGCGTGGTGCCGCTCGAGAATGAAGACGTCAACGAATGCTGGATCGCCGACCGCGACCGCTTCTCGTACGAAGCGCTCAACGGCCCCGAGCGCCTGACGCAGCCCATGCTGAAGCAGGGCGGCCAATGGCAGCAGGTCGACTGGCAGACGGCGCTCGAGTACGTCGCCAACGGCCTCAAGCAGATCAAGGCCGACCACGGCGCGCAAAGCATCGGCACGCTGGTCAGCCCGCACAGCACGCTCGAAGAGCTGCAGCTCGCCGCCATGCTCACGCGTGAACTGGGCAGCGACAACATCGACTACCGCCTGCGCAACGCCGAATTCACGGCATTCGAGGGCGTGCGCTGGCTCGGCACCTCGATCGCATCGCTCACGCAAGTGCAGCGCGCGCTCGTCGTCGGCTCGAACCTGCGCAAGGAACACCCGCTGTTCGCGCAGCGCATCCGCCAGGCCGTGCGCAAGGGCGCCGCGCTGTCGGTGATCACCTCGGCGAGCCTGATGGCCGCCCGCGACGCCTGGGCCATCGACGTGGCGCAATCGTCCATCGTCGAAGCCGACCAGTGGGTCGAAGCGCTGGCCGCCGTGGCCGCTGCAGTCGGTGAAACCAACGGCGCAGCCGCGCCACTGGCACCGAAGAACGCACCGGATGCCGCCGCCAAGGCCATCGCAGCCTCGCTGCTGAGTGGCGAACGCAAGGCCATCCTGCTCGGCAACGCCGCCGCCCATCACGCCCAAGCCAGCAGCCTGCTGGCCCTGGCGAACTGGATCGGCGCGCAAACCGGCGCCACCGTCGGTTACCTGACCGAAGCCGCCAACACCGTGGGCGCGCAGATCGTCGGCGCGTTCCCGAAGAACGGCGGCCTCGATGCCGGCCGCATGCTCGCCGCAGGCTCCGGCCTGAAGGCCATGCTGCTGCTGAACACCGAGCCGGTGTTCGATTCGGCCGCTGGCGCCGCCGCCGCCGATGTCATCGGCAATGCGCAGATGGTCGTCACGCTGAGCCCCTTCAAGGCCAACCTCGAGTTCAGCGACGTGCTGTTGCCCATCGCGCCGTTCACCGAGACTCCGGGCACCTTCGTCAATGCCGAAGGCCGCCTGCAAGGATTCCATGCCGTCGTGAAGCCGCAAGGCGAAACGCGACCGGCATGGAAGGTGCTGCGCGTGCTGGCCAACCTGCTGGGCCTGCCGGGCTTCGCGTTCGAATCAACCGCCGAGGTGTTGGCCACCATCGGTGACAAGGGCTCGGTGCCGGCGAATGCGCTGAGCAACGCCACGTCCGCGAAGGCCGTCGCCTCCGGCGGGGCAGCTGCCGCACCCGTGGTCGCGAGCATCTACCAGCTCGACTCGATCGTGCGCCGCGCACCGTCGCTGCAACTGACCGCCGACGCACGCAACGCGTCGTCGACCGCACCGGCGCGTGCCGAGGAGGCACTGGCATGATCGTCGACACCATTCATGGCTTCGGCCAGG
>Ga0207655_1001050_pt1 | contig 27637 bp, 25 predicted proteins | sample KBSM44metaG_FD_184398 | JGI IMG/M metagenome (GOLD analysis project Ga0207655, IMG submission 184398) | Miscanthus rhizosphere microbial communities from Kellogg Biological Station, Michigan, USA - KBS M4-4 metaG (SPAdes) (version 2) | ecosystem: Host-associated > Plants > Roots > Rhizosphere >... | reverse complement strand
TATCGATTTTGTACGAGTGGAGTCCGCCGTGTCACTTACGCTTTGGCAACAGTGTCTTGCCCGTTTGCAGGATGAGCTTCCTGCCACCGAATTCAGCATGTGGATTCGTCCGCTGCAAGCTGAATTGAACGACAATACGCTGACCTTGTATGCACCAAATCGGTTTGTACTCGACTGGGTTAGAGATAAATATCTCAATAGTATCAATGGGCTGCTGAATGAGTTCTGCGGTGCAAATGTGCCGTTACTGCGTTTTGAAGTCGGCACGCGTCCTGCCGCACAGATGACCACTAGCCAACCGGCGATGGCCACTTCCAATTACAGCGCGCCTGCACCGATTGAAAATCGTCCCGCGCCAACGCAAATTCTGCGTCCAAGCTGGGATTCAGTGCCTGCGCCAGCCGATGTAACTTACCGCTCCAATGTGAATAACCGTCATAACTTCGATAACTTCGTTGAAGGTAAATCGAACCAACTGGCGCGCGCGGCGGCACGTCAGGTGGCGGATAATCCTGGTGGCGCTTACAACCCACTTTTCCTTTATGGCGGCACCGGCCTGGGTAAAACTCACCTGTTGCACGCGGTGGGTAACGGCATCATTGCACGCAAGCCCAATGCCAAAGTGGTGTATATGCACTCTGAGCGTTTTGTGCAGGACATGGTTAAAGCCTTGCAAAACAACGCGATTGAAGAGTTTAAGCGCTATTACCGTTCGGTTGATGCGCTGCTGATCGATGACATCCAATTTTTTGCTAATAAAGAGCGTTCACAGGAAGAGTTTTTCCATACGTTTAACGCGCTGCTGGAAGGCAATCAACAAATCATCCTGACTTCGGATCGCTATCCAAAAGAGATCAACGGCGTAGAAGACCGCCTGAAATCGCGTTTTGGCTGGGGATTAACCGTGGCGATCGAGCCGCCTGAACTGGAAACGCGCGTCGCGATCCTGATGAAGAAAGCCGATGAAAACGACATTCGTCTGCCGGGCGAAGTGGCGTTCTTTATTGCTAAGCGTTTGCGTTCCAACGTGCGAGAGCTGGAAGGCGCGCTGAACCGCGTGATTGCGAACGCGAACTTTACCGGTCGCGCCATTACCATCGATTTCGTGCGCGAAGCGCTGCGCGATCTGTTGGCGCTGCAGGAGAAGCTGGTCACCATTGATAATATTCAGAAGACGGTGGCCGAGTATTACAAAATCAAAGTGGCGGATTTGCTGTCGAAACGCCGTTCGCGTTCGGTAGCGCGTCCGCGCCAGATGGCGATGGCGATGGCGAAAGAGCTCACCAACCACAGTTTGCCAGAGATTGGCGATGCGTTTGGCGGCCGCGATCATACCACCGTGCTTCACGCTTGCCGTAAAATCGAGCAGTTGCGCGAAGAGAGCCACGACATCAAAGAAGATTTCTCTAACCTCATTCGAACACTATCTTCCTGACGCATATGAAATTTATTGTAGAACGTGAGCAGTTACTGAAGCCACTGCAACAGGTTAGCGGTCCCCTTGGCGGACGCCCAACGCTGCCGATCCTGGGAAATTTACTGCTGCAGGTCAGCGAAGGCTCGCTGCGCTTGACCGGTACCGATCTGGAAATGGAAATGGTGGCTCGTGTTGCGCTGACGCAGCCACACGAGCCGGGCGCCACCACGGTTCCCGCGCGTAAATTCCTCGATATTTGCCGTGGTTTGCCGGAAGGCGCGGAAATCAGCCTGACGCTGGAGGGCGACAGAATGCTGGTGCGTTCTGGCCGCAGCCGTTTCTCGCTATCAACGCTGCCAGCCAGCGATTTCCCGAATCTGGATGACTGGCAGAGCGAGGTGGAATTCACCTTGCCACAGGCAACGATGAAACGCCTGATCGAAGCGACGCAATTCTCAATGGCGCATCAGGATGTGCGTTATTACCTCAACGGTATGCTGTTCGAAACCGAAGGTGAAGAGTTGCGTACCGTTGCGACCGATGGTCACCGCCTCGCCGTCTGTTCAATGCCAATTGGTCAGGCGCTGCCAAACCATTCGGTGATCGTACCGCGTAAAGGGGTGATTGAGCTGATGCGTTTGCTCGACGGCGGCGAAACGCCGCTGCAGGTGCAGATTGGCAGCAGCAATATTCGCGCACACGTTGGCGACTTCATCTTTACTTCCAAGCTGGTTGATGGCCGTTTCCCGGATTATCGCCGCGTATTGCCGAAAAATCCCGACAAGGCGCTGGAAGCGGGCTGTGATATTTTAAAACAGGCGTTTGCGCGTGCGGCAATTCTCTCAAATGAGAAGTTCCGCGGTGTTCGCATCTATATCACCGAAAATCAGCTCAAAATTACGGCAAATAACCCCGAGCAGGAAGAAGCCGAAGAGATGCTGGATGTTTCTTACAACGGCACCGATCTGGAGATTGGTTTCAACGTCAGTTACGTGCTGGATGTGTTGAATGCACTAAAGTGCGAGAATGTGCGTTTGCTTTTAACTGACTCAGTTTCCAGCGTACAAATTGAAGATGTTGCCAGTCCAGCCGCAGCGTATGTCGTTATGCCGATGCGCTTGTAGGGTCGGCATTTATGCCGACCTGGCCAATGTTCGCACCATCCTGGGAGCCATTAATGGCTCCCCTACAACATCCCGAATGGCTTCATCCCGGAACACCTCATGGCTTTAACCCGCCTCCTGATTAAAGATTTTCGTAATATCGAACAAGCCGATCTGACGTTAGCGCCCGGCTTTAATTTCCTTGTCGGTGCCAACGGCAGTGGCAAGACCAGCGTGCTGGAGGCGATTTATACGCTGGGGCATGGCCGCGCGTTTCGCAGTTTGCAAGCTGGTCGCGTGATTCGTCACGATCAGGACGCCTTTGTACTGCACGGGCGCATTGAAGGCAGCGAACGCGAAATGTCGGTTGGTCTGACCAAGAATCGCGCCGGCGACAGCAAAGTGCGTATTGATGGCAGCGATGGCCACAAAGTGGCGGAGTTGGCGCAGCTGTTACCGATGCAGCTCATTACGCCGGAAGGCTTTACGTTGCTCAATGGCGGTCCGAAATATCGACGCGCCTACATCGATTGGGGCTGTTTTCACGCCGCGCCGGGTTTTTTCCATGCCTGGAGCAATTTGCGTCGCTTATTGAAGCAGCGCAATGCGGCGCTGCGTCAGGTAACACGCTACAGCCAAATTCGTCCGTGGGATCAAGAGTTGGTGCCGCTGGCTGAACAGATCAGCGCCTGGCGCGCCGAATATAGCGCCGCGATCTCCCGCGAGATCATCGCCACCTGCGGCCAATTTTTACCGGAGTTTGCGTTGACGTTCTCTTTCCAGCGCGGCTGGGACAAAGAGAGCGACTACGCCGAACTGCTGGAACGCAATTTCGAGCGCGATCGTGCGCTCACCTACACCGCTAGCGGCCCGCATAAAGCCGATTTTCGCATTCGTGCCGAGGGTACGCCGGTGGAAGATTTACTCTCACGCGGCCAGTTAAAACTGCTGATGTGCGCGCTGCGCTTAGCGCAGGGAGAATACCTGACGCGCAGCAGCGGACGACGCTGTTTGTATTTGATTGATGACTTTGCCTCAGAGCTGGATGACACCCGTCGTCGGCTGTTAGCTGAACGCCTAAAAGCCACGCAGGCTCAAGTATTTGTCAGCGCCATTGGTGTCGAGCATGTAATCGACATGAGTGATGAAAAGGGCAAGATGTTCCGCGTGGAACAGGGTAAAATAGTGGTTCAACCTGAAGATTAAATGAGCGAGAAACGTTGATGTCGAATTCTTATGACTCCTCAAGTATCAAAGTCCTGAAAGGGCTTGATGCGGTACGCAAACGCCCGGGTATGTACATCGGCGATACGGATGACGGCACCGGTCTGCATCACATGGTATTCGAAGTCGTGGATAACGCTATCGACGAAGCGCTCGCCGGTCACTGTAGTGATATTACCGTTACTATTCATGCCGATAACTCTGTCTCCGTGCAAGATGATGGCCGCGGTATTCCGACCGGCATTCATCCGGAAGAGGGCGTCTCTGCGGCTGAAGTGATCATGACCGTCCTGCACGCAGGCGGTAAATTTGATGATAACTCGTATAAAGTGTCTGGCGGCCTGCACGGCGTGGGTGTTTCTGTGGTTAACGCCCTGTCGCAGAAGCTGGAGCTGACTATTCGCCGCGAAGGCAAAGTGCATCAGCAGGTTTATCAGCATGGCGTGCCGCAGGCTCCGCTGGCGGTCTCAGGCGATACCGATGCCACCGGTACTCGCGTGCGTTTCTGGCCAAGCTATGAAACCTTCACCAACGTGATTGAGTTTGAGTACGAGATCCTGGCGAAACGCCTGCGTGAACTGTCGTTCCTGAACTCCGGCGTCTCGATTCGTCTCGAAGACAAACGCGACGGCAAAAACGATCACTTCCACTACGAAGGCGGTATCAAGGCGTTTGTTGAGTATCTCAACAAGAACAAAACCCCGATCCATCCAACGGTGTTCTACTTCTCGACTGAGAAAGATGGCATCGGTGTGGAAGTGGCGCTGCAGTGGAACGATGGTTTCCAGGAAAACATCTACTGCTTCACCAACAACATTCCACAGCGCGACGGTGGTACGCATCTGGCCGGCTTCCGTGCGGCAATGACGCGTACGCTGAATGCTTACATGGATAAAGAAGGCTACAGCAAAAAAGCCAAAGTCAGCGCCACCGGTGATGATGCACGTGAAGGCCTGATTGCCGTGGTTTCCGTGAAAGTGCCGGATCCGAAATTCTCCTCACAGACCAAAGATAAACTGGTCTCATCCGAGGTGAAATCGGCGGTTGAGCAGCAGATGAATGAACTGCTGGCGGAATACCTGCTGGAGAACCCATCTGACGCCAAAATCGTGGTTGGCAAAATCATCGATGCAGCGCGTGCGCGCGAAGCGGCGCGTCGTGCGCGTGAAATGACCCGCCGTAAAGGCGCGCTGGATCTGGCCGGCCTGCCGGGCAAACTGGCGGACTGTCAGGAGCGCGATCCGGCGCTGTCTGAAATCTACCTGGTGGAGGGTGACTCCGCAGGCGGCTCGGCCAAACAGGGCCGTAACCGTAAGAATCAGGCGATTCTGCCGCTGAAAGGTAAAATTCTTAATGTGGAGAAAGCGCGTTTCGACAAGATGCTCGCTTCGCAGGAAGTCGCCACGCTGATTACTGCGCTGGGCTGCGGTATCGGCCGTGACGAATACAACCCGGACAAACTGCGTTATCACAGCATCATCATCATGACCGATGCGGACGTCGACGGCTCGCACATCCGTACGCTGCTGTTGACCTTCTTCTATCGTCAGATGCCAGAAATTGTGGAACGTGGTCATGTCTATATTGCGCAGCCGCCACTGTACAAAGTGAAGAAAGGCAAGCAAGAACAGTACATTAAAGACGACGAAGCGATGGATCAGTATCAGATTTCTATCGCGCTCGACGGCGCTACGCTGCACACCAATGCCAGCGCGCCAGCACTGGGCGGCCAGCCGCTGGAAACGCTGGTGGCTGATTTCAACAGCACGCAACGCATGATCAAACGTATGGAGCGCCGTTTCCCGGTGGCTCTGCTGCGTGGCCTGATCTACCATCCGACCTTAAGCGACCTCAGCAATGAAGCCGCGGTACAAGGTTGGATCGACGGTTTGGTGGCGTATCTGACCGAGCGGGAAGCGCACGGCAGCAGCTACATGGCGCAGGTTCGTGCGAATCGTGAACAGAACCTGTTCGAACCGGTGCTGCGTGTGCGTACGCACGGTGTTGATACTGATTATCCGCTGGATAGCGAGTTCATTGATGGGCCGGAATACCGCAAAATCTGTAGCTTGGGCGAGCAGTTGCGTGGCTTGATCGAAGAAGATGCCTATATCGAACGTGGCGAACGTCGTCAGCCGGTCACCAGCTTCGAGCAGGCCATTGAGTGGCTGGTGAAAGAGTCACGTCGCGGTCTGTCCGTGCAGCGTTATAAAGGTTTGGGTGAGATGAACCCAGAGCAGCTGTGGGAAACCACCATGGATCCGGATAGTCGCCGCATGCTGCGCGTGACCATCAAAGATGCCATTGCTGCCGATCAGCTGTTCACCACGTTGATGGGTGATGCGGTAGAACCGCGTCGTGCCTTCATTGAAGAGAATGCGCTGAAAGCGGCCAATATCGATATTTAATCGATTAGGCAAAAAAGCAAAACCCTTCCCTGGTGGAAGGGTTTTTTGTTTTCAGCGGGGGACGGAGAAGCGGAAGCACGCGCCCGATGCTTGTTCATCCAGCCGAATATCACGCTCATGCAGTTGCAGGATGCGGCGCACCACCATCAATCCCAGCCCACCGCTGTTTTTGCGCGTGCTGGCATGTGTTAACGCCGACGGACGTTCAAATAAGGTCGCACGAAGATGTTCAGGAATACCCGGCCCGGAATCTTTCAGACTCACTTCAACCTCGCGATCGGTGCTACGTAACGTTACCTCGATGATTCCTGCTTCCGGCGTATATTTGATGGCATTGTCGAAAAGATTGGTCAACACCCGATCGATCATCGAAACATCCGCATAAACCTGCGGCAGCTGTTCCGGCATATCCACCACAAAGCGGATATGGCGCGTACTGGCCATTAACTCAAATTTCTGCATCACATCGTAAGTCAGCTCCGACAGGCTGAAATTTTCGCGATTGGGCTTAATCACGCCATATTCCAGCTGCGCCAGTTCAAAAAGCTGCTGCGCCAGCATGCTGACTTTCTGGCTTTGCGAAAGCGCAATGTGCAAATAACGCTGGCTATCGGCTGATTTGAGGCTGTCTGATTTATACAGCAAGGTTTCGAGATAGCCATGTAAGGTGGTCAGCGGCGTGCGCAGGTCGTGCGAGATATTGGCGACAAAATCGCGGCGCAGCTGGTCCTGATAGGTCAGTTTTTCCCACTGAAAGGCGACGCGTCGCGCCATGCCAACAAAGGCGCCTTGCAGCAAACTCACCTCATCCTTCTCCTGCGCCTGTGGCAACGGCAGTTCAGCCAGTTTTTTTATCTCGGCCATATCGTCACGATTAAGCTGACGCACGCGCTGCGTAAGCTGGCGTATTGGACGAGTAATTAAGCTAAACGCCACAGCGCCCGCTGTCAGACCAAATAACACCACCAGCAAGGATGACCAAAATGAGGTGCGCATCAGGGTATCGATCTGCGCTTCCTGCGCCAGTTGGTGATAATTCTCTCCCTGCAAAATCACGTAAAGATAACCGGCAGGTTGGCCATTTAGCGCAACCGGAGCGGCGCTAAAGACCTTCTTCTCCTTCAGATTACGCGGATCGTCGCCGTAGATTGGCGATGAGGCGCCATGAAGCTGCGAATGAATTGGCGCAAGACTCACTCTGGTGCGTTTAATATGATTGGGTGGGGCGGCATCGGCAAGAATATTGCCCTGCAAATCGAGCAGATAGACCTCTACGCTGGGATTAAGCACCATCAAATCCTTAAACAGCACCTTCATCAGTGGCAGGTTCACACCCTGCACGCCAATCATATTGGGATTGGTACTGATGATATGCCGCGCCAGACCATCGGATAAGCGTTGCACCACCGCGCTACCGTATTGCGCGTTAATGCGAATCTGCATCCAGCCTGACAACAATGTACAGAGCAACAGCAAAGAAGCGAAAACCAGCGCCAGGCGCTGGCTGAGTGTCAGGCGTTTCATCATTAAGAACCTAATTAGCCGGCAGCGAAAATTTATAGCCTTTTCCCCACACCGTCAGAATGTAGTGCGGTTCAGTTGGATTATCTTCAATTTTCAACCGTAAGCGGTTGATATGCGTATTGACGGTATGTTCATAACCATCGTGCTGATAGCCCCAAACCTGATTGAGCAGATTAAGGCGGGAAAATACTTTTCCCGGGTTTTTGGCGAAGTGGTAAAGCAGATCAAACTCACGTGGCGTCAGGTTTATCGGCTTATCGTGCATCCACACTTCCCGCGCCACGGGATCAATCGTTAAGGCATCAAGTTGTAAGGTTCCCGCTTCCATGCGCGAATTCATGTTCATCGCTTCCTGGCGGCGGAACAGCGCTTTGAGCCGCGCTATCAGCTCAATCATCGAAAAGGGCTTCGGCAAATAGTCATCGGCACCCAGTTCAAGACCCAAGACGCGGTGCACTTCGCTAGAGCGGGCGCTGATCATAATGATCGGCGTGTAGCGCTTCATGGTGCGTGCGCGACGACAGATCTCCAGACCATCAACGCCAGGCAACATCAGGTCAAGAATCAGGGCGTCCCAGTGCTGTGCTTCCAACAGTTTTAGCGCCAGAAGACCGTCAGCAGCATGCGTCACCGCATAACCTTCATCCTGAAGATTCAAACGAAGAACGTCGGCGATACCGCCATCATCTTCGACAATAAGGAGTTTTTTTGCGTCGTTCATCATCCATTCCGTATCGCATTATTAAGTAATGTTACCGCTTCCTTCGCCGCTGAGTTTTCACTTTTTGTTTAACTCCACGTGATGCTTTGGTGAACAGGAACGCAGCACCATAGCACTGCGGTCTGGGTTGCTCGGGTCAGAAACGGATTGAATTAGTGGCGCGGTGCGAATGCGCTCATGCCGTTATTGAGACATTTCTTGTCATGAAACCCGATGCCCTGGCGGCAGAATGCGCCCTGACTAAACGGAAGGAACGAGTAAATGGAAATGCAGATGGATGAAAAACCAGGACGTTCAGTCGTTATCCATCCCGGCTGGCTGCGGGTTTGTCACTGGATGAATGCCGCCGCCATTGTGATTATGACGCTGAGTGGATGGCGCATTTATAACGCTTCGCCCCTGTTAGACTTTTATTTTCCTGGCGAGATCACCCTCGGCGGATGGTTAGGTGGCGCCTTGCAGTGGCATTTCGCTGCCATGTGGATTTTTGCCGCGAATGGCGCGGTTTATCTGACGATGAACTTGATTACCGGTCGCTTTGCTAAGAAATTTCTGCCGTTAAATTTACGCGGATTGTTCCAGGATGCTGCCAGTGCTCTGAAAGGCAAACTGGCTCATGCGGATCTCCGCCAATACGACCATGTTCAGCGCGCAGCCTATCTGTTTGTGGTGGTGATTTGCCTGCTGCTGGTGCTGTCAGGGCTGGTGTTGTGGAAATCGGTGCAGTTTGGATTGTTGCGCGATCTCCTCGGCGGCTATGAAGCGGCTCGATACATCCATTTTTATGCTATGTCGGCGCTGGTGGGTTTTGTGGCGGTTCATCTATTGATGGTCGCGCTGGTACCGAAAACCCTGCTTGCCATGTTGCGCGGACGCTAAGGAGAGCGAAATGAAAAAAATAAATGTCGATCTTTCCCCCAGCGATGCGGATGCCTTAGTTAAAGAGGCGCAGCAGTTACTGGCGCGCAAACTGGATTCCGCCTCACGTCGCCACTTTTTGCGTCAGGGTTTAACGTTGGGCGGCGTGGTGATGCTAACCGGCTGCGATCTCAGTGATAAACCGGATGTTGATAGCGTGCTGAATACCTTTTCTCGCTTTAACGACCGCGTGCAGAGCTGGCTGTTTAATCCCGCCAATCTGTCACCGGAATACAGCGTCGATCGTATTTCATCCTCCTTCCCGTTTAACGCTTTTTATGGTGAGGAGGATATTCCGCAGATCAATGGCGACCAATGGCGTCTGGAGATTGCCGGGCGGGTGAATGATAAACGCAGCTGGTCGCTGCCGGAACTCTACAACATGCAGCAGGTGGATCAGATTACTCGCCATATTTGCGTAGAAGGCTGGAGCGAAATTGGGCGCTGGGGCGGCGTGCGTTTTGCCGATTTCCTCAAGCTGATTGGTGCGGATACCCGCGCCAAATACGTCAGCTTTAAGTGTGCAGATGATTACTACACCAGCATTGATATGGCATCGGCGCTGCATCCACAAACCATCATGGCGTTAAGCTGGGATGGACGCATTCTGCCACCTGAATACGGTTATCCAATGAAAATACGGATTCCCACCAAGCTGGGATACAAAAATCCGAAGCACATTCAGGTGATTGAAATAACCAATCGTTATACCGGTGGTTACTGGGAAGACGAAGGCTACAACTGGTTCGGCGGAAGCTGATCCTTTAACTCGGTGCCTTATTGCGCCAACACCTTTTGTAAACATCAAAAACTGTAAGGAAACACCCTATGAAAAATGTAATCGTAGCAACCTTTATCGCTTCAATGATGACCATGTCTGTTGCTTATGCTGCTGACAGCATGGGCAAAGATGCCATGAAAAAAGATGAAATGGGCATGAAAAAAGATGCCATGAAGAAAGACGAAATGGGCATGAAGAAAGACGGCATGCACAAAGATGAGATGGGCATGAAGAAAGATGCCATGAAGAAAGACGAAATGGGCATGAAGAAAGACGGCATGCACAAAGATGCAATGGGCATGAAGAAAGATGCCATGAAAAAAGATGAAATGGGCATGAAAAAAGACGCCATGAGCCACTAAAATCATCCTCTAACTCCATGTATGCCGGGCCATCATTTGCGTGATGGCCTTTTTTCTTTGCGCGGGAAAAATCTGAAGTCAGGTGCGAAACTGGTCAATGTGAGCTGAATCGCGCTAGCATTGATTAAAAACCTGACTCAACGAGGACGTTATGGCAATAAAACTGGTAGCAATCGATATGGACGGCACGCTGCTTAATCCACAGCACGAGATCACGCCCGCCGTTAAATCTGCCATTGAGCGTGCGCACAAGAAAGGCGTCATGGTGGTACTGACCACCGGTCGTCCCTTGGTCGGCATTCAGCGTTATCTGATGGAACTGAACCTGGTTGATGAAGGCCAATACTGCATCAGTTACAACGGTGCGCTGGTGCATCGCGCCAATGATGGCGAATGTGTGGCTGAAATTACCCTGGGTTTTGACGATTACCTGTATATCGAACAGTTAGCGCGCGATCTTGGCGTGCACTTTCAGGCCTTTGATAAATCCTTCCTCTACACGCCGAATAAAGACATCAGTGAATTCACCATCCACGAAGCGAGTTTGACCGGCATTCCAGTGCGTTACCGCTCCGTTGAGGAGATGGATCGCGCCACGCGTTTTCCTAAGCTGATGATGATCGACAAACCCGATCTGCTGGACGCCGCTATTCAGCGCTTACCGCAGCAGGCACGCGACAGTTACACCATTCTCAAAAGTGCGCCTTATTATCTCGAAATCCTTGATTCACGCGTCAATAAAGGACAAGGCGTGAAAATGCTGGCAGAGAAGCTTGGCCTGGCGCGCGAGGAAGTGATGGCGATTGGCGATCAGGAAAACGATCTGGCGATGATTGAGTACGCGGGAACTGGCGTAGCAATGGGAAATGCCATTGATTCGGTCAAGAAAATCGCACAGTTCATTACCAAAACCAACATGGAAGACGGCGTAGCGCACGCCATTGAAGAGCTGGTGTTGTAACCCTTTCTTATTTCTCCTCACGCTGTTTTTGGTCGCCATAAATGGCGACCCTACAAGCCCGAACTAACTATCGTAGGGTCGCCATTCATGGCGACCTCAACGCGTTCTCGCACACGTATTGTCTATTTTGTGATCCGCATTGTAGTACAACTATGCTTGATGGTACTACAATCGGCGGCATAGGCTTGGCGCAGTGAAAGCAGTAATCTGATGCGCTACCGTCTTTCAATCAATGGAACATCATGACGCAAGAACCCTTAAGCAAAACAGAGCGCATCATCCTGACGCTCGGTGAAGAGATTGTAGCCGGGAAGTTTGTGCCGGGTGCGGCGCTGCCAGCCGAAGCGGAATTGTGTGAACGCTTCAGTACCTCACGCAACATCATCCGCGAAGTGTTTCGTTCACTCATGGCTAAGCGGTTGATGGAGATGAAGCGTTATCGCGGGGCGTTCGTCACGCCGCGCAACCAGTGGAACTATCTGGATAGCGACGTATTGCAGTGGGCGCTGGCACACGATCAAGACCCGCGTCTGATTGCCGCAATGAACGAAGTGCGTGTGCTGGTGGAGCCACAGATCGCACGTTGGTCGGCGGAACGCGCCACCTCAAGCGATTTAGCTGCGATTGAGCTGGCCTACAACGACATGGTGGTGAATCACCTCAATCGTGAAGCGTTTAACGAAGCAGATATTCGCTATCACGAAGCGGTATTGAATTCGGTGCATAACCCGGTGCTGCAGCAGCTCAACGTGGCGATCAGCCAGCTGCAAAAAGCGGTGTTTGCGCAAACCTACATGGCGGATGAGGGCAATATGCCGCGCACGCTCGCCGAACATAAGGCGCTGTTCGATGCCATTCGACATCAGGATGGCGATGCGGCGGAGCAGGCAGCGAAAGCGATGATTGCCAGCTCAACCGCCCGACTCAAGGAGATTATGTGACCCGCTATATCGCGATTGATTGGGGTTCGACCAACCTACGCGCCTGGCATTATCAAGACGGCGTTTGCATCGATGAGCGCCGTTCAGAAGCTGGCGTCACGCGGCTTGGCGATCGCACGCCTGCCGACGTCTTTGCCAGCGTCACCGATGGCTGGCCCGTCAACGAGGTGCCGGTGGTGATGGCGGGCATGGTGGGCAGCAACGCCGGCTGGCTGTCGGTGCCGTATCTCTCCTGCCCGGTTTCATTGGGTGAGATCGCCAGCCGCCTGACGCGCGTCGAAGATAAAGCGTGGATCGTGCCGGGATTGAGCGTCGAACGTGACGACAACTACAACGTGATGCGCGGTGAAGAGACGCAACTGCTCGGTGCTATTGAATTGCAACCGGCTTCGCTCTACGTAATGCCCGGCACGCATGCCAAATGGGTGCAGGTGGAGCAGGATCGCGTGCAGGATTTCCGCACCGTGATGACCGGTGAATTGCATCATCTGCTGCTCAAGCAGTCGTTGATTGGTGCCGGATTGCCGGAACAGGAAGAGAACGCCGCAGCCTTCCGTGAAGGCGTGCAGGTGGGAAGTCACGATGCCTCCATCTTGTCGCGGCTGTTTGAAGTGCGTGCTTCACATGTGCTCGGCGCACGCGATCGCCGCCAGATCAGCGATTTTCTCTCAGGATTGCTGATTGGTCACGAAGTGGCGCTGATGACGCAACATGCCGACATCGGCAGCCAACCGATCACCATTATTGCCGGTAGCGCGCTGGCGCAACGCTATCAACAGGCGCTGCAGTTTATCGGTGTGGATTCAGTCACGCTGGCAGGCGATCGCGCTTTCCAGCACGGAATAAGGAGTATTGCAAATGGCCTGGCAAACTAAAGTCCCGCTGATCGCTATTCTGCGCGGTATCACGCCGGATGAAGCTGAAGCGCACGTCGGCGCACTGATTGAGGCGGGTTTCGATGCGATTGAAATCCCGCTTAACTCGCCGGAATGGGCGAAAAGCATTGGTGCGATGGTGAAAACCTTTGGCGACAGGGCGCTGATTGGTGCCGGTACGGTACTGAATCCGGCGCAGGTCGATGAGCTGGCGACGCTCAACAGCAAATTAGTCGTCACGCCGAATACCGATGCTGCCGTGATCCGCCAGGCGGTAGCCAAAGGCATGATCGTGGCCGCCGGTTGCGCCACCGCCACCGAAGCGTTCACCGCCTTGCAGGCCGGTGCGCAGGCGCTGAAAATTTTCCCGTCGTCAGCCTTTGGTCCGGGCTACATCAAAGCATTGAAAGCGGTATTGCCGCCGGAGGTGCCGGTGTTTGCGGTGGGGGGCGTGACGCCGGAAAACTTGCATGAATTTATGGCCGCAGGCTGCATCGGCGCGGGCTTAGGCAGCGATCTTTATCGCGCCGGTCAGCCATTGTCGCGCACTGTGGAACAAGCTCGCGCATTTATTGCTGCATATAAGGACGCTGTACGATGAAAATTACCAAACTGACCACTTACCGCCTGCCGCCGCGCTGGATGTTCCTGAAAATCGAAACTGACGAAGGCATCGTCGGCTGGGGTGAACCGGTGATTGAAGGCCGCGCCCGCAGCGTGGAAGCGGCGGTACATGAGCTGTCGGAATACCTGATTGGTCAGGATCCCGCACGCATCAATGATTTATGGCAGGTGATGTATCGCGGGGGATTCTATCGCGGCGGACCGATTTTGATGAGCGCGATTGCCGGTATCGATCAGGCATTGTGGGATATCAAAGGTAAAGCGCTCGGCGTGCCGGTTTATCAACTGCTTGGCGGTTTAGTGCGTGACAGCATCAAAGCGTATAGCTGGGTGGGCGGCGATCGTCCGGCCGATGTGATTGACGGCATTAAGAAACTGCGCACCATCGGTTTTGATACCTTCAAACTCAATGGCTGCGAAGAGATGGGCATGATCGATAACGCTCGCAAGGTTGATGACGCGGTAAATACCGTGGCGCAAATCCGCGAAGCCTTTGGTAAAGAGATTGAGTTTGGCCTCGATTTCCACGGTCGCGTCAGCGCGCCGATGGCAAAAGTGCTGATCAAAGAGCTGGAACCGTATCGCCCACTGTTTATTGAGGAGCCGGTGCTGGCGGAACAGGCGGAATATTATCCGCGTCTGGCGGCGCAAACTCACATTCCGATTGCCGCCGGTGAACGCATGTTCTCGCGTTTTGAGTTCAAGCGTGTGCTGGAAGCGGGTGGACTCGCGATTCTCCAACCCGATCTGTCGCATGCGGGCGGCATCACCGAGTGCTACAAGATTGCGGCAATGGCCGAATCTTACGATGTCGCACTGGCACCACACTGCCCACTCGGCCCGATAGCGCTGGCCGCTTGCCTGCACGTTGACTTCGTCTCACGCAATGCGGTGTTCCAGGAGCAGAGCATGGGTATTCACTATAATCAGGGCGCCGAGCTGCTCGATTATGTGATCAACAAAGACGATTTTAAAATGGATGATGGTCATTTCTATCCGTTAAATAAACCAGGCCTCGGCGTGGAAATTAACGAAGAACTGGTGATTGAACGCAGTAAAAATGCCCCCGACTGGCGCAATCCGCTGTGGCGTTTCCCGGACGGTTCAGTTGCTGAATGGTAATTAACACGCACTAAAAAAAAGAGTTATTTGAAAATATCTATATGCCGGTGAAATAGAGCATAGGGCTTCACTCAGCCTTTTTCCCGGCACAGCTTATTTACCGCTAATGCGGTTTTAACGTTTATATCGCTACCCTACATTTGCCGGGGCGTGCTTTGTCGCGCCTGTAAGGCAAACACCATTACGGAGAAACACCATGGATCTCTCTGCTGTTCACGCCAAACCGACGCGCCGTCGTTATATCACGCTGCTGATGATATTTATTACGGTGGTAATTTGTTACGTCGATCGCGCTAATTTAGCCGTCGCTTCAGCGCATATTCAGGAAGAGTTTGGTATTACTAAAGCGCAAATGGGTTATGTATTTTCTGCCTTTGCCTGGTTATATACGTTGTGCCAGATTCCTGGCGGCTGGTTCCTCGATCGCGTGGGTTCACGCTTAACTTATTTTATTGCCATCTTTGGCTGGTCGGTGGCGACGTTATTGCAGGGATTCGCGACGGGCTTATTATCTTTGATTGGCCTGCGTGCGATTACCGGCATATTTGAAGCGCCAGCGTTCCCCACCAATAACCGCCTGGTGACCAGCTGGTTCCCGGAGCAGGAACGCGCTTCCGCCGTCGGCTTTTACACGTCCGGTCAGTTTGTTGGCCTGGCCTTCCTCACGCCGCTGCTGATCTGGATTCAGGAACTGCTGAGCTGGCATTGGGTATTCATTATTACCGGCGGCATTGGCATCATCTGGTCGTTGATCTGGATTAAGTGCTATCAGGCACCAAGCCAAAGCAAAAGCATCAATAAAGCCGAACTGGATTACATCCGTGAAGGCGGCGCGATGGTCGATGGCGATGCGCCGAGCGAGAAGAAAAACCGCATTAAACTCACCGCCGCCGACTGGAAACTGGTGTTCCATCGCAAGCTGTGCGGCGTTTATCTTGGCCAGTTCGCCGTGACATCCACGCTGTGGTTCTTCCTCACCTGGTTCCCTAACTATCTGACGCAGGAAAAACACATCGCGGCGCTCACCGCCGGCTTCATGACTACCGTGCCTTTCCTCGCAGCATTTGTTGGCGTGATTCTATCGGGCATCGTGGCCGATCGCCTGGTGCGCAGCGGCCGTTCGCTTGGTTTTGCCCGCAAAACCCCAATTATCTGCGGTCTGCTGATCTCCACCTGCATCATGGGCGCGAACTATACCGACGATCCGATCTGGATTATGACGCTGATGGCGATCGCCTTCTTCGGCAATGGTTTCGCCTCGATTACCTGGTCGCTGGTGTCGTCGCTGGCGCCGGTACGCCTGATTGGTTTGACGGGAGGCATGTTCAACTTTGTTGGCGGTTTGGGCGGCATCACTGTACCGCTGGTGGTTGGCTATCTGGCGCAGGATTACGGCTTTGCGCCTGCGCTGGTGTATATCTCGGCGGTGGCGCTGATCGGTGCGCTGTCATATATCCTGCTGGTCGGCGATGTGAAGCGCGTAGGTTAATCTATCGTAGGGTCGCCATTTATGGCGACCTGGCTAATAACCGCACGATAATGGCGACCGGGTTTATTCGCACCTCACCAATAAATCACGTAATTTATCCGGCAACTGTTCGATGGAAGGTTGCCTCATGTCAGAAAAACAAATCACCTTTGCCCCGCGTCATCATCAACTCACCAACATTAACGTCTGGACCGGTGACAGTCAGTGGCTGGCATTTGATGTGCGGCCTTCCGGCGCGTCATTCACCAGCCTGACTATCGAACGGGTCAATGTGGCGAGCGGCGCGGTTGAAGTGCTGTACCAGGCGCGCGATGGCGCACACGTTGGTGTGGTCACCGTCAGTCCGGATCTGCCGCCGCGTTACGTCTGTATTCACGGGCCGGAGCATCCCGATGCGCACTGGCGCTACGATTTTCATCACCGTCGTGGGGTGATCGTGCAGCAGAGCATCGCGGAGAACCTCGATGCCTGCGATATCACCGCGCCTTATACGCCCGGCGCGCTGCGCGGTGGCTCGCATGTCCACGTCTTCAGCCCGGATGGTTCGCGCCTGAGTTTCACCTATAACGATCATGTGATGCATGAAAAGGACGCGGGCGACGACCTGCGCAACGTCGGCGTGGCCGTGCCGCTGCATCCGGTGTGTCCGCCAAAGCAGCATCCGCGTGAATACGAGGGCAGCCATTATTGCGTGCTTATCAGCCAGACGCAGCGCGATCCACTGCCGGGCAGCGACCAAATCGATCGCGCTTATGAAGAGTGCTGGATAGGTGATCAAGGCTATCAGAAAGCCGACGGCAGTTGGCAGCGTTGGGCCATCGCCTTTATCGGCGATACGCGCGCCGCGAACGGCGACAAAGTGCCGGAAGTCTTCGTTGTCGATCTGCCCGCCGCGCTGGCGGATTACGCCAAAGCAGGCGCATCGCCTTTGCAGGGCACCGCGGATAAATTGCCTGCGCCGCCGGCTGGCGTGCAGCAGCGCCGCATTACGCACACCAATGGTTTGGCACTGCAACCGCGCCATTGGTTGCGCGCATCAGCAGATGGCCGTGCCATTGCTTTTTTGCTGGCGGATAAGCATGGCGTCATTCAGCTGTGGACGGTTTCACCCAATGGCGGACAGCCGCGTCAGGTGACGCAGTTGGCAAGCAGCATCCAGTCCGCATTTAGCTGGCAGCCCAATGGCAGCGCCATCGCTTTTATCTGCGATAACAGTGTGATGCAGTGTGAAGTCGCCACGGGTAAATGTACGCGCTTAACGCAGCGGAGCGATCACGCGCCATCCGGTGATGCCGTGGTCTGGTCGCCGGATGGGGAAAAGATCGCCTATATGCGGGACGTTGACGGTTGGCGACAGCTGTTTTGCGTTAGTGCGAATGCTCAGGCATAGAGGCCGCGGTCGCCAGGCTGGTTTGAGTGCCGGCCAGTTTTTCGCTTTGCAGCACGCGCTCGTGGATGGAATCTTTACTTTTATCGTCGTCGGAACGGAAGTAATCCCACGGCAGCAGCACGGTATCCATCACCGCTGAGAAAGGTAAATCAATCAGCGCAAGCGGCTTGATCGCCCAACTGGTGTTGTCGTCTGTAAGCATCTCGGCGCTGGCCCGCGTGCCGGGATAATAGCCCTGACTGGCACCCGTGTGAGACATCACGCTGGAGCAACCTGAAGTAACAAAGGTACTGCAAACCAGTACTGCTGTGAGCGGAAAGCGTTTCATCATATTCATCATCATCATCCCTTCAGTCATGGCATGGCCCTGGCTGGAGTGTGTCACCTGACGCTAAGCAAAGCTCTATGGCTAAGTCTTGTGTCTCAGGCGAATAGTCACCTGAGTGTATGCCATATCGTCAGAATTGCTGTAAAAAAATACGCATCAGCCCTTGAAAGCGACCTTGCTGCACCCACTTTTAAGTTACGTTCGTGTTGCTGTTGCCGGAAGGGACAGCATCGAACTGAACAACCTGTCCACTGTGGAAGGTTGCCTAAACTTGCTGATTATCAGGAGTCTTATTATGCGTAATTTTGATCTCTCTCCACTTTATCGTTCTGCCATTGGTTTTGATCGCTTGATTAACCTGCTTGAGACCAATCAGAACCAGGCCAATGGCGGCTACCCTCCGTATAACGTTGAGCTGGTGGATGAGAACTTCTACCGTATCACCATTGCTGTGGCAGGCTTTGCTCAGAGCGAATTAGATATCACTTCGCACGACAACGTGCTGGTGGTGCGCGGCGCGCATCCTGAAGAGCAGCCGGAGCGTAAGTACTTGTATCAGGGCATCGCCGAACGCAACTTTGAGCGCAAATTCCAGCTGGCCGATCACATCACGGTGCGCGATGCGCGTCTGGAAAATGGTCTGTTAAGCATCGATCTGGTACGCATCGTCCCGGAAGAGGCGAAACCGCGCCGTATCGAAATCCTGTAATCAGGATGCAGAGTTGAAAAAAACGCCGCTGAAAAGCGGCGTTTTTATTGTAGGGTCGCCATTCATGGTGATCAAAAGCCATCAAGTCCGCACTAACAATCGCTGACTGACCATGCCGCCAAACACATTTACCAGCAAACCAAGAATGATCACCGAAGCCCCGATCATCTGCTGCATCGATAAGGTTTCACCCAGAACCAGCGCGGCGCTAAGTATTCCCACCACCGGCACCAGCAATGACAGCGGTGCGACGCGCCAGGTTTCATAGCGACTCAGCAAGTTGCCCCAAATCGCGTAGCCAACAATGGTGGCGACAAAGGCGAGATAAACGAGCGCCAACACCGTTTGCAGCGAGATATGCAGCAGGCTGCTGACAATCGCCGTTTCGCCGTCGAACAGCCATGAGCAGGCAAAGAACGGCACCACCGGTACCAGCGCACTCCACACCACCAGCGACATCACCGGCACTTTACGGTTACGCAAAATGATTTTGTTGGTGATATTGCCGAGCCCCCACGACAGCGCGGCCGCCAGCGTTAGCATCATGGTGGTGAGCGTAATGCCCGCCGTGGTTTGGCCTTCCATACCTGCGGTCGCCAGCATAAACATGCCGAGCGTGGCCACCAAAATGCCGACGATGTGATTCCAGCGCAGCTTCTCAGCCAGGAACAGCGCGCCGAGCAGCAGAGTGAAAAAGGCCTGCGCCTGTAAAACCAGCGATGCCAGTCCCGCCGGCATGCCGAGCTTGATGGCGAGGAACAGAAAGGCGAACTGCCCGAAGCTGATGGTCATGCCGTACACCACTAGCCAGCGCAGTGGAATCGCCGGACGCTTCACGAAGAAGATCGCCGGGAACGCCACCAGGGTAAAACGCAGTCCCGCCAGCAGGAAGGGCGGCATGTCCTGCAGACCTAGCTTGATCACCACAAAATTCACGCCCCACGCCACCACAACCAGCAGGGCTAACAACATATCTTTTACTGACATACGAAGTCCTTACTGCCGCGATCAGGCGGTTGCCGTCACCGGTGTCGCGATCTCGGCACAACATTCATCACCGACAATTTTAAAGAAATCATCCACCTGTAAAGCCACTGAGCATTCCAATGCACCTGCGTTAAACCACAGCGTGCCAACATCGCGCAGGCGTGTATCGACACGCAGCGCCAGCCGATCATCAAAACTAAACGGCGGTACCGCGCCCATTACGCATTGCGTTAACGCCTGCGCTTTTTCGGGCGCAGCAAAACTCGACTTCTTGCCGCCAATGGCGCGCGCGGCACTTTTGAAGTTAATCTTGCAGTCACCCGGCACAATCGCCAGCAAATAGCGCGCATCCGCGCCCTCTGGCATGGTCACTTCCAGCACCATCGCTTTAGCGGCCTGATTGAGATCGTTACCGCGGATTTCGCTGATCAGGTCGGTCTGGCCGATGGCTTCATGCTCCACCACGCGATAACGCGCCTGATGTTGATCCAGCAGGGCCGTCACTTTTTCATAGGTATTCATGCTCGTCTCCTCGTCGAAAACCTGGCGTTAACTCCAGGCGATGGCGTGTTTCATTTTTTTGTCGGTCAGGCCAAAGAAGAAGCCCATGGTGATGCGCGTGTCGCCTTCCACACGATCAATTTCATGATAAAACGCAGGATTAAACAGATAGATATCGCCACTGCGCGGTGAGAATTCACACACCTCGCTGTGCTCAATGACGCCGGTTTGATAACCGAGTTCGCCCGGTGTTTTGTAGCACTCATCCACCGGCTGCCACTTCTTGTTAAAGATGCGCAGTTCGCCGCCCGCGTTGCACTCCTGCAAACAGACCACGCAACTCAGCTGATGCAGGATGTGGGTTACCGCCAATCCGCTGCCGGCGGCATCGCGCACGATGTTGTCGTTATGCAGTGGATTGGCGACGCCATTGGCGTGGAAGCGCACAATCGAACCGGCGTACTCGCCCAGCTCGGGTTCGTTGGCGGTTTGCAGACTGTCCAGGCGCAGCGCGTGTTTCACCCAGTTGTAGATCTGATCGCGTAAACCGTGCAGCGACGGCGGCAGCGCAGGCTGGATATCGCGCAGTTCGGTGAAGTAGTTTTCCGGCGCGGCTGTGTGTTTCGCCAGATAGGGACCGAGCGTGGTCAACGCACCATTCGGATAGTGTGAAACCCGCACTTGCTCGCGGCACTGCTGCAAATCGTTCACCACGGCCTCACGCACATCCGGTGTCAGAAAATTGCGTAATACCAGCAGCGGCACGCGCGCCGTCACGATGTCATCCAGCCAGGTACTTTCCACAAACATATTTGGATGGATAACGCGTATCTGATTGAAAATCGCCATGTTGCTCACTCCCCAATAGGAAATTCATGAAGTTCATGGTTACTCATACGACGCCATTCAGACGCCGTGCCTAGTGTTGAAATGGGTTCAGAAGAGATAAACGTCGTGTTTTCATTCTGGAAACGGTGCAGCGTGAAATAGTTGGGATAGGGCGTATCGTCGGGATGCCATTGCCATGCCCAGGCTTTATCGCGCGTGACAAAGATGGCATTAGCCGAGCTGCCGCCCGGCGCCACCTGCGCCATCTTGTTGCGCAGATAGTCGCGAGTAAAATCGGCAGGCGTGGCGCGATCAACCATATATTCGAGGTACTCGGCGGAATCGAAGCGCGACTCCGCCATACCTAATTGCTGGTAAACAGTGGGCAAAAAACCGTTGTGCATCATGTACCATTGGGTTTCGCCGCTGGTGCGCCACAGCGGATGGGAAAATTCGATACCGTGATTTTTACTTAGCGTGGCATGGCGCACATGCACCGCCAGAAAGCGGCCGCGCAGGCGATCAATATCAAGGGTCGGCAGCGCATCGGCGAAGGTGCCAGTGCCGTGCAGCGTGCGAATGTGCCCTTGCTCCAGCCATAAACAGCCCCAACCGTTGGGATGCTGCTTAATCGGTCCTTCGTGCGTTGCGGTTTCGCCGCAGCTCATGGCTCGGGCGGCATCCAGCACCGCCGCGGCATCAAATTGGCCGTGCGCCACAATCATTCTGCACATAGTAAATCTCTCCGTGTGGTGAGCGATGAGACCTCAAGGATTTGGTGGAATACCGCCAGAATGTCGTCGCGGCTGGTCGCAGCGAGGCGGAAGGTTGCCAGAATTCCCGCGTGGCGGGTTAAATCGGCATACAGCGAAGAGCGCGGCGAAACCGCCAGCGCAGGCAGATTGAGCGGCGGCAACAGCTGACCGCGTTGGTTCTGTTCAATCCAGCGCTCAGCCGCGTCATACTGCAGGCGCTGACGCAGTCGCACCCGGCCCACCGCCTGAGGCTGCAGCGGGAAATGCAGCGGCGGCATGCCGTAACCGGCTTCGATGTGAAACGCCACTTCAGCCCAGTTGATGCCGGTGACTTCCTGCACCAGATTCACCACGCCCATGCCGGAAAGGCGGAAGCCCATTTCGAGGAAGTGTGGTTCGCCATTAACAAGAATGAAGTCAATGTGAAATGCGCCCTGGCGATAGCCGAAGGTTTCGCAGCAGAAGCTCATCAGGCTGCTAAAACTGGCCGGCAGTTGCTGCGCCGCGACCGCTACATGGCCGGACTCGTAAAAGCTGACGCAGCCGTCGGCATCGCTATGGTGTTCGATCACCTTTTGGCAGCAGGTCAATGCGACGGCATGGCCTTCCACTACCACGCCTTGCAGCGAATACTCATCACCTGCCAGCCAACTCTCAACGATAAAACCGCTGAAGCTGCGCCCGCCGTAATTCATGGTATCGACCAGCTTGACGATTACCGCATCAAGCTGGCCAGACTCTTTCACCAACCAGATGCCAAGCCCGCCGCCGCCGTCTACCGGCTTGATCACGCAGGGATAGAGCAACGCCTCACGCGCGTCACGAATGCTGAGCGGTGAGGCGAAGAAGCGAAATTCCGGCTGCGGAAAGCGCTGCCAGGCTTTGCGCAATGCCATGCGCTGCGCGTACTTATCCGGCGGAATAAAGCTCGCGTCGGCATCGGGTCCCGCCAGCAACTCTCGTACGCGACCGGCGCTGGCGTTGTAGGCTTCAAAGCCCGCCAGCACCACATGAGGATGCTCCATCAACCCAGCATGTAAACAGGCTTGCAGCACATCCCACGGATTTTCCGGGCGATCCAGCCGCACAATCAGATCGAACGGCAACGGGATGCTCAGCGATTGGTAATCGACGAAATCGCCCATCTCCGCCAGAACGGTAAAATAGCCTTCGCGTTTGGCCACCGCGCAGTAAGGGTTTTGGCCGTCGCGGGTGGCGCCAATCTGCAGGAAAATCTTTCTCATCGCGTTGCCTTACCGGGTTAACGCCCGGAGATCACTTCAGTGACGACGTCTTGCATGACACCGTTATTCACCTGAATCACTGCTTTGTGCGGGTCAAAACGCAGTACGCGCGAAAGCGCATCACCTCGCCGATCGTCTAGCAGTGAACTCACCTGCGCGCTGCGCCAGCAGTGACGCATCTGCGTTAGGGTCAAACCCGAAAGCTGTTCGAGCTGCTGCGCTAGCAACACGTCATTGCTTTCAGCGCGCAGCAGGGCGCGCACCGCTGCGTCGTCCGGCGCATCGTCTAACTGCAGCAGCCAGCTTTTCAGCTGATGACCTTCAGCTATAAACGGCGAATAGATCATGCAAACCAGTTGGGTTTCATTGAGGCCGAAAGCCTGCTCGGCGAACTGCGCCGCGCGCTGGCGGGCGCGCTTAATCGCCTCATCGTCCTGATAACGTGCCGCCATCTCATCGATCAGCTGCGGCGGGAAATCTTTTTTCACCATCAGTCCGAGCGCAAAGCGCACATATTCGCGAATGCCTTCGGCGTAGTTCCGCTGTAACAGCGTCTCCGCACGCAGACCGCGAATATGCGCCATTAACGTTGGATTGCCGCAGTCCGATTCGGAGAAGCTGAACATCAGTTCATCGAAGCGAAAATGCATAAATTCAGTGAGCAGCGCCCAATGCGCACCCGCTTCATACGCGGTGTCTTGATAGATATTGAAGAACAGCGGGTCGCGTTCCAGCTGCCAGGTAATGCGGTGCGCAGGCGTCACCTGATCGGCGCCGTAGATATCGGCGAAATAGCGTTCGGCCACGCCATCCAGCGTCTGCAGGAAGCCGCTAAAACCGCGCGATTTATCCGCCACCGGCGCATCAAACAGCCGCGAAAGATGGCGCGCCCACGCAAGGTAAGCGGTTTGTTCCTGCGGCGAATCGCCGGTGATGATCACATCAACGCCGCCGTCGTAATGCGCCGCCAGGCCAAACGAGTTCACCATGCTGAGATTGCAGGCATTACAGAAAGTGGAGCGTGCATCAGCGCGAAAGCGGTGGCCATTCATCAGCACATCGTTGCGATTCTGCTGGCGCACGCTGTCTGGCATCGGTAAATGGCGATCGAAGTGGCGAATTTGCAGGCCGTCGGTCACCAGACATTCGGTAAAGTCATCATCGAGGATGTGCAGCGCGCGATACACGCGATCGATATTTTCCATCACGCTGTCATTCATCGCCGCATGGCGGTTGGTGCTGATGCGTAACTGAAAAGTGCTGCCGTGCTGCTGCCAGATCAGCCCCTGAATGTAGCGCACATACGCCACCATATAGCTGCTGTCTTTACCGCCGCCGTAGGCCAGCAGCACGCGGTTATTTTCCGGGTGCGCGGCATCGGGGAGCGCGGCAAGTAAACGGCGTGAACAATGTTGAGCAGAATTGATAATCGCCGGGGTGAGATAGCCACTAATTTCTCTCATCATGGTGGACAGATTATTCATTTTTCACTTCATCCTTTGGCTAATAAAAACGCTGCTGCCGTGCTGGCGGCAACAGACGGGAAATGGGCCACGAAGGTGCTACGGAATGAATGTCTTGATTACCAATGCGCAGGGTTTTCAATTAACTAATGCAGCCTAAAGTACTTTGAATGTAATCTGGTGAAAACGCACAGATCAGTACGAAATAGGGTGGAACAGATGGCGGGTGAAACGGAACAGGGCAGTCGTTACCGTCAAATCGCAGAGCAGATAAAACAAGCCATTCACAGCGGTGCGCTGCCGCCCGACAGCCGTTTACCGTCGGTGCGCACGCTGGCAACGCAGTACAGCGTTAGCATGACCACGGCGCTCAAAACATTACGCACGCTTGAGGATGAGCATTACGCGGTGGCGCGTCCCAAGTCCGGTTTTTTTGTGGCGCCACGTAAGGCGGATAGGCTTTTTCCAGCGTTGCTCAATGAGCAAGCGCGTGAAGTGGCCCCGCTTGATGAGCAAACTGAACTGCATCTGGCGATGCTGGGATCGGACTGCCGCGTGCGGCTGGATCTGGCGAACGGTGACATCTCGCTTTATCCGGTAAAAAAGATTGGTTTGCTGATGCGCCAGATGGGTTATAGCAAACCGGCGCTGCTCGGAAACACGGTGAAAGGGACCGGCTACCTGCCGCTGAAAACGGAAATTGCCCGCCGCGCAGTCGATTATGGCTGCAATATCAATGCCGATGACATCCTGATCACCAATGGCTGTATTGAAGCGATTTCGCTGGCGCTGCGCGCCACCACGCGACCCGGTGATATTGTGGCAGTGGAGTCACCCTGTTATTTCGTGCTGCTGCAGATGCTGCATAACCTCAATCTGCGGGTGATTGAGGTGGAAGCGGGCCCGGAAGGTTACGTCAATGTGGAGAAACTGACGTCGCTGTTCCAGGGTAAAGCGGTGCAGGCCTATCTCACCATCAACAACATCAATAATCCGCTCGGCAAAAGCATCCCTAACGAACAGAAAGCCTATATCGCGCGTCAGGCCGACGAGAACGATGTGGTGATCATTGAGGATGATATCTTCGGTGATACCGCGTTTGGCGAGCGCCGTCCGTTCCCGATGCGCGCTTTCAGCCCGAACGCGATCTTATGCAGCGGCTTCTCAAAAACCGTCGCGCCCGGTATTCGTATTGGCTGGGTACACAGCAGCAACTACATGCGCAAAATCGCGTCGCTGAAATACACCACCAGCATGGGCACGTCGGTACTGTCACAGGCGGCGATTGCTGAGCTGCTGCGCAGCGGCGGCTACGATGCGCATCTGCGCAAGCTGCGGCGCGAGCTGAAGAATCAAATCCAGCACATGCGTCAGGCGGTGCTGCGCTATTTCCCGCCGGGCACGCGCGTGTCGGATCCCGAAGGGGGTTATGTGTTGTGGGTGGAGATGCCGCTCGGCGCGTTGAATGTGCGCGCGCTGTTTCTCAAGGCGCGCAACGCGGGCATTGGTATCGCGCCCGGCCATATTTTCGCAACCGATCACCGCTACGATCACTGTTTCCGACTGAATGCCGGCTTTGGCTGGAATGCGGAAGTGGAGCAGGCGATTCAGCAGTTAGCGCAGTGGTGCCAGTTGTCGTTGCCAGCGACGTGATGCAGCGGTCGCCATAAATGGCGACCCTACGGTCAATTCGTAAACGCGCTTTCCAGTTCTTCTGCCAGAATCTGCACCGCGCGCTCAATTTTTTCGGCATCCGGCACGTAGTTCATGCGCATACACTGATGAGTGTGCGGCCATTCGTGTTCGAGGCCGGGGAAGAAGAAGTGGCCGGGCACCATTAGCACGCCGCGCGCTTTCAGGCGCTGATAAAGCGTTTCGGTACTGATCGGCAGATCGCGGAACCACAGCCAGAGGAAAATCGCGCCCTCAGGTTTATGAATCAGGCAGCGATCTTGCGGTAAATAGCGGCGAAGAATCGCAATCGTCTCGCTCACTTTGGCCTGATAAAACGGCTTAATCACCTCTTCAGACAGACGCAGTAAATCGCCGCGCCCAATCATCTCATTCGCAATCGCCGGCCCAATACTGCCTGGAGCAAGACTAATAATGCCATTCATGTTGCCAATTGCGCTGATGGTGCTCTCATCAGCAACGATAATGCCGCAACGTGCGCCCGGCAGGCCCAGTTTCGACAGGCTCATGCACAGAATAGTATTCGGATTCCACAGCGGTCGCGCTTCGCTAAAGATGATGCCGGGGAACGGCACGCCGTAAGCGTTATCGATCAGCAGCGGCACGCCATGTTGCTGTGCCAGCGCATCGAGCTGCAGCAGTTCTTCATCGGTGATCACGTTGCCGGTCGGATTGGTCGGGCGGGACACACAGATCAGACCGACATCATCGTTAAGCGGCAGATGATCGAAATCGACGTGATATTTGAATTGGCCTTCCGGCAATAGCTCAATATTTGGCTTGGCGGAGACAAACAGATCCTCTTCAAGCCCGGCATCGGCGTAACCGAGATATTCCGGCGCCAACGGGAACAGCACGCGCTTTTTACTGCCGTCGGCGCGACGTCCGGCGAACAGATTGAAAAGATAGAAGAACGCACTCTGGCTACCGTTGGTCAGCGCGATGTTTTGCGCGGTTAGCGGCCAGCCGAGTTCCTCACGTAGCATCTTCGCCAGCGCATCCAGCAACAGCGCTTTACCGCGCGGGCCATCGTAGTTGCACAACGCTTCGCTCAGTTTGCCGTCCTGATGCATCTGCAGCAGCAGCTGATTGAAATAGTCGTTCATCGCCGGAATTTGCGCCGGATTGCCGCCGCCAAGCATGATGGTGCCTGGCGTGCGCAGGCCTTCACCCATGTCTTCCATCAGACGTGAGATGCCGGAGTGTTGAGTAAATTTGTCGCCGAACTGAGAAAAGGACATAGGAAGTTAAAACGTTGTGAAATCGAATG
>Ga0207655_1001048_pt1 | contig 27691 bp, 23 predicted proteins | sample KBSM44metaG_FD_184398 | JGI IMG/M metagenome (GOLD analysis project Ga0207655, IMG submission 184398) | Miscanthus rhizosphere microbial communities from Kellogg Biological Station, Michigan, USA - KBS M4-4 metaG (SPAdes) (version 2) | ecosystem: Host-associated > Plants > Roots > Rhizosphere >... | reverse complement strand
TGCAAGGCCTGTTTCAGGGCGCCGGCGAAGTTCCAGTTGGGGTTGGCGCTGTAGCTGGTGCCGACCAGGCCGACTGCCACCGAGTCGTCGGCGAACAGCGCATCGCCACCGTCACCCTCGGATTGCGCCGGGTTGGTGCTGCGCTGTTGCAGATCGTCCGGCTTGGGCAGCAGGTTGCTGAACAGCGGATCGAGCGGCAGGAAGTTGGTCAGGTCGCCCTTGTACGGCGCGCTGGACTTGGCTTCGGTGACGAAGGTCTGTGGGTCGCCACTGAGCGGAGCTTGCTTGGAGATCGCCTCGCCCAGTTGTTGTGCCACGACTTCGGCGCCCATCGGCGTCCAGTGGGTGTCGGTGCGCAGGAACACCTGGCCCTTGTCCTTGGCGCTTTGCAGCGGCGCAAGTAGGTCAGGGGCGAAGATGCCGGCCTGATTCACCTGGGCGTGGAATTGCTGGTACAGGTCGGTGTGCAGCGCGGACGGCTTGGTGTCGCCGACGTGTTCCGGGTACAGACGGGTCTTGGCCGGAACGATGGCCAGAACCAGTTGCGTGCCGTGGGCCTTGAGGGTGTCGCGCACGCCCTGGATCAGCGCCAGGTTGTCCGCTTCGTTCTGCTCGCCGTTGGCTACCGCGTCGAACTCTTCGTCGGTGTACAGCCACTGGTCCTTGCCCAGGATCACGCCCGGACGGCCTTCGTTGAAGACCTTGTAGTCCAGCGCGGCCCAGAGGTTGGTGCCCAGGCGCTTGATCGGGAACTCGTCGTCGTAGTGGGTTTCCACGGCCTTGGTCCAGTGACCATTGAGCACCGTGGTTTCCTTGGACGTCGAGAAGCCGACGAAGCTGCGCAGCGACCACAGGCCCAGCGCCAGCAGGATGGCCAGGAACAGGAAGATGTAGAGGAAGCGTAATGAACGGGTCATGTCAGGTTCCTCAGAACTGGAAGTACAGGAACGGCGAGAAGCTGGCCGCCGAGAGTTTGAGAATCGAGGCCACGAACATCAGCAGGATCAGGGCGCGCATGGCGTAGCGCGACCAGTCGGCGGTCCAGTAGGCAGGCTGCACCTGCGCATCGGTACCGACGATGTAGCCCGGTTGATGAATGCTGCCCGGCTTGTCACCCGGTACGGCCTTGATCAGGCCTGGGACTGCCGAAGCGGGACCGTCGGCTTGAACCGGCGCATCATCTTTTGGTTTTTCCGGTGTGCGATTGCGGTAGAAATCGCGCAGGCCGAAGAACGCCAGGGTGATGTAGGCCACGATCAGGGTCGCAACCTGCAGGCCGGTGAGGCTGGCGCGGTTGAGGTCCGACAGCTGCCATTCGCTGAAGCTGAACATTGCGCCGTACATGCGGGCGGCAACGTGCAGGTTCTCGGCGCGGAAGATCACCCAGCCCATCACTACCAGCAGGAAGGTGAAGGCCCAGCGCACCACGTTGAACGTCTTGGGCGCGGTGTTGATGCCCAGCGCCTTTTCAATCGCCAGCCACACACCGTGCCAGGCACCCCAGACGATGTAGGTGATGTTGGCGCCGTGCCACAGGCCGCCCAGCAGCATGGTCAGGAACAGGTTGCGGTAGGTCGCGACCTTGCCGCCGCGGTTGCCGCCCAGGGTGATGTACAGGTAGTCACGCAGCCAGGTGGAGAGGCTGATGTGCCAGCGACGCCAGAACTCGGTGATCGACTGGCTGACGTAAGGCTGCTTGAAGTTTTCCATGAAGCGGAAACCCATCATCAGGCCCAGGCCGATGGCCATGTCGCTGTAACCGGAGAAGTCGAAATACAGCTGCGCGGTGTAGGCCAGTGCGCCAAGCCAGGCATCGCCCGTGGTCGGGTTCTGCAGGGCGAAGCAGTGGTCGGCCACCACGGCCAGGGTGTCGGCAATGAAGACTTTCTTGATGAAACCCTGCATGAACCGCGTGCAGCCTTCGCTGAACTTGTCCAGCGTGTGGGTGCGGTTGTTGAACTGGTCGACCAGGTCGCGGAAGCGCAGTACCGGACCTGCAATGAGGTGCGGGAAGATCGCCACGAACGCCGCGAAGTCGATGAGGTTGCGGGTCGCCGGCGTATCGCCACGGTAGACGTCGATGATGTAGCTGATGGACTCGAAGATGTAGAACGAGATACCGATCGGCAACAGCACGTGGGTCAGGATGAACGGCTCAAGACCGAACGAGGTCATGATCGCGTTGAGGCTGTCCACGCCGAAGTTGGCATACTTGAAGTAGCCCAGGATGCACAGGTCGACCGCCACACCCAGCAGCAGCCAGCGCTGTGCGGGTTTGGTCCGGACCCCGGCGGCGCCTACCGCAGGCCGATCCAGTAGTTCCACAGTGTCACGGCTGCGAACAGTGCCAGGAAGTCCACTCGCCACCACGCGTAGAACACGTAGCTGGCCACCAGCAGCAACAGGTTGCGGTAGCGGTTCCCGCTCACGTAGTACAAGCCGAGAAACACCGGCAAGAACAGGAACAGGAACACGTTGGATGAGAAAACCATCCTTATCTCTCCAGTTGTCCAACATCAAGGGCCAAAGCCCCCCCCAAACCCCCCATGTAAAATCGGAGGGGTGAAACAAACATCTCATTGCCAACGCCGTCCCTGTAGGAGCGCGCTTGCCCGCGATGAGGCCGGTACATCCGACGTCAATGTGTCGCGTGGCAGGTCGCAATCGCGGGCAAGCGCGCTCCTACAGGTGTGAGTCGTGTTTCTACGAACCGCCTTTCTCGCCTTTCTCGTGAGAAGGGTCATAGGTGCGGGTCATGTCGCCGCCCAGGCGGAAGTTCTTGAACGGCTGCATCTTGTGCTTGCGCTCGAGCACGTCCGGGCCGCAGTCGTAGAGCGAGCAGTAGGGTTCCAGCCAGGCGAATTTCATGTCGGTTTTCAGATCCGTCATGTCCTGCTGCTGGCCGTCACGCGCCTGGAATTCGCTGCCCGAGTTCTGCACGCCTGCCAGCACCCGGTCACCCAGTCGCTTGAGTGCGCCGTTGTTTTCAGGACGCAGATCGACACCGTTGGCCTGGGCGAAACTGGCGATCATCGCCAGCGGCGGCAGGGCGTAGTTGTGGTACGCCAGGGCGCGCTGCTTGCGCTTGAGCTCGTTAGGCAAGAAGCCCTGCGGGTCGACCTGGTTGGCCGCGACCTTGAACTCCTTCACCGACCAGTCGAACAGGTCGCGGCGGTTGGTCGCCACGGCGGTGGACATCACCGACCAGGCAGCCCAGTAGGAGTGGTTGTTGATCTTGTCCAGCGGCAGGTTGCTCCAGTCGCTGACCACCTGATCGGCCAGTTTGCTGAACCAGGCCTCGATCACCTGCGCGTCCTGGCCACGGGTGGCCAGCGGGTGCGAATCGGAGAACTTCAGGCGCAGATAGGACGACGACATGCTGCCCAGCGCCCATTTGCGCATCGACTTGCCGGTGTGGTTGAAGTCCTTGGATTCCAATGCATCGGCTTTTGCCCAGGTGGTGAGCATGCCCAGCGCGCAATCCAGTTGCTCGGGACGACCGTCGCGCATGTACTGCATCACCACCTTGCTGGTGTTGCGCTCCATGGTGGTGATGTCCTTGGTGGTGTCACGGAAGGCTTTTTCCGAGGCCACGTTCAGCGTTGCGCGGGCCTTGTCCGAACCCTCGTACTTGCTGCGAAACTGCAGCGAGCCGGTGTAGGGCTGGGGCGTGGCGTCACAGGAGAACTTGTTCTCGCCGGTCTTGAATTTCTCGACACCCTCGTAATAGCCCTGGGGCGGTACGAGGGTCGAGGCGGCACTGGCGCTGGTGGCGAACGTCGATGCAGACAGCACCGCCAGCGACAGAAGGGTTGGGAGCATCAGTTTTGGAGTGTGCATATGAGCCTCATAACCCGGCTTGCGCGGTTTGATGCGCGACATTCGGGAACACGTTGCGTTTGCATACTTTCGCTTCGACTTCCTGCGGCGCAGTGCCTGCTTCAGGGCCCTGCACTTCCAGTGCGAGCAATTGCTGGTCAGCCCAGTCCTTGTCGTCGCGCAGTTCGAAGGAGAAGCGCCCGTCGGTTTCGGATGTTTCAGGTTTTTCGATCTTCAGGTCTTCGTGGCGGCCGTTCATGTACCAGAGGCGCGCCTGAAGGGTTTTCACCGAGGTGTCGGCGAACTTGATGTCGATCTGGTTGCTGCCGTTGCGCACATCCTTGATGCCGTTTTTGCCGTTGACCAACAGTTCGTTGGTGCCTGGCTTGAGGGTGGTCTTGGTGCTCATCAGCGCCGGTTTGCCTTCGCAGCCGTTGTCCAGCAGCGACATCATCTGGCGATAGATGGTCTCCTGGTCCAGGCGGTAGAGCGGCGAGAATTCCCAGATGAGAATCTTCGGCGGATGCTGCTGGAAGTCGTCGCTGCCCAGGTACTGCAGCATCGAACCTTCAAGGCCGCCGCCGGGGAAGGCGACGTTCAGCACGTCGGCGCCGATGTACTCCTGCAGGAAGCCTGCGAAGTTGTAGTTCTTGCCACTGTGACTGGTACCGACCAGGGTGATTTCCGGGTTGCCGGAATCGCCGAACAGGTCGCCGTCGCCCGCTTCGCCTTTAGGTTCGGTCTCGAACTGATCCATGTACTGGATGGCGTAGCTGGTGCCGCACAATTGACCGGCCATGTTGTGCAGAGTGCCCTTCTTGCCCATGCGACCTGACAGGTGGGTCTCGAATTCGCGCTTGGGAATGTCCTTGAAGGCCGCCATCTTGTGCACCGAGTCGGCCACGATCTTCGCGGTGCGCTGGGCGCCGTACGGGGTCCAGTGCTGGTCGCCGCGGAAGTAGAAATCGTGGGCCTGCTGCTCGTTGGTCAGAGGCGAAAGGTCAGGCACGGTGTAGCCCATCTTCGCGAAGCGGCCGAGCATGGCCTGGTAGTTGCGCAGGGCCGTGTTGTAGTCGAACTTGTCGCGCTCGGCCGGGAACAGCTTGTTGCGATCGACCAGGCCGCGGGTCGGCTGATAGACCACCACCAGTTCCACACCCTTGCTCTTGAACGCATCGTGCAGCTCTTGCATGCGACGGTAGCCTTCGGGGGTGGTGTCGAACTCGGTGCGCAAGTCCTCGCGAGTACGGAACAGCCAGTCGCCCTGGGCCTGTACCAGCGTGGTGAAGTTCTGCTGGTAGCGGCTGACGTAGTTCTTCTCGTCATGGGCTTCCGGGCAGAGGCTGCAGCAAGGCTCGGCGGTGAAGTTCGGCGTCGCGGCGTCGGCGGCGTAGGCTGCGTTGCTTGCAGCCAGCATCACCAATGTAGCGGCTGCGGTGAGGCCGGAAAGGCTGAGCAATTTGATTAAATGTGCGTGCATAGAAATATCTTCCTCAGTCCCGGAGTTGTTTCTGGCTTTCAACCGGGTCGATCAACACGGCTTTCTGTTGGCGCACCAGCAGGTCGAGGATCTCGTCCTGGCGCTCGCCCAGTACACCGTTGAAGCTGATCCCGCTGCTCTTGGTCGGTGCCAGCATCGACACCTTGTACAGCTCGACACTCAGTGGCGAGTCGATGGACAGCGGGCCCGAACCGTTGGAGGTCAGTTCGCCGCCGACCATGATCAGCGACACTTCGGCGTCGAACGGGTCGAGCTTGATGTCGCGGTCGGTGTCGGAGAGGTCCTTGATGTGGCCGTAGACGCCCATCAGGCCATTGCCCACCGCCAGGTTCTCGTACAGCTTGATGTTGGTGCTGTTGCGAACGCGGATGCCGTGGCGCTTGTTGGCGAACACACGGTTGCCCCACAGCAGGTTGTCGGCACTTTCATACAAGGTGATGCCGTCGGTGTGGTTGCGGTAGATCTCGTTGTAGGCCACCAGGTTGTTGACGCTGTTACGGTCCAGGACGACGCCGGAGAGGTGGTTCTCGAAGCTCTTGTTGTTGATGATGAAGCTGTCGTTCACCTCACGGGAGATGATGATCCCGTGCTTCTTCCTGGTCCCGTAGACGGTGTTCTCGGCGATGATCAGGCCGTGGGAACGGTCGTGCGGGTCGATGCCGTAGACGATGTTGTCGCGGTAGGTGTTGCCCTTGACCACGAAGTCCCGGGTTTCATAGCAGTAGTAGCCGTACCACATGTCCGAGAACTCGGAGTTGACGATCCAGCCGGTCGGATCCGGGCGGTTCATCTGCGCCTTCATGTTCGGCGTGTACTGGGAAATACTCAGCCCGTACGACTTGCTGTTGTTGTACCCCAGGCTCGCCACCTTGGTGTTGAACATGTAGGTCTGGCTGCCGCCCCAGGACAGCAGGAACGGACGGAATTCCTTCGGCGTCTTGTACAGCGACGGGCCGTTGGTTTTCTCGCTCCAGCCGGTCAGCCGGGTGTCGGCCATGAACAGCTGGTTGTCATTGACCAGAAACGCACCGGCTTCCTGGGACAGGCGCAATTCGCGTGTGGTCTTGTCGACTTCCAGGATGCCTTTCTTGCCGACCACGATCGGCAGACGCGCCAGATACACGCCCGGCGAGGTTTCGCTCAGGTACTGTTTGGGCACCTTTTTGGCGAGTTCCTGCAGGTTCATGTAGCCGTCATCGACGAAGATCGCCTGCGGGATGCCGTGCTGACGCGCAACCCATTCGGCCATCTTGTTGTCGCCGCCGATGAATTCCTTCAGCGCGTCTTCCTGCATCATGCGGCGGATCGAAACCTTGCCCGCCTTGCTGCGCACGATCTTCTTCTGCATCGCCTGCTGGGTGTAGCCCGACAGGTCCGGCAGCTTGGGCTTGTCCATCATCAGCGGCTCAACGGGTGGGCTGGTGATGGTGTAGGTCTTGGCCTGATGCAGGCCCTTGACGACGTCCTCGCCAGCCGCCGGTTGCGCGGCCGCAGCGGGCGCCGCCGGAGCGGTGTTGGCCATGGCCCAGGGGCTGGCCAGCAGCAGGGCGCTGCTGAGCAACGCGCTTTCCAGCAGCGCGTGGGGCCAGGCCCTGTGGCGCACATTGTTTATATGGCTGTTCATGTCATTGCACTCTCATCAACCTGAATACCGACCTCTAAGCGCACGCACCCGTAGCAGCACGGCTTGCCGGCGGTAGCGATCTTGCGGACGTCCCCGCCGGCAAGCCGCGCTGCTACGGGGGTGGTGTGAGCCTTGGTCGTCATCAGAAGCGCCAGATGACGTCGACGATGGCGCGGTGCATGTAGTTGTCCACACCGCTGCCGTACGCATCGCCGGGTTTGAACACGCCTGCGCGCAGGCGAATCAGCGCCGAAGGCTCGTCGAAGGACTGGCTCACCGAAGCGGGCAGCAGGCCCTGCTTGAAGTACTTGGTGACCACCAGGTCCATCTCCTGACCCAGGTCCTTGTTGCCGTCTTCCATCGGCAGCGAGGTGAAGGTGGAGACGCCATCGGCATCCACGCTTTCGCTGGCCGGGTTGACGCCCGCGCCACCGATGCCGGCGTGGCCGTCCACGCGGCGGAACTTGTGGTAGATCAGCGAGGCGTCGTAGTCCTCCTGCATCTGCCAGGAGGCGAACAGCGAGCCGGATTCCACGTTGGCCATTTCGCCCTGGAAGGCTTCACCGAAGCGATGCACGCGCGAGCGGGTACCGGTCCAGTTCGAGCGGTTGCTCTCAAGGCCGTTCTGCTCGTAGTTCTTGCTGGCACGCGAATAGGCGCCGCCGACTTGCCATTGCGGATCGAGACGGAACCGCAGGCCAAGGTCGGTGGCCCAGCCGCTGACGTGGCTGCTGTCTTTCTGGCCGGCCAGGAACTGGTCGGTGGTCGCGTCATAGGCCGAGCCGATCTGGTCGCGGTTACCGGTCAGCCAGGTGAGGCTGCCCCAGTAGTTCACGGTATTCAGGTTGCGGTAGTTGTAGGCATCGCTGTTGGCCTGAAGACCGAGCCAGGTCAGGTCGCCACGAGTGGTCTTGTCCAGATCGTCGATGGCCTCGCCCTGATGTTTCAGGCTGCCGCCGTCGTGGCTGTGGTGCGCGCGGATGCCGGCCCACTGGCCTGGCGTCCACTGGTATTCCACATCGCCAAAGACGTGCTGGCGATCCTTGTCCTGGGCCGACAGTTCGGTGAGGTCGGTGCGGTATTCGCTGAAGCGCTGGGCGGCGCCGACTTCGGCCTTGAGCAAGGTGGTGTCGAAGGTCCAGTTCAGCGCTTCGATGTTGGTGTCGTGCCACTGGCCGTCATCGTTGCGCAGGCGCTGGCGACCGAGTTTCAGAATCTCGCCGGGGTAGGGCGTGAAGCCGCTGTAGCCGATCCAGAATTCACGCAGGGCAGCGTAGCTGTCGTCCACTTCGCGGCTGCTGGAGGTCTTGCGTACGCGCTGGGTGGTCTGGCCATTGGCGTCGGTGGCCTGCTGGTCCAGCGGGTCGGTCTGGATGGTGTCGGTGGCAGTCACCACCTGGCCCATCGCGTAGCCGCTCCAGTTGCCCCATTCGCCATACATCCACGGGCGCAGGTCCAGGCCGACACCGTTGACGTCGCCACCGCCACGGGTGCCCAGGTCACGGTCGTCTTCCATCTGGCCGGTGGCTTTGACTTCGATGCCGAAGTTCTGGCTGTCAGTCAGGGCAGCGAGGGTAGGCGTGGCCCAGATCAGGGTGAAACCCAGACCCAGTCCGGCCGCCATCAGAGGGTTCAACTTAAGCTTCATAGGGGTGCGTCCTCGCCGTCTTTTTCTTCTTGCAGGGCCTGCATGGCCAGGGCGTTCTGCGCCGTGGTGCCACGCACCTGCTGTTCGCGTTGCAGCAGGCTCTGGGCCTGGGCGCGTTTCTCGGGCGGCAGTTGGTCATTGAGTTGCTGGGCAAGATCCGCTGCCTGCGGAGTGCCTTGGGCCTGAGCGAGCTGGCCGAAGACCCAGGCGTTGACCGGATCAGGCTTGATGCCCTTGCCTTGGGAGAACAACTGCGCCAGGGCGTAGTCGGCGCTGTTCTGGCCACCGCGTGCGGAGGTCAGCAGTTCGTTCACCGCTTTCTGCGGATCGGGGTTGCCCAGGTAGCCACGGCGGTACAACTGGCCCAGGTAGTAGTGCGCGGAAATCTGCGTCGGGGCGGCCTTGAGCAGGTGCTCCTCGGCTTTCTTCGCGTCCGGCAGCACCAGCTTGCCTTCGTAGTAGACCTTGCCGAGCAACAGTTCGGCGCGGGGCTGGTCAGCGGCACGGCCGTTGTCCAGGTACTCCATCATCTTGTTGACGTCACCCAGTTCGGGATAGTCGTAGAGCAACTGCGCAAGGCTCACCCAGGACGCCGGGTAGCCAGGCGCGACTTTCTCCAGCAACTGCTGGGCGGTCTTCTCGTCAGGCTTGCCGAGGGTCGAATCGGCCAGCACACGGGCGACGGTGTCGACACGCATGGCCGGCACGCTGCCGGTGGTATAGCCGCTTTCCATCTGCTTGAGCAGCTCGGCCTGTTTGTCGGCTTCGCCGCGTTTCTGATAGACGGTGGCCAGCTCCATGTAGCAGACGTCGTTGGTGCGCAGCGCCTGTTTGCAGATGCTTTCGACTTCACCCAGATGCTGGTCGTAGGTGCCCTGGGTGCGATACAGCAGCACCTGGGCCAGGCCCGCTTCCGGGTAACCCTGGGCGCGCCAGTCGTTGATCTTCTGCTGCGCATTGACGTTGGGGAACGTGTGCGGGTATTGCAGGTAAAGCATCGCCAGTGGAATCAGCGTGCCGGCTTCGCCATTGGCGAACGCCTTCTGCAACAGGCCCTCGGCTTCGCGTTGCTCGGCCTCGGTGGAGTTGGGCTTGACCGCCAGCAGCTTGCCCAGGCGCGATTGCGCCCGTGGCGAGGTCTGGGCGGCGGCGCGGTAAGTCGCCTCGGCCTGCTTGATGAGTTCCGGGTCGCGGGTGCCGACCTGGATATCGGCCAGGCCAACCTGTGCGTCGCTGTAACCCATATCAGCCAGCTGGCGATAGTTCTGTTCGGCCAGCGTGGTGTCGCCGCGCTTGAGGGCTTCGTTGGCCAGGCGCTGGTCGGGCAGATTGATACCGCACCCGCCCAGTCCCAAGGCGATGGCCAAGCCCAGCAACGCCGGGGCGGATACGCTTCGTAGAGGGCCAGTCATGTTCAGAGACCTGCAGCAGTGGCTTTGTCGATCAGCCAGTTCAGGGAAGGGCCGCGATCGCTGACCACTTCCACCGGACGACCGGCCAGGTTGCTGTTGATCGACTCGTCAGGCTTGATCTGCACGCGGATATCGGACGACAGGTCAGCCGGGCTCAGGGCGGTGGAGCTGACGATGTGGCCGCTGTGGGTAGCGTCTTCGCCGGCGATCTGGAAGTTCACGCGGGCACCGGGTTGCACTTCGGCGAACTGGCGATAGGTGAAGCGTGCATCGACGTTGGCGGCGACGTTGCGCGGCACCAGTTGGAAGATCACCTGGCCTTTGCTGGCGTACTGACCGTCAGCCACCAGTTGCTTGGCGACGATGCAATCACACGGGCTGGTCATGGTGCCGGCCAGTTGGCGGCCGAACAGCTCTTCGATCTTGGCCGGCTGCATTTCGTCCGGGTCCAGGTTGCCCTTGAGCATGTCCAGCATGCTGGTGTTGAAGGTCGCCAGTGGCGCGCCCTTGGCAACCTCACCGTTCGGGCCGATCAGGCTGGTCACGGTGCCTTCGCGAGGCATGGTCACGTCCATGCTCGGCACGCTGACAAGGCCCGAAGTGGAGTGGCTGACGAAGTACATGCCGTACACCGACTTGGCGACGAAACCGAAGGCCACCAGGCCGACCACGAAGATACCGGCGCTGAAGGTGACCGCACGCAGGCGACCGAAGGCGCTCATGCCACCGCCGTTGTCCTTGACCTTGCGCGCCTTGGTGAAGTTGTCGCGCTGCAGGGTGGCGAGCACTTCGCCCATGCTGACGATCTCACCGGACAGGTGCGAGGTGATGAGGTGGCGCAGGGTGGCGATGTCCTGGGCTTCCAGGTGCTGGAACTGGCAACCGACGCGGCCGCTGGCAGGATCGAACGCACGTACTTGCAGTTCGACGTCCATCGCCAGGCCCAGGTTGTCGATCAGGAACTGCATGCGGCCCTTGATGACTTCGCCCAAGACGGGCTTCACGCCGGCCGGGGTGATGTAGCTCAGGCCACCTGCGGACAGGTCTTCGATCCGCACCAGCGGTGCGTTCGGCTGGCCATTGAGCAGGCGCAGCTTGGCGGGAATCTTGATCCGGGCATGCTGGCGCTGGGCTTCGGATTCATGGACGACGTTTGCATTGACGGCGGTATTCATGGCTTTTGTTCCTGATTAATCGAGTTGATCCATTGGCGCGGTCTAGAGACCCGGTCAAACCATTGTCAGCAGCACGGCAACGAAGATGCTGCCAGCCGAGAAAGTCATGGTTCGAGACGACCAGGTGTTGAACCAACCCTGGAAGCTGGCCATGTCGCGGCTCAGTTTGGTGTCCTGGCGAGTCCAGGACTGACGATCGAGGCGGAAGAAGACGTAAATCTTCATCAGTGCGCCGACGATCTGGTTGTAATAGAGAATCGCTGGGTACGCGGGGCCGATGGAGTGGCCGGAGCAGGACAGCAGCAGCGTCAGAATCAGACGCGTGATGCCGATCCACAGCAGGTACACCAGCAGGAAGGCGACGCCGTATTTGAAGGCAGCGAGCATGGCCACGGTCAGGCCCAGGATCGAGGTCCACATCGACACGCGCTGGTCGAACAGCACGATGCTGGTGAACACACCCAGGCGACGCACGCCCAGGCCCAGGGCGCGGGAGTTCTGGCGCAGATTGTTGCCGTACCAGCGGTACATCAGCTTGCGGCTGGCCTTGACGAAGCTCTTCTCCGGCGGGTGCTCGACGGTATTGATCGCCGCATCCGGCACGTAGAAAGTGTCGTAGCCCAGGCGCATCAGGCTGAACCAGCTGGACTTGTCGTCGCCGGTCAGGAACTTGAAGCGGCCAAGACGCCAGTGTTCGAGCTGGTCGTTCTCGACGTCGGCGATGAAGTCCGGGTCGGTGACCACGGTGGCGCGGAACACCGACATGCGGCCGGTCATGGTCAGCACGCGCTTGGACAGGGCCATCGAGCACATGTTGATGTGGCGCTGGGCGAAGCGCAGCTTGTGCCACTCGCTCATGATGTAGCCGCCGCGCACTTCGCAGAATTCGTTGGTGGTCAGGCCGCCCACGTTGGGGAACAGCTGGAACCACGGCACGGTCTTGCGCACCACGCCTTCTGCCAGCACGGTGTCACCGTCGATCACGGCCGCCACGGCGCGGTCATCGGGCATGTGGCGGGAGATCGCACGGAAGCCAAAGGCCAGGCCGTCGCGCTTGCCGGTACCGGCGATGCGCACGAAGTCCAGGGTCACGTGCTCGGGCGGGTTGGCCTTGGCCCACAGCGCCTTGATGAGCAACTCGTCGGACATTTCCACCAGCGAGCAGACGATCGTGGTGGGGTAGCCGCAGGCAATCGCCTCGCGAATCACCGAGCTGTAGACCTGAGCGGTGGTCAGCGCGTCGATACGAAAGCTGGTGACCATCAGGAACACGTGGGATGGATCGGACGCCTTGCCCAGCTTGCGCACCTTGCGGCGCAGGTGCGGGTAGACGATGTAGAGAAAGATCATGCCGCGCACAAAGTGCGTTGCGCCCATCGAGTAACGCCAGATACCGACGATACCGACGAGGAAAATAAAGTCCTTCGACTGCGAGTCGAACAGGGAGACCGGCAACGCCATGGCAATGGCGGCCAGCAAACTTAAATAAAACAGCCATCCGGCGGCCTGGAGAAAGCCGTGTTTGAGCCTTTGCATAGTTCGTATCCCGTGAAATCAGTTGCAAGCCGCGAGCTTCAAGCTGCGGGCCCATGGGTAAACCCATGGACCTGCAACCTGGAGCTGGCTTTGAACTTGTCGCTTGAAGCTTGCCGCTTGCGGCTGGTTTACCAGCAGATACCTTCGGTGCGGCCGTTCTCGTCGGTGGTGCCTTTCATGAAGCCGACCAGATCGATGACGCGCTTGCCCGCTGGCGCGTTGTTGGCCAGTGCACGGAAGCGCTCGTCACGGTTGCCCAGGATGATCACGTCGGAGTTGTCGACCACCGCGTCGAAGTCCGAGTTGAGCAGGGACGAGACGTGAGGGATCTTGGACTCGATGTAGTCCTTGTTGGCGCCGTGAACGCGGGCGTATTCGACGTTGGCGTCGTAGATGCTCAGGTCGAAACCCTTGCCGATCAGCATCTCGGCAAGTTCGACCAGCGGGCTTTCGCGCAGGTCATCGGTGCCGGCCTTGAAGCTCAGGCCCAGCAGGGCAACCTTGCGGGTGTCGCTGGCGGCGACGATGTCGAACGCGTTCTGCACCTGGGACACGTTGCTGCGCATCAGCGAGTTGAGCAGCGGCGCTTCGATGTCCAGGGAGCTTGCGCGGTAGGTCAGGGCGCGAACGTCCTTGGGCAGGCACGAACCACCGAAAGCGAAGCCTGGGCGCATGTAGTACTGCGACAGGTTCAGGGCCTTGTCCTGGCAGACCACTTCCATCACTTCGCGACCGTCGACGCCGACCGCCTTGGCGATGTTGCCGATTTCGTTGGCGAAGGTGACCTTGGTTGCGTGCCAGACGTTGCAGGTGTACTTGATCATCTCGGCGACGGCGATGTCCTTGCGGATGATCGGTGCGTCGAGTTCTTCGTACAGCGACTGCAGCACGTCACCGGAGGCCTTGTCGAACTCGCCGATCACGGTCATCGGTGGGTGGTCGTAGTCCTTGATCGCGGTGCTTTCACGCAGGAACTCAGGGTTGACTGCAACGCCAAAGTCGACGCCGGCCTTCTTGCCCGAGCAGTCTTCCAGGATCGGGATGACGACGTTGGCGACGGTACCCGGCAGCACGGTGCTGCGCACGACGATGGTGTGACGGGAGGTTTTTTCACGCAGGACGAAGCCGATTTCACGGCAGACGGACTCGATGAAATCCAGTTCCAGGTCGCCGTTCTTCTTGCTAGGCGTACCGACGCAGATCATCGACAGGTCGGTGGCGCGAATCGCTTCGGAAAAATCGGTAGTGCCGCGCAGTTTGCCGGTCTGGATACCGTTCTGCAGAAGCTCGCCCAGGCCCGGTTCCACGATTGGAGACTTGCCCTGGTTGATCAGGTCGATCTTGGCGCTGGAGATATCCACACCGACAACATCATGACCGCGCGCAGAGAGGCAACCAGCACATACTGCACCGACATAGCCCAAACCAAAGATGCTGATATGCATCGTAATCTCCTCGATTTTTACGCCATTAGTTGGCTGGATATAAATACTGTCTAACTAATTTCGCGCACTCGTCCGCACGGCAAGTTAATGTCGTGGCACAAGCACAGGCAGAATTTAAACAGGGGCGACCTGATGTTCAGGAGGGCCCGAATTTTACCGGTTACAAGCGTCGGGTAGCCCATACATATGTATGCAGGTTCCCGATCTGGGATATGGCATAACACTCCAGCGGGTGGTGGCGATTCGCTGCCGCGCCTCTGGCTCAGGGCTTTTGGCCATGATTCAGTAACATCCTGCTCGTCAGTGACTGCTGGCACCCTTTCGGTGCTTGCTCATTAGTTCAACTAGCTTGGCGGGTCACTCCTTGCCCGTACCAATTGACCGGATGGTCTAACTACGTTGAAACCTAACTCCGTATTCCGTCCTGTCGTTATGTAAGAGATGTCTCACACGGTGGACGAGAATTGTTACGGGATGTAGGAGCGTGTGCCTTCCCCATAAGTTCCTGACCTTTCGTCCTCATTTTGAGATTTCTTGAAAACATTTTCATTTTCGGCGTAGTTGCACTCTGATGGCATTTTCCGTTTCGCCCTTAGTTATAAAGGGTTTACAGGGGGCTCATGTAAGTGTGCCATTAGTGAGAAAAACCAAAATGCCACCATCAAAAAATCGTGTTAATTTTTTGAGAATAAAGTGGGGAACCCGAAGCGTGACTGATTGTTGGCGTCAGAGGTCTGACGAAGTATGCCGTTCGTCTGCGCGAACGGGTGGCAAGGAACTTAGTTGAGGGCTTAGTTGGTGGTTTTTTTATTCTGAAGCAACACCGAACCGTAGCAGCACGGGTTGCCAGCGGGAGCATTTTCAGAATCGCTCCCGCCGGCAAGCCGTGCTGCTACGGTGCGCGGGTTGGGCAAAAAAGGTGCGCTAACCCGCTAGCGGCGAAGGACACGCCGTCAGGCGTCTACTTCATCGCGCAGGAAGACCAGTTTGTCGGCCTTGGACAGTTCACTGGCGTAGCGATAGCCCTGCACGTCGAACTGCTTGAGGTGGTCGGGGTTGGCGATGCGTTCGTCGATCACGAAGCGGCTCATCATCCCGCGGGCCTTCTTGGCGTAGAAGCTGATGATCTTGTACTGGCCGTTTTTCTGGTCGCGGAACTCGGTGTCGATCACACGGGCCTTGAGGGCCGAGCGTTTGACCGCCGAGAAGTACTCGTTGGAGGCCAGGTTGAGAAGCACGTCGTCGCCCTGGTCGGCCAGCGCTTCGTTGAGCCATTCGCTGATGCGCTCGCCCCAGAACGCATACAGGTCCTTGCCCCGGGCGTTGGCCAGTTTGGTGCCCATCTCCAGGCGATAGGGCTGCATCAGGTCCAGCGGGCGCAACAGGCCATAGAGGCCGGACAGCATGCGCAGGTGCTGCTGGGCGTAGTCCAGGCTCGACTCGCTGAGGGTCTCGGCGGCAAGGCCGGTGTAGACGTCACCCTTGAACGCCAGCAGTGCCTGCTTCGCGTTGGCAGGGGTGAACGCCGGGGTCCAACTGCCGAAACGTGCGGCATTGAGCCCTGCCAGCTTGTCCGAGAGGTGCATCAGCTCGCTGATCTGGGCGGGCGTCAGCTCGCGCAGTTGGGTGATCAGTTCCTGGGAGTGGTCCAGGTATTGCGGCTGGGTAAAGCGCTCGGTGGTCGGCGGGGTCTCGAAATCGAGGGTTTTTGCTGGGGAAATCACCATCAGCATGCGGTCGTCTCCTTTAATCGTGGGGGCGATTCTAGGGGTTGCACGCCGATGACTCCAGCTATGGTGATGATAGGCAACCCCATAGCCACCTCTACTGTAGGAGCGCGCTTGCCCGCGACGGCGGCGTGTCAGTCACCATCAATGTTTCAGGCACGCCGCCGTCGCGGGCAAGCGTGCTCCTACAGGCCGGGGGGAACTTGCTATAGTGCCTCGCCGATTTGGGCCTCTTCATTCAAGGATTGGGAGCACGTCGTTTTGCGCATGCTGTTATTGATCGGTGCCTGTGTGCTGGCGCTCAACGCTCAGGCTGCGACCGGAGAAATCGCGACGCTGGATCGCAGCGTCTGGCCGGAGGCTCTGGAAACGCCGCAACTGTTCGATGTGGCGTCCCGCGCTCAGATCCTCAGTTTTGCCCATCAGTTGCTCGAGAGCGAAAACCTCAGCGATCTCCAGCTGGCCGATCGCCTGGGCCTGCGCCAGCTTAATATGCAGACGGTCAACGTGATCCGCACCCGCATGTGGACCCGCCTGTTCGATAACTGGAAGGCAGCGGAAAAGACCTGCGAAACAGACGCTTCCTTCTGCGTGCTGGTCGATGACGTGCCGATGCTGCGCCAGCGCGCCGCCGAGTACAAAGTCGCGGACGATTCCTTCTATGCCCGCTGGGCCGCGCCCGCCGATGCTTTCAGCCAGCGTTACCTGAACGAATTGCTGCGCATGGCCGCGTTGTTCCCGCAGACCAGTAGCGAAGTCGAGCGCTACAACTCCGACGAATTGAGCGGCGAGGAAATGCCCGACCGCACCTTCCTGCTCAATTTCGAGAGTGGTCCTACAGTGGCCGATGGCGCTACCGACTGGCTGGCCGATTTCATGCGCCAGCAGAAAATCAACGCGACCTTCTTCGTGCTCGGTAAAAATCTGCAGAATCGCCTCGAAGGTTCATCGCCAAAAGCGTTGCAGACCTTGTATCAGCGCCAGTGCGTGGGCTTGCAGGGTTGGGAGTACCGCTCTCACGCCCACTGGAACGACTGGCAGGATTCGATAGAACGCAGCGCCGCGCTGGTGCAGCAGACGCTGCCTGATAACTTCGTGCCGCTGTTTCGCCCACCTTACGGCCACCGTCGTGCCGACAGCGCGCCATTCTTTCGCGAGCAGCAGTTGCGCGTATCACTGTGGAACATCGACTCACAGGATGCGACCGGCCGGCTGAATGCCGAGCAGGCGGCGAACCGGGTGCTGACACTGATGCTGCTCTGGCGTCGCGGCAACATCGTGTTTCATGACAGTACCGACAAGGCGCAACAGGCGGTGCCATGGCTGATGGCCAATACGGCCCAGGGCGGTGTTGTCTGGGAAGACTGTCATATTTATCCGCAGCAACTGTCGGATGAAAGCGATGAAGACGAGCCGGATGACGAGGATGCCGATGCGCCCGCCGACGACTCGGCTGGCGAGCAGGCGCCAGCAGCGGACGATCAGGCTCAAGAGCCCGGAAAACAAGGGGAATAGGGGAGGAAACGGGCAGGAACTGCCGAAATTTTGCGGGGATTTCTCGCAGACCGGACTTCCGACTGTAATCGGGTCCAGGGCATCCGCCAAGCCCTATTCGTCATGCTGTGAAATAAACTTAAATTTCTTCTCAAAACACTTTTTTATGTCACAGGTTTTGCGGTATTACGACAACAGACCGCCGAACCCTGCAACACAGGTGGCGTCACCCAGACCCCACTTTGCGCATTTCTCGCCTGCCCTAAGGTGAGAGCCTCGGCGGCCTTTTCGTAGCGCACTATCGTCGTGTAGTGCGTTATCAGGCTTCTACAAAGGTGAGCGAGTATGGATGACCACGGACGCACCCCTTCCTCTAACCAGCCGATCCTCTATGTGCTCGATACCAACGTATTGATCCACGATCCAAACGCGCTTTTGAATTTCGAAGAACACCACGTCGCAATCCCCATGACTGTCCTCGAAGAACTGGACAAGCTCAAGGCGGGCAAGCACTCGGTCGCCGCAGAATGCCGCCAGGCTATCCGGCTGATCGACAAGACACTAGGCGAAGCGACCCCGGAGGAGGTCGAACGAGGGGTACCGATTGATCGCGGCACAGGCGTTTTCAAGGGTTACCTGTCCATCCTGATGAGCAAGCGCGAAGAGCCCAACAGCCTTCTGCCCGAGCATCTGAACGACAACATCATCATCAACCAGCTGATCGACATGCACGCGCGCAAAAAGGATGTGCGCATCGTGCTCGTGACCAAAGACATCAACATGCGCCTCAAGGCCCGCGCCTGCGGGATCGAGGCCGAAGACTACAGCACCGACCAGTTGGTCGACGACGTGTCGATGCTGTCCCGTGGCTACCACACCATGACCGGTTCGTTCTGGGACCGTGTCAGCAAGGTCGACACCCGCCAGGACCATGGCCGTACCTGGCACAAAGTGCAGATGACCGAGCAGATCCCGGCGGTCCACATCAATGAGTTCATCATCGATGAGCAAGGTTTCGTGGGTTGGGTCAAGGGCGTCAAACCTGATGAGTTGCTGCTGCTGGACATGCACCAGGAGCCACTGCTGCATCAGGAAGCCTGGGGCCTGAAGCCGCGGGACATCTATCAGGGCCTGGCGCTGTTCGCGCTGCTGGACCCTGATATTCACCTGGTCAACCTCTCCGGTGCGGCCGGTTCGGGCAAGACCATCCTGGCGCTGGCCGCTGCCATCGAGCAGACCATGGTCAGCAAGCGTTATCGTCGCATCATCGCTACCCGCAGCGTGCAGGGGCTCGACCAGGAGATCGGCTTCCTGCCCGGCACCGAGGCGGAAAAGATGGAGCCGTGGCTCGGCGCCATTACCGACAACCTGGAAGCGCTGCACATGGATGACGAAAACACCCATGGCAGTGTCGATTACATCCTGAGCAAGGTGCCGCTGCAGTTCAAATCCCTCAACTACATTCGAGGCCGCAGTTTCCAGCAAAGCCTGATCCTGATCGACGAATGCCAGAACCTCACCCCGCACCAGATGAAAACCATCATCACCCGTGCCGGTGCCGGTTCCAAGGTGGTCTGCCTGGGTAACCTGGCGCAGATCGACACCCCTTACCTGTCGGCCACCAGTTCCGGGCTGACCTACCTGACGGAGCGCTTCAAGGATTTCCCCAACGGCGTGCACATCACCCTGCAAGGGGTGCCACGCTCGATCCTGGCTGAGTATGCGGAGAGTCATTTGTAGTAAAGCCGCGTAACCATGGGGGCTTCTTGGGGCCCCATGTCATGCATCCCACGCAAATCCTTGTAGGAGCGCGCTTGCCCGCGATTGCGACGTGTCAGTTGGCAATGGTGTCGCTGACACACCGTGGTCGCGGGCAAGCGCGCTCCTACAGTTCATTGTGTACAATTGGGGCTCCTGTCCAGGAGTGATCCCGTGCTTACCCATCTCGATTCCCAAGGTCGCGCCAACATGGTCGACGTCACCGAAAAAGCCGTGACGTCCCGTGAAGCCGTGGCCGAAGCGCGTGTGCGCATGCTGCCCGAAACCCTGCAAATGATCGTCGCCGGCGGCCACCCGAAAGGTGATGCGTTTGCCGTGGCGCGCATCGCCGGCATTCAGGCTGCCAAGAAAACCAGCGACCTGATTCCGCTGTGCCACCCGCTGATGCTCACCAGCGTCAAGGTCGAACTCAACGCCGAAGGCGCTGACACCGTGCACATCGTCGCCCGCTGCAAGCTGTCAGGGCAGACCGGCGTGGAAATGGAAGCGCTGACGGCCGCCAGTGTCGCGGCGCTGACCATCTATGACATGTGCAAGGCCGTGGATCGTGGCATGGTCATCGAGCACGTTCGCCTGCTGGAGAAACTCGGCGGCAAGAGCGGGCATTTCGTGGCCGATGAAACAGCAGGTGCGTCATGAGTATTCATGTTCAGGTTCAATACTTCGCCCGCTTTCGCGAGACGCTGGGCACTGAAAGCGAGCGACTGGAAGGCAGCTTCGCCACCGTCGACGCGGTGCGTCAGCATCTGCTTGCCCGGGGCGGCGTGTGGGATGTGCTGGCTGAACAAAGCATCATGTGCGCGCGCAATCAGGAACTCTGTTCGCTGAACGAGCCGGTCGAGCAGGGTGACGAAGTGGCGTTCTTCCCGACGGTGACCGGAGGTTGAGCATGGCCATTCGTGTGCAGGCTGCGCCGTTCGATCCGGGGGCCGAGGTCAATGCCATGCACGACGCCAACGTCGGCGTGGGTGCGGTGGTGAGCTTTGTCGGCTACGTGCGTGACTTCAACGACGGGCGTGAAGTGGCGGGGATGTTTCTGGAGCATTACCCCGGCATGACCGAAAAAGCCCTGGGCAAGATCGCCGATGAGGCCCGGCAGCGCTGGCCGCTGCTTAAACTTGAGGTGCTGCATCGCATTGGCGCGCTGGAGCCGGGTGAGCCGATCGTGTTCGTCGGCGTGGCCAGCGCCCATCGCCAGGCGGCGTTCGAAGCCTGCGATTTCGTGATGGATTACCTGAAGACCCGTGCGCCGTTCTGGAAGAAGGAAAACACTTCAGAAGGGCCGCGCTGGGTGGAAGGGCGCGAGAGCGATCACAAGGCGGCGGATCGCTGGAAATGATTCACCGCTGAATCCTGTAGGAGCGCGCTTGCCCGCGATGGCGTTGTGTCAGGTACGCAAATGTTGTCTGACACGACGCGGTCGCGGGCAAGCGCGCTCCTACAAGAATGGAATCGCTTACTCTGGTGCTGGCTGCGCCCTTTGCTTGCGCACCACCGCCCTGAGCAATTCGGTCGGTGGCATTTCGCAGCTGATCTTGCGGCCCAGTTTCTCTTCGATGGCCGGCAACTGATACGAGTCATCCTCGCCCGCAAAGCTGATCGACACACCCTCGGCGCCTGCACGGCCCGTACGGCCGATGCGGTGCACGTAGTCGTCCGGCACTTCCGGCAGGGTGAAGTTGATCACGTGGCTGATGCCGTCGATGTGAATCCCGCGGCCTGCCACATCGGTGGCCACCAGCACGCGAATCTTGCCTTCGCGGAAACCTTCCAGGGTCTTGATGCGCTTGTGCTGCGGCACGTCGCCCGACAGTTGGGCGGCGTTGACGCCATCACGCACCAGGCGCTCTTCGATGCGGCGCACTTCGTCCTTGCGGTTGGCGAACACCATCACCCGCTCCCAGCCGTTGTCGTTGACCAGGTTGTAGAGCAGTTTGTACTTGTCGGCCGACGCCACGGCATAGATGTGCTGTTCGACGTTTTCGCTGGCGACGTTCTCCGCTTCGATCTCGACGATGGCAGGGTCGGTGGTCCACTGGCGGGCGAGGTTCATCACGTCGTCGGTGAAGGTGGCCGAGAACAGCAGGGTCTGGCGCTCGCCCTTGTGCGGGGTCTGGCGAATGATCGAGCGCACCTGCGGGATGAAACCCATGTCCAGCATGCGGTCGGCTTCGTCCAGCACCATCACTTCGACCATGTCCAGGTGCACTTCGCCGCGCTGGTTGAAGTCCAGCAGACGGCCAGGAGTGGCCACCAGAATGTCGCAGTGGCGGGCTTCGAGCTGCTTGAGCTGCTTGTCGAAGTCCATGCCGCCGACGAACGTCATGACGTTGAGGTTGGTGTATTTGGTCAGCGCGGCGGCGTCCTTGGCGATCTGCACCACCAACTCGCGGGTCGGCGCGATGATCAGCGCACGGGGTTCGCCCATGTAGCGTTCTTTCGGCGGCGGGGTCTGCGTCAGTTGGGTGATGATCGAGATCAGGAACGCGGCGGTCTTGCCGGTACCGGTCTGTGCGCGCCCGATGGCATCGCGGCCCTTGAGGGTGAAGCCCAGTACGCCGGCCTGGATCGGCGTGCAGTACGGGAAGCCCAGGTCATGGATGGCGTGCATCAATTCCGGAGCGAGGGGGAAATCGTGAAAACGGGTCTTGCCTTCCTGCGGCTCGACCGCGAAATCTTCCAGCTTCCACGGCACCACGACAGGCTTGGGCGCGCGTTCGCGGCGTGGCCTGGCAGCCTTGGGCGGCACGGGAGCGGCCTGGCTGGCAGGGGTTTCAGCCGGTTGTGCCACGGGCGTGGCGGTGTGCGGGGCAGTGCTTTCGATCGGACTTTTCGAAGCGGGGAGGGGCGCCGCAGGTGCGAGCTGCTCAGCCTCGCTTTTGCCGAACATCTTTTTAAGTGCTTTGAGCACGGTCATCTCGTCGATTGATTAAGGAATGTACGCCGCGCAGTGTAATGCAAGAACCGGGCGCGGCGTAGTGCCATACCAAAAACGCAGGATAAAAGAAAGGATGAAATCGCCTGATCAGTTCAGGCGACCCTTGAGCCAGACGCCTATATCGGCGATTTCCTGCGGTAACACTTCGTGGCCCATTGGGTACTCGTTCCAGGCCACGGTGACGCCCTTGGCGTTCAATTGCTCGAACGCGGCACGGCCCATGGCGTACTGCACCACGGCATCGTCGGTGCCGTGCAGGCAATACGCCGGAATGCGTTGCTGGCTGGCCGAGAGGGTCATTTCGTCGCTGAAGGTCGGGGCGTAGGTAGACAGCGCCAGAACGCCGCCCAGCGGGCCTTCCCAACGCAGGAACGCACTGTGCAATACCACTGCGCCACCCTGGGAGAAGCCTGCCAGGAAGATCCGCGACGGGTCGATGCCGCCGTTGCGCTGCTCTTCGATCAGGCTCAGTACGCGCTGGGCCGAGGCTTCCAGTTGGTCCTTGTCGATGGCACGCGCCGGGCTCATGGCCTTGATGTCGTACCAACTGGGCATCTCGTACCCGCCGTTGACGGTAACAGCACGTGTCGGCGCCTGGGGCAGGACAAAGCGGGTGCTGAGCAGCGTTTGCTGAAGGATCTCGGCCACCGGCATGAAGTCATAGCGGTCAGCGCCCAGGCCGTGCAGCCAGATGACGCAGGCATCGGCGGTGTTTTCCGGCTCGATGATCAGGGGTTCGTGCATGTGTGCTCCATTTATGTGCGATGGCTCTGGGGCGGCGCTTCAAGGCGGGGCGTCGGCGCCGGCTGGCCTATGCAGATATGAAAGAAGATGTCGCAAGGGTACAAGTTTGCCACTTGACCTGTCGCTAATTCGAGTTTGCCACCATGGTGGTACAAGCTTTGCTATGCAATCCCCGGAGTGAAAGCGCTCACCCCTGGCGGTAACACTACTAGGCTATTAAGCATGCAGCCTGATGTGATGCCGGGGCAGCAAGGGATCCATTGTTCAGGATTCCGGCACGATTCGCCATGACCCTTCGGGTTCAGGGACATCATGGGGCTTGAATCCATTGACCGGATCGAATCCGGCGGTGCGGTGATCGAGGAATTCGGCGCCCCGCGGATTCGGGTCTTGCGTCGCATGACCCAAAAACAAGCCAGCACGGGTCATTAATGCCTCACAAGGGTGCGACGGGGCTCAGGCTCCCACACAACAAAGAGCAAAACTGGAGGTTTGAATGAAGATGTTGAAATCCACCCTGGCTGTAGTGGCCGCCGCAGCAGCACTTGGTGTCAGCAGTTTCGCTCAGGCGGGCGCGACACTGGACGCCATTCAGAAGAAAGGCTTCATTCAGTGCGGTGTGAGCGACGGTCTGCCAGGTTTCTCGGTACCTGACAAAGACGGCACCATCAAAGGTATCGACGCCGACTTCTGCCGCGCCGTAGCCGCTGCTGTGTTCGGCGACGCCAAGAAGGTCAAGTTCAGCCAGCTGAACGCCAAGGAGCGTTTCACTGCGCTGCAATCCGGCGAGATCGACATCCTGTCCCGCAACACCACCTGGACCAGCTCCCGTGATGCGAGCATGGGTCTGGTGTTCCCGGGCTTCGTGACCTACTACGACGGCGTTGGCTTCCTGGCCAACAGCAAGCTGGGCGTGAAGAGTGCCAAGGAGCTGGACGGCGCGACCATCTGTATTCAAGCCGGTACCACCACCGAGCTGAACGTGTCCGACTACTTCCGCGCCAACGGCCTGAAGTACACCCCGATCACCTTCGACACCTCCGACGAAAGCGCCAAGTCGCTGGAATCCGGCCGTTGCGACGTGCTGACCTCCGACAAATCGCAGCTCTATGCACAACGCTCCAAGCTGGCTTCGCCAAAAGACTACATCGTGCTGCCTGAAACCATCTCCAAAGAGCCTCTGGGCCCGGTCGTTCGTCGCGGTGACGAAGAGTGGACCACCATCGTTCGCTGGGTTGGCTACGCGCTGCTGAACACCGAAGAAGCTGGCGTGACGTCGAAAAACGTCGAAGCCGAAGCCAAGTCCACCAAGAACCCGGACGTAGCCCGTCTGCTGGGTGCTGACGGCGACTACGGTCCGCAGTTGAAACTGCCGAAGGACTGGGTCGTGAAGATCGTCGCTCAAGTGGGTAACTACGGCGAAATCTTCGAGAAGAACCTGGGTAAATCCACGGCTCTGGAAATCGACCGCGGTCAGAACGCCCTGTGGAACGCAGGCGGCATTCAGTACGCACCACCAGTACGTTGATTGACCTGTGCCCGGCTGCGTGATCCGCAGCCGGGCACTTCGTTGCATCTATTCCGGGGCACTCCCATGCAAAATCAAATCAGCGCACCCAAGCAGAGGCTATCCCTCAGCGACCCTAAAGTGCGTGCGTGGCTATTTCAGATAATCACGGTTATCGCTGTAGTCGCGATGGGTTGGTATCTGTTCGATAACACCCAGACCAACCTGCAACATCGGGGCATCACCTCAGGTTTCGGTTTCCTTGAAAACAGTGCCGGCTTCGGCATCGCGCAACACCTGATTCCGTTCAAGGAATCGGACACCTACGCGCGGGTTTTCCTCATCGGTTTGCTCAACACGCTGCTGGTCACCTTCATCGGCGTGATCCTCGCGACACTGCTGGGCTTCATCGTCGGCGTGGCGCGGCTGTCCAACAACTGGATCATCAACAAGCTGGCGACGATCTACGTCGAAGTGTTCCGTAACATTCCGCCGCTGCTGCAGATCCTGTTCTGGTACTTCGCGGTGTTCCTGACGCTGCCGGGGCCTCGTGCGGCCCATGGCTTCTTCGGATCGTTCTTCGTCAGCAGCCGTGGCCTGAACATGCCTGCGGCGATCACTAACCAGGCCACCTGGCCGTTCGTCATCAGCATCCTGCTGGCCATCGTCGCGACGGTGTTCATGGCCAAATGGGCGAACAAGCGTTTCGAAGAAACAGGCGTGCCGTTCCACAAGTTCTGGGCCGGCCTTGGCCTGATGATCGTGATCCCGGCGCTGTGCGCGCTGGTCTTCGGCGCACCGGTGCACTGGGAAGTGCCTGAGCTCAAGGGCTTCAACTTCGTCGGTGGCTGGGTATTGATCCCTGAACTGTTGGCCCTGACCCTGGCCCTGACCGTGTACACCGCAGCGTTCATCGCTGAAATCGTGCGTTCGGGCATCAAGTCGGTCAGCCACGGCCAGACCGAAGCGGCTCGCTCGCTGGGCCTGCGCCCGGGTCCGACCCTGCGCAAGGTCATCATCCCGCAAGCCCTGCGGGTGATCATTCCGCCTCTGACCAGCCAATACCTGAACCTTGCGAAGAACTCTTCGCTGGCCGCCGGTATCGGTTACCCGGAAATGGTTTCGCTGTTCGCCGGTACCGTGCTCAACCAGACCGGTCAGGCCATCGAAGTCATTGCCATCACCATGAGCGTGTACCTGGCGATCAGTATCAGCATTTCCCTGCTGATGAACTGGTACAACAAGCGCATTGCGCTGATCGAGCGGTGAGGAAACGCGCATGACATCCCATATTTTCAAACCCGACATGCCGCCGCCGAGCAAAGTCTTCGGCCCGGTGGCATGGATGCGCCAGAACCTGTTCTCGAACTGGCTCAACACGCTGTTGACCCTGTTCGCGATCTACCTGATCTGGCTCGTCGTTCCACCGCTGCTCAGCTGGGCGATCTTCGACGCCAACTGGGTCGGCACTACCCGCGCCGACTGCACCAAGGCGGGTGCCTGCTGGGTGTTCATCGAACAGCGCTTCGGCCAGTTCATGTACGGCTACTACCCGCAGGAGCTGCGCTGGAGGGTCGATCTGACCGTGTGGCTGGCGATCATTGGCGCAGCGCCACTGTTCATCAAGGCCGTGCCTCGCAAGGCGGTCTACGGCCTGTGTTTCCTGGTGCTGTACCCGATCATTGCCTACGTCCTGCTGCACGGCGGTTTCGGTCTGCAGGAAGTGGCGACCAGCCAGTGGGGCGGCCTGATGCTGACCCTGGTCATCGCCACCGTGGGTATCGCAGGCGCTTTGCCGCTGGGCGTGATCCTGGCACTGGGGCGTCGCTCGGACCTGCCGGCGATCCGCGTGCTGTGCGTGACCTTCATCGAGTTCTGGCGCGGCGTTCCGCTGATTACCGTGCTGTTCATGTCCTCGGTGATGCTGCCGCTGTTCCTGCCTGAAGGCATGAACTTCGACAAACTGCTGCGCGCCCTGATCGGCGTCATCATGTTCCAGTCGGCCTACGTGGCCGAGGTGGTGCGCGGTGGCATGCAGGCTATCCCTAAAGGCCAGTACGAAGCGGCCGCGGCGATGGGCCTGGGCTACTGGCGTCGCATGGGCCTGGTGATCCTGCCGCAAGCCTTGAAAATGGTCATTCCGGGCCTGGTCAACACCGTGATTGCGTTGTTCAAGGACACCAGCCTTGTGATCATCATCGGCCTGTTCGACCTGCTCAACAGCGTCAAGCAAGCCGCCGCCGACCCGACCTGGCTCGGCATGGCAACAGAGGGCTACGTGTTCGCGGCCCTGGTGTTCTGGATCTTCTGTTTCGGCATGTCCCGCTACTCCATGCATCTGGAGCGCAAGCTGGACACAGGCCACAAGCGTTAGGAGTTTATGAGATGAGTGAAGCTATCAAAAAGCCCCTGGGCGCCGAAGGCATGATCCGGATGGAAGGCGTACACAAGTGGTACGGCCAGTTCCACGTGCTCAAAGACATCAACCTGAACGTGCGTCAGGGCGAGCGTATTGTCCTGTGCGGTCCGTCGGGTTCGGGCAAGTCGACCACCATTCGCTGCCTCAACCGTCTGGAAGAACACCAGCAGGGTCGCATCATCGTCGATGGCACCGAGCTGACTTCGGACCTGAAGCAGATCGAAACCATTCGCCGTGAAGTGGGCATGGTGTTCCAGCACTTCAACCTGTTCCCGCACCTGACCATCCTGCAGAACTGCACGCTGGCGCCGATGTGGGTACGCAAGATGCCGAAGAAAAAGGCCGAAGAAATCGCCATGCACTACCTGGAGCGCGTACGCATTCCAGAGCAGGCGCACAAATACCCGGGCCAGCTTTCCGGCGGTCAGCAACAGCGTGTAGCGATTGCCCGTGCCCTGTGCATGAAGCCGAAAATCATGCTGTTCGACGAACCAACCTCCGCCCTTGACCCGGAAATGGTCAAGGAGGTTCTGGACACCATGGTCGGCCTGGCGGAAGAAGGCATGACCATGCTCTGCGTAACCCACGAAATGGGCTTCGCCCGCACCGTGGCCAACCGCGTGATCTTCATGGACAAAGGCGAAATCGTCGAACAGGCCGCGCCGAACGACTTCTTCGACAACCCGCAGAGTGATCGTACCAAGCTGTTCCTCAGTCAGATTCTGCATTGAGTTAACAGCGGTTGTGTCAAAGAACCCGGGCCTTGTGCCCGGGTTTTTTGTTTGTGCCCGTCACCCTGTAGGAGCGCGCTTGCCCGCGACTGCGGTGTGTCAGGCAGTATGTAGGTGTCTGACACACCGCGGTCGCGGGCAAGCGCGCTCCTACAGGGATTGGGTTCGTTTGTACCCAATCCCCGTGAAACT
>Ga0207655_1001044_pt1 | contig 27802 bp, 29 predicted proteins | sample KBSM44metaG_FD_184398 | JGI IMG/M metagenome (GOLD analysis project Ga0207655, IMG submission 184398) | Miscanthus rhizosphere microbial communities from Kellogg Biological Station, Michigan, USA - KBS M4-4 metaG (SPAdes) (version 2) | ecosystem: Host-associated > Plants > Roots > Rhizosphere >... | reverse complement strand
GGAAGGTTGCTTATCGCCGGACTCGGGTGCTTCGGATGGATCATCTTTTTCGATTAATGTCATGAACTCTCCTCTTGTTACCCACACGCTGTTAAGTATAGAACGCTTTGGAGGAGATGTGATGAAAGTTATGTTTTGATGACAGAAACGAAAAAAGCAGCCTTTTGGGCTGCTTTTCAGGGAATTTGGTCGGCACGAGAGGATTTGAAAAGTTCATTTAAAATTATGATTTTAAGGATATTTTATACTGATATTTATGTTAAATATGCCTATGGATATGCCTAAAACATATGCTTGTGAAATTTACTTACTTTTCCATTGCCGACGTAAGAGAGCTATGAAATCTTCGACATATAAAAGCTTATCTAAGGTAAATGCCTGTCTTCCGACATGAGCTGGGTTCAAGAAGACCGGAGCTTTATCTTGTCCCATAGAGAATGATGAATACATAGTATTGGGACTAGCCAGGTACTCAGCCTGAGTTTTCCATGAGGCTGAGGAGCCACCTGATATGCTTAGTGCAGGCACGAGATGAGTTAATCGTTGTGTAGGATCGATGTCAGAGTAGATCCATAAAGCATAATCTAAAGCTTTTGAGAGCTGCTCAGTTACCTGTTCTTCGATGATGGCGGGAAGGCCTCCTGAAGGTGAAGACAAAGGTAATGAGATCAGTAGATCGCCATTAGAATGTAGCTTTACAAGATTCTTAAGATCCCGGTTTAGCGTCTGACATATACACAGCGCTCCGTTTTCAAGCGATACATTTGTGCCAAATTGCTTGTCGAAGATAGCATGCCTGCCGAAAAGGGCTTCTTTTGATAACTTATCCTCAAGCTCTTTAGAGTCCATTTGAGCAGGACGGATAATGGTTGAATCAGGGCCGGCAGCAATTGAGATATCCAGATTGATTGCGCTTTGTGAAAAAGTTTGGTTACTGCGCGGCAGATTCTCAACTGCTCTAGTTTTAAGGCCCACTGGATCAAGAGGTGCTACTGCACGGGCAAGTACAAGGTCATGAATTGCTTTAAGAGCTTTAGCTTTTAGATCTTCAGCTGAAGAAAATTCTCCTCTAAAAAGACCTTTTTCCCAAGTACTTACTTCTTTTATCAGTTTATCCTGTTCAGGTTCCGCTTCGCTGATTTCACTTTCAATGAAGATAATCAATGGCTTGGTACTACGAGCTTCAATAACTTCCTCGTGGGTTGCTGACAGGCCTGACTGTTGTATCGCTCCATATCGAGAGCCTAAAATCAAGATTACAGCATCAGATTCACGAACACCGTTAAGACAAGTGATTTGTGGCGAATTTGCTCTAGCCCCAAAATCCTCTGCCATAAGTGGTTTATGCCCAAGAACACAAACGGCATCCTTGACAGCTTTTCTTTTATCTTCAAAACCCGATATCAACGAACTTATGAAAATATTCATATGAATTCTCAGCAGACAGGTTATTAATAAGTATATGCATTAATCGTGAGTCGACCTTTATTACCAAATAGGAAAATTATGAAAAATTGGTCTGCTGAGGATACAAGAGCAGTTAAAGCTTGGCTGAACATAGAAAACTATAAAAGTTTTGAAGATACAACGCTCAATGCGCTATACCACGAGTTATGGGCAAGAGCCCTTCTTTTTAAGCCATGGCCGACTGAAGAGGAAAAGGTCGGTCTTGGTGGATACATGAGACAGATCTTCAATGGGAAGCCTTTCCTCTTCGAGCCCGAACAGCTTAACTACATGCAAGATGATCAAACTCTTCAAAGCCCACCGCATATCTTCATTACAGACATAAGCCGCCTTGCTCAACTTAGTGTAACTGGTCTCCGTGTCAATCTGTTCTCCTGGGAGCAAGGTAGTGACGAGTACTGCGTAAACCTTCCCCACCATGAAGCATATGTATCTACGGTTATGTCAGCGATATGTGAAAGCACCGTCCTTTTAGAAATCGACCTTGCCAGTGGTACAGACGATGAAATTGCAGAGTCTATCAAATCAGCTCTTCCGCAATGGAGACGCGTGAAGGGGATTGAAGCTGACGAGTCAAGAGCTGTGCGCTTCGGCTACGGCACAATTAAGAAGGTTATCTCTTATCGGCTCATAGCAATGCTCGACGTGCTTCTGTGGGCAAAAATGAATGACCTACGCCTTTCAGACGACAGGCTGTCGAGACTTTTGTACACAGACGAAGATGATGAGGCAGTTATTCGTCTGCACTACCATATCAAAGACGCAGACAGACCCCTTGCGATGAAAGCTGCGACCATAGATTTCATTAGGCAGTTCAACTTCTTCATAAATCGAAACCTACACCTGAAAAACATGAGAGTTTCGGAGGTTATGAAACTCTCGGATTCTAACTGACCTATCCTTCAGCGGTTCTGTTGTCTTGAGTCGCACTAACCCTCCTCTCCATATCTCCCTTACATTTGCTCTCGTCGAAACTGCACCGAGGAGAGCAACATGAAAACACAAAATACGAAACTAATGCGTTTACCTGCTGTGATTGAGAGGACTGGTTTTAGCCGTTCTTGGATCTACGAGTTGATCAATCAAAAGCAGTTTCCTCAACCTATCAAGATTGGCTCTCGTGCGGTGGCATTTATTGAGGGTGAAATTGATGAATGGATTGAAATGTTAATTTCTAAATCACGCAGCGAAACCATTTAAGAGGGCTTTATTATGAAACTGAACGATTTTATCAGCACTAATAAATATTTCGCGGACATGAATAAACAAGCATTTGATGAAAAATTCGAACATGACGAAGTTGTAGCCATGTGTAATGATGAATTTTCTAAAAGCATTGCTTTCTGGTTAGGAGAATATCTCTCAGGGAATATAAAGGGGGCAGTATCTGCTGTTTTTGAACTTGAGTTTAAAATACAGTACGCGGTCTTTTCAATATGGATGACTTTATTTAAACAGAAAGCAGATGTTGAGAATCTGGCCAAAATAATTCTATTGTTTAAATCTGAACATGAATTCAATAATTTCAAGCTGTAAGGTTATTTTAAACAAATCGTATTTTTATAGCGTTAATATAGCAGTGATAGGAATGGGGTCATGTATCATATGCATGGCCCTTTATATATGAATTACAATCTGTCTTGCTTTTTTATGGTTTCTGATAGTGGTTCAATCTTCGCACCCAACACTTCCTGTTCATTTTTAATTCTTTGAGTTAAATGTTCGTTTCTAAGATCGGCAACACGTGATTGAATAGACTGAAGGTTTTCGAATTGTGGTTCTCCGTCGAGAGTAGATTTCTGACCAAAGCCATAGATAATGAGTTGAGATATTGAATGTTTATCATCAAGATTATTGTCGGTTTTGTAGTCTGATAAATATTGGAAGAAATCAAGGAACTCTCTTGCTGATAACTCTAACAGGTAGCGTTCGTAGAACTCGAAGACGGATGATTCATTTAATTCGTGCAAGATTTCATGTTCATTTTCAGGAAAATATATCCACATAATTTCCAGGTTGTTTTTAATGTCAATCATAGGCACTCCCCAAGTTTTTATTCATGTATAACCAATTGTGAAATAAAAGCAACTATTGACTAGTTAAAAAGTTATGTTATTTAAAGTTAATGCCGTGAAAGTTGTCGATAGAAATGGAAAGAATTAAACGCCAAAATAGCTTAAATTTTGCAAAATTCTTTACGGAGATAATGCAAAGTCAGTTGTATCAAGCTACGCAGAGTGTTTTTAAGGTATCAGGTAAATAGAAAGCACCTAATATATACCTTATTAACATTTGGAAAGAATATTTAGTACCATCCTTTATTGACAGTTGTTAAGCGGTATATTAATAAAATATTCTTGCAAAATTATTATAGGTCATTGTTTTTAAATATTTAACCTATACCTCTTTTGCAAAGAATCTAACTGAAAAAAAGGAGGGTTTATGGAAAGATTTGGTATTAAAACGTTTAAAATGACAAATGGTGAACGCTATTGCATTATAAAAAACAAGAAAACAGGCATTCCGGTATTTTATCCATGTTTATTCATTACTACACAACTGAGAAACAGCAATGAATCGATAAAAACAATTGAGACTCAGGCAGGGTGTATCGCACTTTTTTATCGATTTCTTTTTATACGCAACATAGATATTGAAGAGCGAATTCAAACAGCCAGATTCCTGGACAATAACGAAATTGATCTTCTGCGCGATTTTGTTGGGAAGAGGATGAGAACTGCGAAAGTGATTAATATCAAAGATCATCATCCTGGAGTATGCAGTGCGACAAAGTACATACGGCTTACAACAATAGCAAAATATCTCGAATGGTTGTGTCAGCTAACTATCAAAAATATTGGCGACGGCTACAGGGGAATTTTCTACTTTGTGAACAAGATAAAAGCCAGAAGGCCGAAGATAAAATACAGAAATTCAGAAGGCAACGTCTATAAAACAATTGAAGAAGAAGACCTGGATATGCTTCTTTCTGTTATTGATCCTCAATGTGAATTCAATCCATTCGACAAGAAAGTTCGTCAGAGAAATCAGCTTATAGTCATGATATTACATTCATTAGGGATAAGGTGTGGAGAGTTATTGAACCTGAGAGTAGAAGATATTGATTTTGCAGCGCAAATGCTTTTCATAAGACGAAGGGCTGACAGTATTGAGGACACGAGAGTTAATCAGCCCCTCGTAAAAACGCTTGAAAGAAATTTACCCATGTCTGATGAACTTACAAGACTTCTTCATTCATATATCACAGGCGAAAGAAAAAACAATATCAGAAAGAAAAAGCATGGATACCTTTTTATTACTCACAAAGAAGGAGAGACACGTGGCGATCCTCTGTCGGTACCTTCATACCATAAGATCATTTACAGACTGAGAAGCATCGATTCAGGTTTAAGTCAGTTGACTGGACATAAGTTCAGACACACCTGGAACTATTTATTTTCGAAACTGATGGATGAAAGCACCGAGCATGTGAGTGAGGAGATGCAAGAGAAAATGCGTTCCAATCATATGGGTTGGGAGCCGGGTTCTGGAACAGCACAAACCTATAACAGACGATTTATTGTTAAAGAATCAGTAAAAGCAGCCTTGCAACTTCAGGATAATATTTTTAAAAAGCGCAGTGGGGTGTCTTATGAATAAATTAAAGGTTATAAACGCGCATAGAGATATCTTGTATGCAAAAAACGAAAGTTATACATTCGGGTTGGATGATGAATTCTGGGAGTTAAGTAGAAATATAAAATTGAATGTAGGTGAGGTGACTGAGAAGTTATCAGAAAATCTCAGATACGGTTATGTGAATACACTAAAATATTTCGCAGAAGAAATTAGCCCCGGTTCTGTTAAGCAAATTAACAGGGTTTTTATGAAGTTAATTTCAGTTATGAGCTTTGATACATTTGATGAGGCCGTAATGTTAACAACAAAATCTAATGATAAGTTCTCAAACCAGGATATCATTTGTCTAAGGATCCTGATTAAAAAATGGTATGAATTAGGTTTTAAGGGGGTTACCAAAAGCTGTGTAGACCTCGTTGATAACTGGACGATCAAAGACAATAAAAAAGGTGAGGTTGTTAAAAGACGAGACCCTTACCAGGGGCCTCTGACAGACATGGAGTTTGATAACTTTTACGATGCCGTCTCACGTGCATACCAGAAGGGTACAATATCCTATTCTGATCTGGCAATGGCTTTAATCACTATTCACACGGGCAGAAGAAGTTTACAAATCACACAGATAAAAACGAAAGATATCATAAAAGAAAGAGCCATAAACGAATGCTATATAAATATCCCCAGAATAAAGCAAGGTGAGAAGTATAGAGCGTCATTCAGGCGATTCAGAATTACAGATGAATTATTTAACATATTTAAAGAGCAGGCACGTATTGTTTCTGAGAGTTTTAGCAAGCAACTCGGTAGAAAACTCTCTGATAAAGAGATATTAGAATTACCTTTGTTTGTCTGTCAGGAAAGGCTTGAGGGGGTTATTGAGGGTGAGAATTTACATGAGATTCTTTCTTCAGACAAACTTCACGCCTATGCTATGAAGTGTACTCAAACGCTCAAAAGAATAGCTATAACAGAAAACGTGATCTCGGAAAGGACGCGTGAAGTAATAAATATGAATGCCAGGCGGTTTCGCTATACATTAGGTACCCGGCTTGCCAGAGAAGGTTATGGAGAAGTTGTTATAGGCGAATTACTTGATCATTCCACATTAATGTATACAGGCGTTTATGTTCAGTCAGGTCCAGATAGTTTAAATAAAATCGAAGATGCAGTTTCAGTTGAGCTTGGCTACTACGCAAAGATGTTTCAGGGAGTGCTGATTAACAAAAGTGAGGATAAATATCCCGGTGGCAACATCAGAATCAATACTGGTGAAAAGTCAGGGCAATGCGCCAGTTGCAAATCCTGCACAGCATGTGTGCCCATCCCCTGTTACACCTGCATGCATTTCAGACCTTTTGTTGAAGGGCCGCATGAAAAATTACTCGAATATTTACTCGATGAGCGTAACAGGATTCAGTGCATAGTGGCTGATCCTATGACTATACAAATACTTGATAGAACAATTATTGCAGTATCAGAGGTGATAAATAAGTGCAAAGAAATCAAAACAAACCCGGAGGTGTTAAATGGATAATATCAAAAATGATAAATTAAGAGTGCTCGAAACGCGCAGGGAAAAATATTGTGCGCAAAAAATAGATGATTTTGTGAGCTACTGTCGGTTCACTCTCAATGAAAACGACCTTGTGAGCTGGGAGGAGGTTAACTGGACAAAAGTTTTCCTTTTTACTAAAACCCCTGTCAAAGGCGTTAAAAAAAGCTCTGTTATTGTAAATGAGCCATTAGACAAGAATTTCATTGAGTTCGCTAAAAGCTATGTCCTTTACCACTACATGAATGGAGGCAAGAAAATCAATCAGCGTCTGAATATCGTTTTCAGAACACTTGAGGCAGCCCTCTTGCAGGTCAATGGGGGGAGTCATATTCAGTACGTTAATCTCACTGTTCTGGACCAGTGTGTTGTCATCTTAAGAAGCGCATACAACAAAGCAGTAGCGCATGCCTGCGGTAAAGTACTGGAAGGACTGGTTTCATTTCTCAGAGAAAAAGAATTCCTGATCATGCAGTCACTGCTCTGGAAGAGCCCACTCAGAGCACAGGAAGCAAGCAACAGGCTCACTAAAACTGCACAAGAGGCCCGTGAGGCAAAGTTACCTGACGAAGAGTCGTTGAATGCTATCGCTGAAATCTTCGCACTTCCAGATGATCAGCTTTCAGAAATGGACTTGTTCATAAGCTCCGTCTTTGCATTGCTCATGTGCGCACCTTCCAGAGTAACCGAAATCCTGACGCTCCCTGCGGATTGTGAAATTCGTGAGGCGGACAGGGAAGGAAAGCTGCGGTACGGGCTGAGCTTCTATTCCGTGAAGGGGTTTGGTGGAAATGTGAAATGGATACCTGAAGTCATGGTCCCGGTTGCTGAGATAGCTATCAGGAGGCTGAGGACTCTTTCAGAAATCGCCCGGACATATGCCAAAGAGATTGAGATTTCTGGTGAGGGCCGTGAGCTTTACCCAGACTTCCCTTGGTACGATAAAGAAAAGAACCTTCGATACAGCAATGCACTATGTCTTCTGCTCCGGTATCAGCTCAGCTCAAGTATAAAAACACAAAGAAGTCTTTTCAGACCAACTGCCACACTTGTCAGCACCAATCTGGGAAGCACTGAGTATCGCAGGACGCACTCCATTTCTACGATTTTTGACAGGCACGTCTACAGAGGGTCAAAAGGGAACAATCTTTCACTCAGAAGTCACCAGGCAAGACACTTACTCAATACGATTGCACAACGTGGTGGGCTTGGAGATTTCGAACTAGCCAAGTGGTCAGGACGTGTGAGGGAAACACAAAACAGAACCTATAACCACGTCAGCCAGGAAGAGAAGGTTCGGGAATCAGTTAAGCATGGTGTGCAGAATATCGGCATTAAACCAGAGAACACCACCCCAAGAGCTATAGCAAACCCTTCATGGCGTATTGATGTCAAAGATACAGGCCACGCAGCCATTCACGTGACAGAGTTCGGCTACTGCACTCATGACTACGTAATCTCTCCGTGTACGAAGTTCAGGGACTGTATCAATTGCAGCAATCATCTGTGCGTGAAAGGGGACAAAGCCTCGCTAGGCAGGCTGGAAGCTACTGCGGCCTACACAGAGCAGCTTATTGAAAAGGCAAAGGTTGACATGGAAGACGAGGAGTACGGGGCTGACAAGTGGGCGGCCTATCACGAAAAAACGCAAGCTAGACTTCTGGATTTGATAGCGCTACTGAAAAGCAAAAATCTTGAGGATGGGGCGTTGGTAAGACTGGAGGGTGATGATTTTACACATATGAAAAATCTCACTGGCGTGAGCAGGAATGAACTGATTGGAAATGAAAGGACAAATCATAATTAAAAGGAGAGTAATATGGCTAAACATCTAGATAATAAAGATATCAGCATAATTAAAAACACAATAGCAGGTTGGGACAGTGAGAAGTCAGGTAAGCTTTCATGGGAATATCTTTGTGACAGGCTTGAACCTCTGATTGGTAAGCGACCAACCCGTCAGTCTCTGGGGCTTCACAAAGATATTGTCATAGCTTTCAATAATAAGAAGAAAAATATTAAGTCTGGTAATGATTTAGAAAAACGGCCAGCTAATTTAAAAATCGCCTCACAGCGCATAAGTAATCTCGAACTCAAAAATAAAACACTGGCAGAAGAGCTCAGGCGTCTGGAAGAGAGGTTTGTTGTATGGCAGTTTAATGCTATAAATCACGGAATCAGTGTTGAACAACTTAATAATGGGTTGCCCAAAATAGACAGGGAAACCAATGCTGATTAAATATTTAGTTGCGCAGATATTGCGCAATTTAAATTATATGTTATCTTGTATATACAACCAAGGGTGGTTGATCAATTTTGCAAGGACGCAATCTATGAAAAATACAGACGCTCTTTCAAAGGAAGAAAAGCTACTTCTGCTTTTGCAGATGTTCATTGAAAAATTAAAAAAATCAGGTTTTGCACAGGATAAGATAATTCGCTATATGTGGCTATTCTGTGTCGGCTACTACATAAAATATTATCTTCCTCAATCGAAAACAGAGTTGATAGATCGTTTCACTATCATATCAATGCTCTCAAATGCTTTAAAATCGAGTTCTCCCCGGGTCATCGTAGAACTGGGTTATGAGCATGAAATTACTTTTTTCTTTCGGGCTTTAATCTACTATGTTATTGATAATCAAGAAGAGGCCGAGGGCATTTATCATGAGGAGCGAGTTAAATATGAGAAAGCGATATTGCTAAACCAAGTGCTAATTTCGAGGAGAAAAAAAAGAGGTAAACGATTGTGATGATTATAATTAATTTAACATCATAATCGTTTATTTGAGAGATTTTTATATACTCCTATGTCGGAAGAATCTCGGAGGTTTATTGTAAAACTTTTTCCTCTCAATTATTTCAAAAGTAAATGCACCCACAGCCGCTAGCACAGCAATAATTAAGAGGGAGTATATACCCAGCCCCCAGCCGTTAGGTAAATCAAGCCCAAAATGAGAATTTAAGAAGTTAGGTATTCCGAAATTTAATATTCCGCCTATAAAAGTTCCAATAGCACCCCCTTGTGTTCTAGCTGTTGTGACTTCAGTCTTAGTTGCTTCATACGCTACCTCAGCATTACAACCAGTACAAACCAATTGGCCTTCTAAAACAAAGGTGTTACAGTGCCCGCAGTACCAACCTTCATAATCTGAATCGTCGTCTTCCTTGATAACCCCTTCCAGCTCTAGCTTTATTTTACTTTCAGTGGTTTTTTTCCAGCTTTTGATTAAAGTTACAGAATAGCTTTTCTCATCACTGTCTATTAATTTAGCACAGTTTTGACATAGCCATATGCCATTAAAAATGGATTTTCTTTGTTGAGTTGAAAGCGCAGGGTCATATCTTGGGCCATTAGAAGCCGCAGCAGTTATGTGTGCTGCAACTCCAATACGGGTAGCTTTTTCCTCATCAAAATTAGGACCAGAAGTTAGACACTGACAACTAGGGTTAGAGCACCTGTTTGCAACACGTTCTTGTAGTATTTTTTTGACTTTTTCAGAGAAATCGTCTCGGTAGTGGCTCATAATATTCCTTTCATCATATTCAATACTGTTTAATTTTTTAAGTTTGGTGTTGTGCTACTTTTCAAATAAAAGTTTCATTTACTTAGTTGATGTAATGAATTTTTTAATTATTTGATTTTCAAAGTTATTCTGGTTATTGTTATCTATTGTATGAATAAAGTTTATTAGAGAATTAAAATGGAGACCAAATTCATTGCTCTCGCTGTAACGGAGAAATCAACATCTCCCAAAAATATTCACTAGCACCGTTAAAACTAAGTTTAGTACTGCGTTGTGAAACGCCATAACTCATTCCCATAGGAACTAGGAATAAAGATTGCTCATCATGATTTACTGAAATCGATTCTTGCATTGTGTTTTCAGGAGCACTTTCATCATTCGTATAGGAGATGCCTTTACTAAAATACTTTCCTGTGTTTAACCTAATGCCGCATTTAGCAACGCTTTTACCATCGCGATATATAACGCAACCAAAGGCATTATTGCTTATTGGTATAAAACGCGTATCGATTCCTTCATTCCTCTCTTTTAGTTCCAATAATGATTGCTCAAAGAATCTTTGAAAATATTTCATAGCTTCATCAAGAAATTTATCTTTATCAACATCAGTAAATTTTTTCGCTAACCTTAAATTGCTAGAGCGTGGTAAGTCAATATGGGGAGCGTTAGGAGGCAATGAGATGTCGGTTGAATTAACACGCCTTGATGGTTTCGAATTAGTTTTAACTGATAAAACTTCTAAAGCTTTACGCAATTGTTTAACAATATCTAAAAATGCATCATCCTTGTCTGGCCACTTTGATACGGGAATACCGTCTCTTGGCACCGCTAAGAGTTTGCTAAATGGAGCATTAGCTGATTGCCAATCACATGGTCGCAAAATGACAGGTATCACTTCGCAATTTCCTTCCGATCGAAGTTGCATTGCTCGCTGTACTTCAATGTCAAAGCAATAACTGGAAGCTAGAAAGTCAGGACTTATTAATAAGAGAATTACTTCAGACCGCTCAAGCTCGACGTCTATGGTTGAATTGATTTCTGAACCAGCCACAATTCGTCTATCATGCCATACGTCAATAGAGCCTTCTCTTTTTAACATAGCAAGATGTACTTCAAGTTCTTCTCGGAATTGTTCGTCTTTATGTGAATATGATACAAATATGCTAGTCATAATTGGCTCCACAAAAATTCAAAGATTTTAGGTCATGCTTAAACGGCCGACATCATTGAGACTTTAAAATTCTTTGTTGCCTTTAATGTCCCAGCCTGACTGTGTTTCAGCACCTTTGCCGCCGCTTGCTGATTGTTCCCAGTACTGTGTTTTAACTTTGGATGCCTGAAACTGATATGAGATACCAATCAGGTCACGATTTGTAGTGCCATTAAAAATCACATTTGTGATGAGAACATCTTCAAGTGTAATGCGGCAGTACTCGATTTGACTCCCACCGGCCTTACACACCGAAAGCTCTACCTTGCCAATATGCTTGCCGTTAGATACATAGCGCATTATTGCTGGAGTAGCTTTGTCTATGAGCGTCTGAGCAGAGAGATCACGATAATGAACCTTTCCTGCACCACCTCCGCCTCCAACTGACATGTTCCCTAACTGGTTCGCGCCCCATGTGAAAGATTCAATAGCAATCCAGCCTTTATGGTTACTGTCCTGTGATTCACCTGTAATGCCATCAATTTTTAAGAAGAGATCTGTACTCATAGCTGGTCCTTTTGCTTTCCCTATGATGGGTAATCTGATTAAATAAACTTAATGATACGTATAATGACATAAAGGCACAGTCATGGACTACTGGAAACCAGACCGATTCAAGGATTACTTTCTTACTATGGCTCATGCTGAGGCAAATCAGTTACTTAGCACGACAAATCACGTCTCTTTGATTCACCTGTCTGATGGTTACAACAGGATTCAGTTTCAGGATGAAGTGAAGATTTTTGTTAATGCACAAATGGATACTATCCGTTCAGGTGCCCCAGATGAAGAATGCCAGCAATGTATACAAAATCTGAAAGAAGAACATCGTAATCTCATGAGACAAGATCAGCTTCTTCGGACTAGTCAGGCAGCATTGCATGCTTCAGTGAAGTTCGTTCAGCAAGGTGATTTCTGGGGATATGTAATCAATGGTGTAGGGGTTGTGCTGAGTGGGTTACAGGTGGTGGCAGGGTTTGGAGTCATGGCCGCTTCAGCTGCAACCGGGAATATAATAGGTGTTGGATTTGGTGCGATGCTCACACTACATGGAGTGAATGGCGTACAGGAGGGGGTAATAAATGTTATTACAGGAAAAAATGATGCCCAAGGATTCTTAAAAGATGGTTACATTGGAGCAGCCAAGTTCTTAGGCTTCGATCAAAAAACAGGTGAAATTGCTTACAGCAGTATGGATCTTGCTCTCTCGGCCTATGGCATGTTCAGGCTCATAAGAAAACCCGAAACATTTCGACTTTTTTACTATGTAAACTCCGATTTTGTCAGGGGTATAAAAGATATGAGCCGCTTTGAATTAGGCGTAGAAATATATAATGACTATTCGGCTCTGAAATCGATATACGATAATAAAAAATAAATCACTTTTTTCTTGTGTAACGGAATGATTTGTAGCCTAACTTCATCGGCGTGAAAATGTAAAAAATTGGAGCTATGATTAGCATTGTTATTGAGTATGAGGTAATAGCGAGGCTATCCTTGTACATAATCGTGTAAATCCAGACAATAGCGAGAATGACTACCAGAAACATTGACGCAGTAAAACGAATGCTGAGCTCTTTAAGTAACCCCGGGTATGTCGTTCCACTTTTTTCGGCTTGCATTCTTAAAGCAGCAATATCTTTCGCATTGAAACCGTTTTCAGCAAGATTTTTTTCAATTTCAAAAGTATTCATATCGTCACCATAGCTGTAAGTTCAGACCGATCATAACTCATTTGGGCTAGAGGTTGCCAGAAAAAATGATATTGTATTTCAATAAGATGGCTATAAATGGTCAGGGTGAGTGAGGGAAACACAAAACAGAAGTTATAACCACGTAAGCCAGGAAGAGAAAGTTCGGGAGTCAGTTAAGCATGGTGTGCAGAATATTGGCATTGAACCAGAAATGTTTGGTTGGCATTTACATAGATTGCTCATTGCCAGGTTAGTCTCCAATGAAGAATTCTATCCTGGCAGAAAAATGTCAGCCTTTTATCAAACTGGATATCAATCGTGAGCCTTCTGCGATATCTGCTAATTTTATATTATCATGTACAGGGAGTATAAGCAGACTACGAATAAATTTCATCGCTTTAGGCAGTTTATCATCCCCAGGATGATACTCTGCGAAAACCGGGTAGCAGGTGATTGGTTTCAGTTCATAGCGATAAGGATCTGTAAGTAGACCACGGTCAGCTAATTCAGCCGCAAAGCGCAGCCCGTCAGTATTATCATTGAACTGCATAGCACATGCATAGGGCGCTACTTTACCGTTCTCTGCAACTGGCAAAGATTTAAGCTGGGGAAGCAAAGAGAGTGAATCGAGCCATGATGAGCATAGTGCCTCACGAGACAATAGGTAATTATCCAGCCCCGTCAGCGAATGCAGACCCGCGATAGCCTGATAACCTGACAGTTTATAGTTCACACCGAACTGATTGCCATATCCATTCCCGTCAAAGCCCAGGCGTATAAAGGTGCGAAGACGCTCAGCAAGATCCGTATCATTTGTTGATACGAAACCGCCTTCTCCTGTAGAAAGCAGCTTATATTCATGGGTACTAAAGCAACCTACACGGCCCTTCAGACCTTCCTGACCGTAAGGAGTAGAGGCTCCGAAAGACTGTGCGGCATCCTCTAGCAATGGGACATTGAAACGTCTGGAGAGTAAAAGCATAGTTTCTGACGTACCTGGATTACCCCACATACCACAGGCAATGATGGCTGCCAGTCCATTGTTAAGTTCGGATTCCAGTTGTTCGGGATCAAGGCAGAAGGAGTCGCCATCTGTGTCAATCACAACAGGCGTAGCGCCAAGCTGAAGGACTGGTAATACGGTCATGACCGCACAGACTGCTGGTACAGCAACACGGCTACCTTTACCCACGCCAAGAGCTACCAGCCCTGCGTGGATTGCTGCTGTACCTGAGGAGACGGCGATGACATGTTTAACATTAAGCCTGGCTTCCAGTTTAAGCTCGTAGTCTCTTACAGCAGCTGCGGTACCTGAGTAGTCCCTGTAGTTCATAAGGCTGTTCTGGTATGCTTCTGCCATGCGCTCAGAAATGAATTTAGGCCCCGTCGACTTAATCATTATTATTGCCCCAGCCCCATTCAAGATAATTTTCTACCACATTTTCTGACAATGAATGAAATACGGGGGTTATGTAATCCACCAGTTCAATGCAAGCATTGGCAGGTGAAATGAACTCCAGCGCACTGCATTTGTAGGGTTCAGTGTTTACAGGCCGACCCTGCCAGTTCGTTGCCTCCATAAATACGTCTATGATTCGGCGGTCAGCCGTGCGTCTATGCATAATAGTGCGGAAAATCCAATCTGATTGTGCCAGATCCAGTCCTGTCTCTTCTTTCAGCTCACGACTCGCAGCGCATGTCAGGGACTCACCTTCATCAACGTGCCCGGCAGGGAAAGACCACTTGCCATCTGCATATCCTGTATTAGAGCGCTGAAGCATAAGTACTTTATCGCCGTCGCGGACGATACAATAAATGGCCAGGTAGGGGCGTTCACGTTCAATTTTCATTTCACTCTCCTGTTGATAGTTTGTGTCAATCCCATCGCAATAATCGAAACGATGACGAGCAGTTCTCCAGTCAGCTTGAACTGGCCAAACTGATATCCGTAAAACGGTAGTGAAATCAGCGTAACAACCACGGGCGATAGCGCACGTAAAGCAGTGGCGACATGAAAGTCGACAGATCCAGCTGTTTTGATATATGAAAACATCGAATAAAAAATGAATGCTGCACTCAATACGCTGCAGGTTGTTCCCTGAACATCCAGGCCGTTAAATATCTTCTGACCCTGACCAGCACCAAGGAAAATCGCCAGAGCAAACAGGAACAGTCCATTTACGCCAAGTGGCACGCAGGGGTGTATATCCTGAGTCTTCTTTTTAAGCACCGCATAGTTGAGCGCGAAAAGCAGGGATGAGAGCAGGGTAAAAATCACCGCCTGTAGCGTAACTGTACCCTCTGTGTCTGGCAGCGATGATAGAGCTACACCTGTAATACAGGTAACAAGCACAAGCACCTTAGCGTTCGTCAGCTTTTCCCGGAACCACAGAACAGATATGATCATGCCAAAGATTATGTAGCTGCGAGCTATGAAAGAGTGCGTACTGGGTGTCAGCTTCTCCAGACCTATATAAAAACACCAGGTACCGAGCGTGTTAAGGACTGCGGAGGCTATTCCGTTTCGTGTTGTCAGATACCTGACCATGTCAGACACTCGAGCGTGAATCAGCGCCAGCAACATAAAAGTGACTGCATAAATCATGAGGAAGGCGTTTTCACTGATCCAGCCGAAACTGAACTTAGCCAGTAAAATGGAAATGGCATTCAGAAATACAGACAGAAATTGATAAAACATGATTCACCACAGATAATTTTTAATGATTCCAGCGATTCTGCTGATAATGATTTTCTTCTTATGCAGGGAAGAGGGAGACCTGCCTCGCGCAAGGTCATGGCGGACCTGAAGGGACCAGTCGTGCATGTCGCGCAGGTAATCCGTTGCATAATGAATCGGCGAATATCTGACACGGGAACCTGTTCGGGTGTTAAACCGATGAATTTCACGAGCAATGAAGGCAATTTCATTGTCAATAGACTCAATGCCGTTCATGGCAAGACGTTGCCGTTGAGAGAACGTTTCCTCCATGATCGTTGGAACGGATGCATGTATGCCTAAACGGTGGTTTGGGTTGAAGGCGGTAAAACTGTTCTCCATTTTTATAGTGGGACCCAGTTGGGTCAGACCGCTAAACATCTGATAATGAGAAGGTGTGAAAATTTCCTGATAGATATCTGCCGGTGCCGTGAGCGTTCCCAGCTTTCCAAAATAAATGATTTCTGATGGCTGAAATTGCTCGCAGAGAAAGCGTGCGATACTGCCAGAAAGCCTACCCCAAAAGCTAAACTTGCAGCCCAGGAAAATTACATTGTTCTGGGCTTTCCAGCATGCATAGAAGTCATTCTCTTCAAAAGAAAAAACCTGATCTTTCATATACTCAATGAGTAAATCACAGCAACCAATCACAACCTGAGCGCCCGATTTAATATCAAGCATGTTAAGCCCAGTGAGCGCGGGGTATCGGCGGTCATTAAGCAGGTCATAATCAATTGTCATTAAATCCTGTGGGCGTGATATGCGAGCTTTCAGGTAATGCAAAACCAGTGATGAAAAATGCCGAATATAGTCATAGCCGGATGGGATGCGAAGGACGACAGATTCCTTATGTTCCTCGTCAATGTGCGTGTGCCATGTCGGTCTAAAGCTATTAACTACTCTATGAGTATGACGGTAACTGAAATCGATCAGATCTGGTGAAAAGTCTGTACCGGCATGGTTTTCAACACGAATGGGTATTCGATTTGCTGCGACGTGTTCCAGCAAATCTGCTGGCAGTTTTTGCTCTACGTATTGTTCGAGGCTGTGGGACATGGTGTGCTCAAGTGAGTAAGACACCGGGATAATCTTTAATGGTATTTTTCCTGTCCGCATTTCAATCAATAAATTCCATTTACTTATTATTTTGTGGTGTGGAAGTATTCAGTAGAGATGTTTCATTATTATGTCAAAATCATTAATAAAAAATGACGAGGGTTATGATCAAAATTCGCGTTTTACACAGTCGTGTAATGGAATGGATTGCTAAAATTAATTCTTTAAAAACGGTAATTAGCAGCATGGTAAGATATTAACTCCGTCTTTCTTTAATTCATTTATGTCAAGTTTAATATCATTAATAAATAAAGTCAGTTTTAGCAATTTATTTTTTATTATCTATTTTCCTCACTCTTTATAAATAAAGTTGATAAAGTCAAACATTAACAGTTTGTTTTGTTTCAATCCTCAGTGTTTGTGGGTGGAAACTAATATCAAGTGTTTAAATTGGCCTGGGCACTATTGTGCCAAGATTTTCCTTTGCAGACGCTCATTGAGAGTAAAAAAATCAGGTTTTGCACAGGACAAGATAACTCGATATATCTAGCTATTCTGTATCGGCTACTACATTAAGTACTACCTTCCACAATCTAAAACAGATCTAGCTGATCGTTTTACAATCATTCCCATGCTTTCAAACGCTCTAAAATCGAGTTCTCTAAGAATCATTCAGCACTTCGGTTATGAGCACGAGCTCACTTTATTTTTGTGGTGTCATTCACTATGTAATTGACAACGAAAATGAAGCAGAAAACGTTTACAGAGAAGAGCGAGTGAACTATGAGCAATGCATATTGCTAAAACAGGTGACCGAAATAGATACTAAAAGAAGAAAAAAATATCCTAAAAAAGGAGTAATCCTATTAAAAATATTTTCAATAGGATTAAACTATTAGTTAAAAACTAAGATGTAGTTTTAAATTATATTAAATCTGGTATAAATGCTTTCGAGTATACCTAATGTTTCCTTTAGTTTTGTTTGTTGAACATCATGAAACTTGAGTTGACGTAATACATAACAATAAGCTGTAGCTAGAAGTTCTCGTTCTTCAACTAAACTTTCCGCCCACTCACGAATGGGGCGGAGGTGTGATAAATGAGAAGAACTAGAAAAATATTCATCTCGGATCGCCCATTTTTTGCACAACTCTAAATTGAACCAATGAGTTATTTTAGAATCTTTATTATAGAAAAAACCTAACTCTAAGCAAACAGCATCATAGCTCGAAGGAGCATTCTTAATATCGCCGTAATCGATAAGTGAAAATATATTATCATCTGGATTTATAAAAATATTTCCACCATGAAAATCACAATGACATACCGACAGTTTGAATGGAACTCTTCTTTTTTCAAAGTTATTGATCCATTTCAGACCGTAAGTCGAAGCTAATTGTTCGCAAATTTCATCTTTTAGGAATAGCCGTCTGATCTCTTCAATTGTCTTTAACTCAATGCTTTCAGATACTCTCCATTCTTCTGTCAAATTAAAACATGATGTCAATTTGTCTTTTTGAAATTTTTCATTTTCAATAAAATCAAATAATGATTTGTTTTTATCATTGTCAAGCCATCTGTAATAGATAGAATGAATGTTTTTAGCACCGTACTTGGATATATCTAACTTAGGTGGGAATTTTGCATGATTTAGGCGACTGACAACATAGGTGTTATAGTTGTATGACTCCTCCTCAATTTTAGACGAGTTGCCACTCTTGACGATGATTTTGCTCAACGCTTTGCCAATTTCATTCTGTATTTCCAGAAGGTGGATTTTAGCGCCAGAATAGCCAGGGCTAATTGGACTAACTTTGACCTTAAGTCCGTTAAGTTTGTTGGTAATTATTGAAAATATTCGCCTATCTGTGATGTTTAGTGAAGATGATTTCAGAATAGTTTCATCCGTATGTATTGTAACGTCATTTATTCTATTCACTTCGCATACAACATCTTCTATTATCTTTTCAAGAAGACTTAATTCGCTTTTTCTCAGGTAATCAACTGTTTTTATGTCCATGTCACCCCATATCTTACATGAAGTACCCTGGCCTATCATTTCTCTGAAATGCTCATTTGAATGAGATCCTGTCAACACTAAAATGGGTGTTCCTGGAAAGTTTTCTCTGAAAGCTCTGAAAGCTGTTATCCCATTTTCCTCACTCGGAGCAAGTAAAGTGCTGCTTTTAGGAATATTCAAATCAAGAATAGCATAATCAAAAAATGAATTTTGGTCAGAACATATTTCATACATGTGTTCTAGATTGACAATATGCCTGACATGATGAGCAGAAAGTATTTCTAATATAATTTTAGCTTCGTCTGGGTCGTCTTCAAGTAAAAGAAAGTTTATCATTTGTTCCACCTTAAAGTTAGATTCGCACCTTCGGCTGCATCGTTTTCAAGACTCCAATGTCCGTCGATTCTTTCAATTGCATTATTAATTATCAAAAGGCCATAACCTAAATGGTTAGTTTTAGTAGTTACACTCCTTTTTTTTAATTCTTCTATGGATAGTTTGAGACCAAGGCCATTATCAATTATACAAATGTACCAATCAACATTTGTCTCTCCCCACCGAACAACAATATTCATTTTTTTTTGAGAATCCTCACAAGCCTCAATAGCATTTCTCAACCCATTTATAATTGCAAGGCCAAGCAAGTTTTTATCACAATTACAAAATATACTTTTATTACCTGAAAGAGTTATGAAGTTATTTTTTTCGTGGAATTCGTCTTCAACGATTTCTTTAAGGTATCTTTCAATGTTTATTTCCGATGTGTTTTTTGATTTGTGAACTTGTCTTAATTCAGTTATTGCATGGATTATAGATTTAAGCTTTTCGATATGTTTTAAAGTTTCTGATTTATTGAAGTTTTCAATTTCTTTATTAGCTGTATAATCAATGCGACCAACTACGGATTCCAACTCATGAAGAAAAATGCTCGCCATTTCATTCATACCATTTTGGTATGATTTTTGATCGCCCGATTCATCAGTTTCCTGATTGTCTTCTTGTTTGGGCGTAAACAATTTTAATCTACTAAGTGCTATCGCTAATGTGTTTTTTATATAGCCGACAGTTTCCTTTTCATGTGCAATGTTAATTTCGCTCTCACAAGAAGAAATTGGTGTCCCTGCTAGAACCTTGGCTGCTTGATATCGATCATCAGGTGAGCTGGATTTTAGTTTTTGTAAAATTATATTGATATTCATTTAGAGTAGAATCCAGCCCTGATGTTAAATGCATCATGTCCACCTTCCATAATATTAGAAATAGTTTCAGAGATATTTCTATTGTTTAAATCTCCAGAGTTTCTAATATAACCACGGCGGCCATCTGATTCTAAATGAATGATATTTTTTGCTGACCCAAGGACTGGGATGTTAGCATTGTGAGTTATAATTATTAGTTGTCCACTATTGGCACATTTTTTAATAGATGGTATGAGTGTCTCTGCAATAAAAGCATTATCAATATGGTCTTCTGGTTGATCTAGAATAACAACTTGATTTTCATTCTGTAAAATAATAGGTAAAACGACTGTGCAGCGCTGACCTACTGAAAGATGAGAAAAAGGTTTATATGTACCATTGTCTAATAAAAAGAAGTCAAATGTATCTTCAATGTCAGCAATTAAAATTTTAGCGATAGAATTAAATGAAAAAGCAGACAGTATAGATATTGAACGCTGTTTTGTGGTCCCTAAAAATAAGCTTATACTGTCAACATCTTGATTGTATATTATTTTTAATAATTCTTTTTTTGATACAATCGAAGCTAAATCACTTAGTATGTCTTTATATTTAAGGTTAGTGCTTGAAGACCTAAAGCAAATTTCGAAAGCATCTTCATACATCAGGGTGTTGTTAGCATGCATACCTTTTATTTTAATAAATCCATTCAGGTTGTCATTTATGTCTTCAACTACTTTCTCTCTTTTTTTGAATATTTCTTCATCCATTAAAGTTAACTGTTCTGTCATGTAAGTTAGTTTGTCTTTTTCTTCTTTTAAAGCTTCATGTTTTTTAGTACTTCCCTCTAGTTCGGCTTGTACGAGTGATAGATTTGTAGAAAAATGCATTATTTTCCTGTTTATCTCGCTTGATCCACTTTCGAAGTGTTCAATTTCTTTTCTGACTTTAAAAGATTCCTCAGCTAATTTATTAATAGAGTCACCAATATTAATTCGCACTTTTTCAGTTGCGTCTTTAAAGCCTGATACGTAATCTTTTATTCTATTTAAATCCTGAAATAAAGTATTTTTGAATTCAGTTAAACTTTCTTCAGCAATTTTCGGTTTTGGTGTCTCATCAAATTGAGAAAGTATATCGATTGATTTATACTGAAGGTCGCACAGTGTTGTAATCATTGTATTAAACTGCTTAAGCCTTTCTTCATCTATATGATATGAAGATAGTTCCTTATTTAATAAATTAAGCTTGTCATTGTTAAAAACAAAAGACGCATTTAGTTTATCGTATCCGGTTTGCATGGATTTTAAATTTTTTATTTCATTTATTAATATGTCCTCTTTCTTTTTATTATCATCAATTCGTTCAATTTCTTCATGTAAACTGGTGATTTTTTCGCATATTTTAATAATTTGATCTTTTATACTTTTCTTTTTTTGAATAATGTATTCTTTGTTTTCAATGAAACCATCAATCAAGCTTATTTTACTCTGTTGATCTAGTCCAATGTTCTCAATGTCTGTCTGAGAAAAAATCAATGGCGTTTTCGATATAAAGGATGGTTTTTCTGAAACGCGATTAGCAGTACTGACAAGTTCATAAGATAAATCGCCGTCATCTACTGTTAGAGTTACAATTCCATCCTCTAAAATTTGAATTGCTTGCTTGTCGTTATTGGGATTATCTTTTTTTATGTGACTTTTTACACCTAAGCTATATTTTATTAATTCTATAAGAGATGACTTCCCTGTGCCTCTCGAACCTATAATGGTATTTAGACCTGGGGTGAAATCAGCCTCAAGTCCTTGTAAGAAACCACCTTCAACTTGAATTTTTCTTATTAACATTTTATATCCTTAAGATTTTTATCTGAAAGAATTATCATATTCTTATGGCGATATTTTCACTTTAACTTGTGAGCTACACCAAAAAAAGCAGTATTGGTTTCTGGTACAAGCTGCTTTGAAGCCCAAAGCATTTGCATTAATTTTGAAGAGGCTATGTCTATTGCGATGACTTTTTGATCAGGAGTCAGCCAGTTCATGTCTTCATTGTTGTCTTGCATGATGAGGTGCGTAGTTTCTGAGTCGCTGTTGCAAAAAGGCATTCTTACCCAGAGCCGAAGGTTGCTAGGTCGTTGTAAGAGATAGTATGCAGTTGCAAGATTGCGGGGCATTCCATTTCCTCAGAGAAACAATCACTTAAGTTATAATTTAAATATTTTATTGGCTAAAGCTTAAATTAATGCTGCCAAATATTGTAAGTAAGTCTAATGATTTAAGCAAAAGGTATTCACTTTTTGGAGGAGCTAAAATGCAGTCAGATTGTCAGAGTTTATGCCTCGGTATTGAGAGGTCTATAGTGAGAGAGTGGGGTTAAGGAGTTAGTGGTGATTATGCGTCATTTGATAATGAGTTATGGGAGGCTACTTAACCCAAATTATGCAGCCTTATTAAATATTAACTGGAGTTTTTAAGGTGATACTTTCCAATTTCCATCATTCTTCGTAAATTTGAATTCAGCTACGGTTTGCTTTTCGCCCATGAATGGGAGTGTTATATCGGTATTTACTTTGCAGAGGTATGTACCTTTGGCCTCTGATTCCTTGCAGGAAACCTTCTCAGCTTTGTTCAGAGTCGTGAGCATGTCTTTACTGTTCTCACCGAACCGCTGTCTGGCTTGCTGGTTTGTGTGCTCAATGTTTTCCTGCATAGCCTTTTGGATCTCTGAAGACGAGGGTTCTCTATCGCAGCCTGTAAGTAGAGCCGCCAAAGACAGGACTGCAACTGTTGAAAGTTTATTCATTTCTTAATCCCTTATTTGATATTGATAATTATTGTGTTGCTGTGGTTTTGTTGAGTGTCTGGTCAAAAATCTCACACCACTGCTTCAACTGCATTTCTGTATCCTGAATCCCTCGTTCCTGGTGAAACCGGCCTTTACGGGGATGAAATTTTATCTGCCACTCTGGGCATTCAATGTCTCTCACCTGGATAAAGAATCCAGATTTCTCGAAGTTTTTAAGGCGGGTAAGGTTGTTGTGGCCTTTACTCCCGAGCATGCCAACCATATCGAGGGCTACGATTTCCCCTCCATTAGCCAGGTGGTATCTCCAGCCCTTAACGTCAGTGAACTTGTAAGCTTTCTTGCGCTTACCAGCTTCCAAGGTCAGCAACTCGCGATTCTTATCAATGGTCATTTTGCTGTCCTGGAACTCATGGATCCACAGACCGTTGTCATTGACGTTCAGCAGGTCGATAGTCGACGCATTTGCTCTTTTATGTGTGTATGACACATATGCGGTAAGGAGTAAGAAAAAGGCGGGCAACGTCCACATGAACAGAAAACCTGCTGTGTCTTTTGAATTTGAATCAGTCAGAATCCACACAATCACTAACACAACAATCCAGAATCGAATTGATCGGAAGAATGAAGGTTTACGCACTTTTCTGCCATTCAAAGCCGCTGTATCCATTTTATATACCTTTAACGTCATGTGAGTCATAACTGGCTGATTGGTAACTGCTTTTACGACGCATTTTTGAACGAGTTTAAAACTTAAGCAAATCAGTTGTACCGATCGATGATCTTCATTTGATAGGTATTAACTATCATATATGTTTTATTGATCTGTAAAAACGATCAATTGTTTATTCAAATAAGGACTTAGGCTTAAAAATTGTGATGAGGCAGGAGGTTATCGAAAGGGCACTGCTGTGCGTTCAGTCAATATTTCGCTGCTGCCTAGTGGCTCAGATAACTCAGGCTCAGCTGAGAGGACTGTATGAATTATCGAAAATGAGGATTTTTGGTGGAGAAACGTCTTACCTGCCTTTTTGAGCAGGTCTGTGAAAGTGGCCAGGTAAGGAATGCTCAGTAGCCACTTCAATACCCTAGTCATGAAGTAGTCAGCACTGCTGGTTTTCTCGCTTGGCATACGCGTTGTGTTGAGAAGTGTTTGCGCTTCAGGCCCTTGTTCATGTACTTGAGAATGCGTAATTGCCTTAGCCTCTACCTCTAAAGAAGCTGGTGAGGAGAGCGCAGAATCTCCTAAGGTCACCTGAGTGTCTGGTTCACTTGTCTCACTACTTCCCACTGTTGAAGCTTTCAAAGTAAAGAGTAGGGGATTATCACGTTCGGGTACGTAGCGAAGCTTCTCTTGCAGGTTAGCCCATGAGTAAGATTTTCCCAGTTGGGAAGCTTTGAATGCGATCCCGAAGTATTCGAATGAGAAACCATTCATGCGGCCAGAAGTGGCAACATTCGGAACGGGCGTTATGCCGTGCTCGCGAAGTGCTTCAACGAAGCTCTGAATGTCATTGTGAGTACTAAGGATCGTGTCTATTGTATTCTGCAGGAACGTTTTGGGGCTTGGTTGACCTTCGCGCTTCTCTTTCTGTTCCTCACTTCGTGATAGCTTCTTACGCTTACTGGACGAGGAAGGGCTGTGTGAAGGAGAGGGGCCTTTAGTTCTTGTCAGGCAATGGTCTTTTTCAAGTTCATGGATGAGACGTGTACTGATCAAGTTTTCATTCCTGCCCAGGTAAAGCTTCCCTCCAATAAGATCCACTCTGCTCGCAATAATATGAATGTGCTGGCCGGCCTCATCGTCATGCATGACATAGCAGCGTAGGTGAGTTTCACTGAACCCCATGCGATTCATGTAGTCGTCAGCAAACATAACCCATTGCTTCGCTGTTAGGGCTTCACCCTGTGGCAGGCGGAGCGAGTTGTGCCACACCGGTTTTGCCACGTCTGTTCGTAGTGAAGCCGAAGCAGTGAACTCAGCTATCAACTCAGCTGCTGAGTCTCCCAGCATGTTCCCCCCTATGACCACAGGGTCAGTTTTATGGTGCGTTCCATGCTTCAAAGCGTATAAAACAACTCCGGCGAAGCTCTTACCGCGTTTGATCTTCTGCATGCCCTTCATCAGAGGGGATACTCCATAGATCAGCGGTAAGGAGGCGAGAGCGAAGTTCAGTGATCTGTCGCTTAACGGCGAACAGTTCAGTCTTGGTAAGAGGGTCACATGACTGCTTTGCGTTCAGGTGGTTAACAATCTCATTGAGCCTGTGATTTATCTCGCTAAACATTTTCCATGCCGCTCTGTTGATCTCAGGAACGACAGGAGGTTGGGTATTTAAAAGGCACATGCGAAGCCACTCGCCCTTAGCGTGTTGTTTACGCTCTTGATCCAAAATATTTAGCTCTGAGTTATTGAGTCTGACGCTGACGCAATGAATACGTAGATTTTCTGCAAGGGGAGGGCGGTATATATATCTCATAGAATCTCCATTTCTAAAAATAAGCATATTCCTTATGACTGTTCTATTTATAACCGATAGATGAATTATGTCAACGATGTAGGTTTTGACTTCCCTTTTTCAACCGAAGGGCAGAAAAAGCAAGGCAACTCAGCTTCGCTGAGTTAGCCCTTGCTTATAAATAGTATGAATTAAATTTGATGAACGGAAAAAATGATGTTAATGATGCTATTTAACAGTGTAGAGGAGAGTGCAATGAATATATTTTTTTTGGCTTTAAGAACTAATTTTGAGATGTTAATTTCGTCAGTATTGCTTTTGCTACTTGTATGTATATCTATTATAGTGATTTTACATAACGGCACTGCTTTTAAGACTTCAGCATACAATTATGTTGACATTGCTTCTATAATTACGTTAAGTATATCATCTTATCTGAGTGCATATGTTATTCCAATTTTTCTGCTCTTGATGATCGACTCATACCAAGAGCAAAAAAAAGGATAAGGTTATTTTTTTGCCTTTTTAACTTCAATTCGTGCATCTTTAAAATCTTTAACGGCAAACAATAATTTTATTGTTGAGAAAGCAGCGAATGATTGTAATAACATGAAAAGGATTGCCGATTCGAAGTAGAATAAAAAAGGATAATCGTTTGCCAGTGGCTTGTTTTTGAGCAGTTTAATTACGTAATCTACAATGCTGCTGTCGAGGCTAAAAATTTTCAATAATATGAGTACCGCAGCAATGAATGATGATAAAAGAGTCATTAAATCTGTAAGTTTTTTAAGGTAATTGAAGTTCTCAGCACTGCTAAGAGTAACTATATTATAAAATAGAATTCCATATGCTATTGGAATGGCTATAAAAAGAGTGAATTGGTATTTGTTTATTAAAAACTTATCAGCAATGAAAGCAATAGTTAGTATTAAAAAAGGCACTAAATAACTGTATATTATTTTTTTTAAAGGCAAAGGTTGTTTGGCGGTTTTCGAGCCAGATGCGGCGGTATCAATTTCCATGACTGATAGGCTCCCAGTGATTTTTTTATCACCAATCACTCCTTCAATTTTAACAATATTCTTGCTTTCCATTCTCAACCTCTTAAGTTAACTTTTTTATCATTATGGATTCAATAGTGCAATTATAAGGATATTATCCACCGTTATTGGTGGAAGATATCTTCAGGAATGAATTATCTAGCTGTATTTTTTCAGTATTAATCAAGTCAGAAATACATTCATTGATTCTGGCTTTTAACAATGCACTTGTGGATCTAAAACCGAGTAATCTTGAAGTCGAGATTATTACTTCTTCATGAGTAGCTCCAAAGCATTTCGAAATAGTAGCTATTATACCAATTGATATTTCGTCATGAGATATGTTTTCAGGCTTTCTTAAAGTTTGAGATAAGACATTTTGTCTGTTTCTGATTTTAATTTCCGCGTCGTCGATAGATAAAAATTCATTTTTTATCACTACTTTTCCACTATCTGTTGCTATGCGAATAGCATTGATAACTGCAGTTTCAATACGAGTCCCTGCACGTTGTAGACCCCATGCTGTCCTGATACGAGAGATCACCTCGCTCGTATGTATCGGAGCTTCAACAAGAACAATCTGCTCGACTATCTTAGCCAGCACGCCAACTGGGGTTTCATGAATCTGGAATCTAGTATCAACGTCAGGAAGGGCCTCAACATATGCCACAGCTTCATTGAAACTGTCTTCAATTGTCTCTAGACCAATCTCTGTGACAGTCTCTCTTTCTACTGTCACTATCTCGACAGGTACAGCTCTTGACCGGGATAGAGAAGTTTCAGAACGATTTTCGAGCTCTTTCTTAGCCGACTGAATAGCTGAGAGAGTTTTCTGGAGCTGCTCTTCGGGTCGCTGGAACCAATCCGTGCTCCAAATCCTGTGAATGATCCAACCATGGTCCTCAAGCACTGCCTGACGTAGGCGATCTCTTTCTCTTGAAGAACGCGAAGAGTGGTATGTCATACCATCGCATTCAATTCCGATAAGGTAGCGGCCCGGCATATCAGGGTCGGCAATGGCTAAATCAATAAAGAAGCCTGCAATGCCGACTTGAGGATGAACCTGGAAACCTTCTTTTTGCAGAGCATTTGCAACCTGTTCTTCGAACACACTGTCCATTGAACGGCCACTTTGTTCTGCAACTGACAAGCGTCCTGTTCTTGCATATTGCAGGAAAAGTTTAAAAGCGAATACCCCTCTACCTTTAGCTCTTTCAAGATCGATATCTTCGTCAGTGATCGAGGCATAAACTTCGCAACGCCTTTTGGCTCGACTGATAAGAACGTTCAGGCGTCTTTCACCACCTTCTGCTCCAAGGGGACCAAATCTCATTGCCATGTAGTTTTGTGGATTTCGGGCATATCCAACAGAAATGATAATGACGTCGCGTTCGTCACCCTGAATGTTTTCAAGGTTTTTAACAAAAAACGGTTCGCTT